>ERZ808252.1067-NODE-1067-length-22247-cov-3.043619_pt1 | contig 22247 bp, 16 predicted proteins | sample MGYA00521242_ERZ808252 | MGnify/ENA primary metagenome ERZ808252 (study PRJEB31516, sample SAMN03275581) | gut metagenome | biome: mammalia-associated habitat; material: feces | host: Papio cynocephalus | place: Kenya | collected 2012-08-07 ...
GACTATAACGGTAGCGTCGTGAAAACCGTCGGACACGGAAAGACGTTGACTGATATTCCCGAGCCGAGTGCAAAAGACGGATATGCGGCAAGTTGGAACGTTCAGAGTTTTGAATACGTCACGAGCGATATGACGGTGACGGCAGTTTATACGCCGATTGTTTACCGTGTGATTTACGAGACGTTCGGCGGAAGCGTGAGCGACGGCGACACAACGTTTACGATAGAACACGGCGCGGCGCTTTCAAACGCAACGAGAGATTTTTACGTATTCGACGGTTGGTATGCAGACAGAACTTTCACAAATAAAATCACCGACATAGGCAATGGAAGATTTGGAGATATAACCGTATATGCGAAGTGGACTCCGATTGTTTACACTGCGCATTTTTACCTTGACGGCGGAAACAATTCGGTTGACAACGTAAACGACGGCGAGACGTATAAGTTTACGGTGGAGAGCGAAACGTTGATTCTGTCAAATCCTGCGAAAGCGTTTTTCGATTTTAAGGGCTGGTTTATCGATGAGAATTTCACAACGCCTATCACTGAAATATCGAAAGGAACGCACGGCGATTTGAATATTTATGCAAAATGGTCGCCGACGGTATATAACATAAATTACGTTTTGAACGGCGGCGAAAATGCGGACAATCCACATTCGTACGTTCGCTCGGACACCGACGTAATTTTGAACGCGCCCGCGCGTGCGCATTACGAATTTCTCGGTTGGTTCGATTCTGCAAACGAGAAAACGGACCGTATAGCAAGCGGCTATTTCGGTGACGTTACGCTTTACGCAAAGTGGCGTGCGACCGAATATACGATTTCGTATTTTCTTTTCGGCGGAATGCAGAACGTTGCAAATCCGAGCACTTATACCGTCGAAGACGACGATATAATTCTTGCATCTCCCGTGAAAACTTATTACGATTTCGACGGTTGGTATTCCGATGCCGATTTCAAAAACAAGGTTGATAAAATCGAAACCGAAAACGGCGGAAACATTGAATTGTATGCTAAATGGGCGGCAACGAAATACAAAATCGAGTTTGTCAATGCAGACGTAGAAACGATTGTCTATACTGTTGAAAACGAAGATATTTTTTTGCCGAAAGCGTCTCGTCTCGGTTATACGTTCGTTGCTTGGTTTGAAAATCCGGAATTTTCGGGCGATACCGTGTCGATTGTCAAGAAAGGCTCGTTCGGCGATATGAAACTTTACGCCAAGTTCAGCGCAAACGAGTATCGCATAGAATACGATCTGCAGGGCGGTGTGAACGATATAAGCAATCCGAGCGTGTATACAATTGAAGACGAAACAGTAACTCTATCCGCACCGACGAGAGTGCATTACGCTTTCGGCGGTTGGTTTGAAGACGGAAAACTCGTAGAGACGATAGACGCTTTGCGGCTGTGCGATATAAAACTGGTTGCTAAATGGATTGCCGACAAATATACGATAATCTACAATCTTAACGGCGGAGAGTGCACGGACGCACTCGTCACGGAATACACCGTCGAATCCGCAGAAATATTCTTGCCTACTTTGACGAAACGCGGCTATTCGTTTGAAGGTTGGTATGACAACGCAAACTTTGACGGCGATAGAATCGTGAAAATCGAAAGTGGAAGTTTCGGCGATTTGAAATTGTTTGCAAAGTTCGTGATAATCGGATATTCGATAGAATACGACTTGAGCGGCGGTGTAAACGACGAGAATAACAAAATGATATATACCGTGGAAGACGGCGAAATCGTGCTATGTGCGCCGAGCAGGGAATACTATGTTTTCGACGGTTGGTTTGAAAACGGAAAGAAAGTAGAAAGCATAAATGCAGAAAGATGCGAAAACGTTTTCGTGTGCGCAAAGTGGACTGCAGTCGAATATTCAATTGCATACGACCTTGACGGCGGAACTTGCGGAGAAGAACTGACGGTGAAGTATAACGTTGAAAGCGACGATATTATTCTGCCCGTTTTGAGCAAAGACGGATACAAATTCGTCGGTTGGTTCATAGGTGAGAAGAAGATTGAGAAAATTGCAAAAGGCAGTCACGGAGACTTGAAAATTTCGGCGAAATGGAGCAAGGCAACGTACTCGGTCGAATACGTTTGCGACGGCACGCACGACAATGAGACGGAACTGTCTGCCGATGAAGAATACGTGCTTAAAGACGCAACGAAACTCGGTTATTCCTTTGACGGTTGGTATCTTGACGAGACGTATGAAAACAGAATTTTCACTCTCGCGTCAAGCGGCGAAAACGTGAAAGTCTTTGCAAAATTCTCACCTGTTACGTATACGATAACATACGATTACGACGGTGGTGAAGGCGTCGAAAATCAATCGACGTACACGATTGAAAGCGAAGATATTATATTGAATCCGGCAAGCAAAAACGGGTTCGAATTCTTGGGTTGGTTCAATGGTGAAGACAAAATCGAAGTGATAAAGAAAGGAAGTTTCGGAGATATTTCGCTTGTTGCAAAGTGGCTTGAAAAATCGCCGTTCGTTGTTGAAAACGGAGTGGTAAAAGAGTATACGGGAAGCGATTTGCACGTAATCGTGCCCGAAAACGTCGGCGGTGAAAGAATAACCGCAATAGACGCAAATTTATTCCAAAACATAGCAAACAGTGTGGAAATCATCGAAATTCAAGCAAAAATTGAAATACTTCCGCAATCAGTATTCTTCAATTTGGCAAAATTGAGAATAGTTTTGCTTCCTGACAGTATAACCGAGATGCCTGCAGAACTCTTCAAAGACTGTATTTCGCTCGAAGAAGTCACGTTGCCGTTTGTCGGCAACGTCAGATATGACGCAGATGAATTTGCACAATCCGACAAGGCTGTTTTTACTTTCTCGTATATCTTTGGCGATATACAAGACGTGACGTTTGGCAACCTGATTGCTCTTAACAAAATACGCTATGTCAAAAGCGGAGAGATTGAGAAAACTTTGGTTGAAGAAAAGCACTACGTTCCCGTGTCTTTGAAGAAAGTCACGGTGCTTGGCGGCGATGTTTTCGATTATGCTTTCAAAGATTGCGTCGGCATAGAAGAGATTGTCATCGGCGGAAACGGAAAGAGTGTGGGTGTTCAAGCGTTTGCAAAATGTTCAAATCTCAAAACAATAAGTCTTTCGGGCGGCTTCGTGAATTTCGGCGGAGCGTGCTTTGCCGCAATAGCAAACCCTGCGGAAATAATCGTTCAAAATGCGGCGCAAAAATCCGCAATCGACAATTTGGCTTTTGACGGCATAACGGTCAAAATGGCAAACTCGGTTGCGTAATGCGCGCGAGTGTGGTATAAGAGAAGTATGAACGCATTGACCATAGTACACGAAACTATAAAAAGAGTTGTGAGAGACGGAGACGTTTGCATCGACGCGACGGCAGGGCGCGGATACGACACGGCGTTTTTGTGCGAACTCGTCGGCAAAAACGGAAATGTCATTGCAATGGACATTCAGCAAGACGCCGTTGACAGCACAAACGCATTGCTTGAAAGCAAAGGACTTTGCGCACAAGTCGTTCTCGATTCTCACGCAAACATGGCAAAGTATGCCGAAAAAGAAAGCGTCAGATGTATAGTTTTCAATCTCGGATATTTGCCGAAAGGAAATCACGGTATATACACTCATTTCGAATCGACGAAACAGGCTATCGAATCGGGGTTGGAACTTCTTGAAAGGGGCGGTCTGATGTGCGTTTCGGTATACTACGGCGGAGACAGCGGATACGAAGAAAAAGACGCACTTTTGCCGTGGCTGAAAACTCTCGACGACGAAAAGTATCAGGTGCTTGCGACTTTCTTCTACAACTGGAAGAAAGACCCGCCCATTCCGATTTTTATAATCAAGAATTGAACGGAACGAAAATATAGCGACAGATAGCCGAAAACAAGGTGAAATATGGATAATAAGAAATACAATATATTGTTCGTTTGCTCGTCAAACGTGTGCAGAAGCCCGTATTGCGAGTTTATGCTCAAACGTATGATAGAAAACGACGACGTGCTTCGCGGCAAGGTGGAAGTCAAATCTTCTGCTGTTTTCAACAAATCTAAACGCATATTCCCCAAAGCGGTTGATATATTGAAGCGCGAAGGTTTCGACGAAAAAGAGATTTTGGCGCACAAGCCGTCTTTTAAGACCGATACGGAAAGATTTGAAAAGGCGGACGTCATAATCGGCATGTCAAAAACGCACAGATTGCTGACTCCGAGAAAGTATCGTGACAAATATATTACGCTTTCAGAAGCGGCAACCGGAGAATACGCACCGATACCCGACCCGTTCCTTGCCACGTCGCAGGAATCATACGACGAAACAATGGACACGCTCAAACGCTACATCATCGAGTATTTTGCAAAATTGAAAGCAAAGTTCGAATAAAAATAAAACACTTCGCAACAATAAAAAGCACGCTTAGATGCGTGCTTTTTTAATGAATAATGAATAATTAACAATGAATAATTGTGGAAGGCGAAGCCTTATCCAAAACTTGTTTTGTGTGTATTTATAAACTAAATTGCAACTTCGAAGACGGAACTTCGAGCCGCAGCGGTGGCGAGCCTTTGAGCGCCGAACTTATGTCACACATAAGCCTAATGATTGCATAAATTGCAACCATTCCGCATTTTGGCTTTGGTGTTCCTTTATCCCACGCGCCAAATAGAATAAAAGATTTTCGGCGCGGTAGAGATGTAAAAATCAAGGCAATAAAAGGCATGGATAAGAGCAGGATATGGGGAAATTGCGGTATTTTTTTTCGTGTAGACAGCAAGCCGACAATCTTGCGAAACTGCGGTGGGAGTTTTTGCCCGTGTCCGAACTGATAGCAAAGATTTTCGGCGCGGTAGAGATGTAAAAATCAAGGCAATAAAAAAGCATGGATAAGAGCAGGATATGGAAAAATTGCGGTATTTTTTTTCCGTGTAGACAGCAAGCCGACAATCTTGCGAAACTGTGGCAGGAGTTTTTGTCCGTGATCGAACCGATAGCAAAGATTTTCGGCGCGGTAGAGATGTAAAAATCAAGGCAATAAAAAAAGCAGTGCATAGAGCACTGCTTTGATAAAATTGCGCTTGATTTTTACATGTGCGTCGTCTTATCTTCTCCGATGCCGAGCATGCCGTCAACAACGTATTTTTTGCCGTTGGTGTCGGTGACGTAGCCGCTTATCGTGCCGTAAGGCAGTGCGTAGTAGCAAAGAAGCGGAATGGGCATATAGAAAGTGCGGTTGATTTTGAAAGTGACGTCGACGAGTCCGAGACCTTTTTCGTCGGTGACGTGCCATTCGTCCGCTTTTTTCTTGCCGTTCTTGTGAGTGAACACGACGGGGGGCATGGGGAAGGATTCGTTGTCAACCCAGATGACGTTTTCGTTGTATTTGGGTTGGTCGACGGATTGATTTCTTGTGAGATTGAACGCAAAGTATCTCTTCACGCCGTTGTCGTCGATTTGTCCCATAGTGGTGAGCCAGTCGTAGTGGGCGTTGAAGGGGTAGAAGCCTTTGTGGTCGTCGATGATGCCGACGGAGCGTTCGTTGGTGACGTACGCTTTGCCGTTGATGGTTATCGTTCCGGTCGCTTTGAAGAAATCTTTTTCGCTGTAAAGAGCGTTTCTGAACGAGCCGTCCTTGTTTTTGCCGAGCGGCATGACTCCGTTTGCGAGCGGGGAGATGCGGTCAAACGAAATATCGATTGAAAATTCGCCGCATTTGCCTTTTGTGAATCCCTTTGCGTGTGCTTTTCCGTTGAGAAAATCGTTTTCGATTTTATACTCGCTGTGTTTGGTCTTGAGATAGCAATAATCGTCCACGAGTTGTGCGGCAACTCTCGATTTTTTCTTGGGGACGAGATTGCGCCAGGAATAGATTTTGTTTTCTTTTTTGTCGTACCAGACGAAAATGGAGAAGCCCATAGGGCCGGTTTTGTAAACCGCGCTGATAAGTGCGCCTTCGTCCATGTGCACTTCAAACGCTTCCCATTCGGTGAGACGGGACGCTTTCATGCAATCGGGCATTTTCGGGCCGCAGGGTTTGACGGTGTCGAGAAGATTGATGGCCTTGAAAGGCATATCGAAAGTGCCGAAATGCACTGCGCCGTTTTCTACGATAGAGTCCGGAGTTTGCGCCGGAATGCGAGTTTGTTCAATGTAATCGGGCAAATTGTTCATTATCTTTCCCCCATATGGTATTTGCATAAAAATAATAGCATAGATTGTCTCTTTTTGCAATACTATGACAAAAATTTTTGCACATTTGTAGGATATTTTTCAAAGAGAAAAAACGTGACGAAAACTCGTTTAGCAGGATCGTTTTGGGGCAAGAATACAAGGAAAGCACAAAACAATCAAGGAGATCAGTATGTCATTCAATCCTTTTGATCAAAAACCCGAAAAACTAGAGAAACTGTTTTGCGACTGGACGAAGATTTATCCGCAAAGTTATTCGAAGCACGACGTTAGTCCGTTCACGAAATTGAGATGTATTCTCACAAACGGTGCGGAATACGAAGCGGTGTGGTTTTCCCATCAGTTTTTCAGACATTGCCCCGACAACGATTTGCGACGTCAACTTGCGCTCGTGCGTAAAAGCGAGCAGTTTCAGCAGAAAATCGGCGCATGTCTGAAACCGAAAGACGAAACCGTACTCGAAACCACGATAGGATATGAGCAACTTGCCGTCGAACTCACCGCAATGCTTGCAATGCGCGAACCCGATAAAACCGTCAAAGCCGCGCTCGATTTTGCGCTTCTCGAAGACTTCGACCACCTGTATAGATACGCGGATTTGCTGGATATGGAGCAGGGCGTGCACGCAGAAGACCTTGTGGGAGAACTCACCGAAATTATGCCGGCAAGACCGACTATCACTCATCACAGATATCCGTTTGACGAAGTGAAGAAGCCCGTCAACTTCAAAAAGGCAAGTTCGATAACGAAACTCGACGTTTCCATAATCACGGCGGCAGAGCAGCAGACGATGAACTATTATATGAATCAATGCGGATTCTACACGAGCGATTTGGGGCGCAGATTGTATCAGGAAATCGCAATGGTGGAAGAGCAACACGTGTCGCAATACGGCTCGCTCATCGACGTGAAAGAAAGTTGGCTCGAGTGTTGGCTCAATCACGAATACACCGAATGTTACGTCTATTATTCCTGCTACAAGGACGAAGTGGACAAGAACGTCAAAAAGATTTGGGAAAACTGTCTTATGCAAGAGATTGCGCATTTGCATATAGCGGCACAGTGCCTGAAAAAGTACGGCAAAAAAGAGTGGCAACAGGTCATCCCGAACGGCGAGTTTCCCGAACTTTTGGCGTTCAAATCCACAAAAGACTACGTCAGAAGCGTGATTGAAGGCACTTGTGAGAACACTGCCGACAGAGAAGGATATATCAACGTCAACCAAATGAGCGACGATGCGGACTTCTTCAAATATCAGAAGCAAGTGAACACGAACGTGAAAATGACGCCGTCCCACGCCGTGATACAGGCTCACATCGACAAGGACGGCAGAGATTACAGATACGAAGACAAGGAAAACCCGATTCCGTCTCTTCGTGCGCGCGATAAAGACAATACCGATTTGGGACGCAAGAAAAAGAACGACCGCCGTCAGTCAAGATAGACAATCGCGCATTAGAATTATTGTTTTAATTGCATGGATACGTTCGCGAAGTTTTCGCGGGCGTATCCTTTTTGCATTGTTCGAGCATATTTTTGAAATGTCTTGATTGTGCCGATAAAATTTGATAAAATAAACAAAAGGAGTAAAGTATGGCAGAATTGAACGAAAAATATTTTGCGGGTTCGGGCGGAGAAGAAAAGCGCCCCGAAAATATCGAAGAAATATTGCAGGACGGCGAAGAAATCGTTTGGCGCGGAAAGCCCAAGAAATCCGCATATATTGCAAACTCGGTTGCAAAAATGTTTCCGATTGCGTTGATATGGATAATCTTCGACGGCTTTTTCATCGGTATGCTGGCAACGAACGGATTTGACATACCCACGCCGCTCATCGTGTTTATGAGTATCTTTTTCGTGCTTCATCTCGCGCCCGTGTGGATATGGATATACAGGTCCGTCACCGCAAAGAAGCGTCACGAAAATCTCGAATACGCATTCACCGACAGACGTATAATCGTACGTTCGGGCGTGGTTGCGCTTGACTTCAAGAGCGTAAGTTATCAAGACGTCAGCGCAGTCAACGTCAGATACGGCGCAATCGACAAAATGGCAAAAGTCGGCGATATATACGTCACGTCAAACAGCAAGGCAACCGTCATCGAAGACATTGAAAATCCGCGTGCGGTGAGCAAGCAACTGGAAACTCTCGTGTCAAAGGTCAAAACCGGCGTTGCGTTCACCGAAGGAGAAAAGGTGGAGTTTGTCAAATGCAAATACTGCGGCACGAAAAATCGCTCGACCGATAAAACCTGCTCTTCCTGCGGCGCGCCGCTCGACTGAAACGATATAAACGCAAAAGAATAATTATTCAATGATTTTGCATAAAAATTCATTTTTTGTTTTTTTTACAAACGGAATCGAAGAGCCTTTTCTGAAACGAAAAGGCTTTTTCTTTTTATGATTTTTTACGGAGCGTTTGCAAAGTAAGTGCGGATAATTTTTGAAATCGGCAAATTTGGGTATGGACATTTGCGTTAATATAAAATACAATATATCTATAAAGAATTATCAATAATACTCGATTGCCGCAAAAGGCAAAAGACGATATAAGGCAAAATATGAGTTTCATTTCAAAGATAATCAATCTGTTTTCACCCACGGCACAAAAGACCGCTATGGACGGAAACAAAATGGGAGTGACGAGCAAAGCCGTCAGAGACAGGGCGAGAAGACTTGCCGCAGAAGGAATCGTGCTTCTCAAAAACGACGGCACGCTTCCCATAAAGAGCGAGCAGGAAGTAGCGGTGTTCGGGCGCACGCAATACGACTGGTTTTGCGTGGGATACGGCTCTGGCGGAGACGTGAAAGCGCCGTACAAAGTCACTTTTGCCGACGGATTGAAAAACAAGAGCGGCATAAAAATCAACGAAAAACTTGACAAAATTTACTCGGATTGGTGCAAGCAAAACGTTCCCGACGAAGGATTCTGGGGACACTGGCCGTATTCGTTCAAAGAGATGCCGATAAGCGAAAAAACCGTTTGGGATGCGGCTGAGACAAGCGACGTTGCCATTATAACGATAGGTCGCGCGGCAGGAGAAGACAGAGAGCAAAAACTCAAAGACGGAAGTTATTATCTCACCGTTGACGAACTCAAACTCATAGACAAAGTCACCGCGATATTTGAAAAAACGGTGCTGGTTCTCGACGTGGGCAACGTCATAGATTTTGAAGAGATAAACAAATTCGGCGACAGAATCAACGCAATCGTGCTTGCATGGCAGGGCGGAATGGAAAGCGGACACGCGCTTTGCGACGTGCTTTCGGGCAAGGTCAATCCGTCGGGCAGACTTACGGACACGATTGCAATCAATTACAATTTGTACCCGTCGTCTCATCAATTCGGATACAAAGATTACAACGAATATCAGGAAGATATATTCGTCGGCTATCGCTATTTCGAGACGTTTGCGAAAGAAGAAGTGCTTTATCCGTTCGGATTCGGGCTTTCCTACACGACGTTCGAGACGAGCGGAAGCGTCGAAAGGACTGAAAACGGCGCAAGAGTCGTCGCGACCGTTAAGAATACGGGAGACAGAAAAGGACAGACCGTCGTGCAGGTGTACGTCAAAAAAGCGGACGGTATGCTGCCGAAGCCTGCGCGCGAACTCGTTGCCTACGCAAAGACGGAAGAACTCGAAAGCGGAGAAGAGACGAGTTTCGTTTTCGATATAAGCGAATATGCGCTGTCGAGTTACGACGAAGAAGGCGCGACGGGTTACAAGGCGTGCTGGATGCTCGAATACGGAGATTACGAGTTTTTCGTCGGTGAAAACGTAAGGGACGCGACGAGCGTCGGAACGTTGAAATTCGACAAAAAAGCGACGAGCGTTTGCCATACGGCTTGCTCGCCCGATATGAAAATCAGCGCGCTTTTAAGATACGACGGAATGAACTCGGATATGCTCGAAAAAGTCAACGTCACAGGCAACGAAACTTATGCCGAGTTCAGGTCTAAGATGGAGAAATTGTCGGACGACGAGTTGGAAAGATTTTTCCATTCTCTCGAGTTTACGCTCGACAACTACGGCTGGAAGTATCACGTAGTGAACGGCGAGAGCGGTTATCTCAAAGAGCGCATAGAAAGCAATATGCCCAAAGAGATTGCGCATAGCGACGAAAAAATAGATTTCAAAGACGTCGTTGACGGCAAGAGAAGCATTGACGAGTTCGTTGCCACGCTTTCGGACGAAGACCTTGAAAATCTCTGTCACGGAGATTATCGTATGAACAGCCCCAAAGGCGCGGCAGGCAACGCAGGCGTTTTTGGCGGAATAAGCGAAAGCCTTGCGGCAAAGGGCGTGCCCACCGCAACGACGACTGACGGACCGAGCGGCATAAGACTATGCGAAAAAGCGTCATTGCTTCCGTGCGGAACGTGCATTGCGTCTTCCTGGAACGAGTCTCTTGCAGAGCAACTGTACGAGTGCGTTGGGGACGAGATGATTGAAAAAGGCTCGGATATTCTGCTTGCTCCCGGAATGAACATACATCGCAACGTGCTTTGCGGAAGAAATTTCGAGTATTTCTCCGAAGACCCGTATCTTGCCGGCAAGACGGCAAGTGCAATCGTCAAAGGCGTGCAGTCAAGGGGAGTGGGCTCGTGCGTGAAGCATTTTGCGTGCAACAATCAGGAAAGATTCAGATACGTCAACGACAGCCGTCTCACCGAGCGTGCGCTTCGCGAGATATATCTTAAAGGTTTCGAGATTTGCGTAAAAGAAGCAAAGCCGCTTTGCGTGATGACGTCCTACAACAAGGTGAACGGAGTGTATTCCTACCACAACTACGACCTTTGCACCACGATTCTTCGTGACGAGTGGGGCTTTGAAAATATGGTTATGACGGACTGGTGGACGAGAAAAGCGAAAAATCCCGACTTCAAAGGCGTTGACGACAACGCATACAGAGTGCGCGCGCAGGTCGACGTGCTTATGCCCGGCGGCTCGCGACTTGGCGGAAAGTACGACGGAAGCACGCTGAAATCTCTTAAAAAGGGCGGACTTAAACGCGCGGAATTGCAACGTACCGCAAAAAACGTCCTTTCGGTTTTGAAAAAACTCGAAATAAACCGTATTGAGCGCGGCGATACCGTGTGAAACGTGCGATACGGAGTTTTACGACAAAAACAACGAACACAAAGGGAAAATTATGAGAAACAAAAAATCTTTATTTATCGTGCTTGCAATAGTGGTGCTTGTGCTCACGCTTTCGGTCGCGCTCGTCGCGTGCGGAGAGAAAAGTCAACCCGAGCCTGCGTTTTTGCTTGCAAGCGAAAGCGAAGACGGATATGCGACGGTATACGCGCCGTCCGACAGAGATTTCAGGCTTATGGTGTTGTCCGACCCGCAAGTCGACGTCTTTGAAAAGTACAAAGTCGTGGGAAGCCCCGGCAACGACAAAACATACGAGTTTATAGAAGATTTCGTGAAAGAGACTGATCCCGATCTTGTCATCATCAACGGAGATTTGGTGATGAACGACAATCCTTTTATGTCGTCTGCGCCGTTTTTTAAGAGATACGCGGAGATTTTTGAAAGACTTCAAAAGCCGTGGGCGTTCACTTTCGGCAATCACGACCTTGACGGAAGATACGAAAACGGCTCGGCAACGATGGATTCGCAGTATTTTCAATGCTCGAAAGAGAAACTCATAACTTATTTCAACGAAAACTACAAATATTGCCTTATAAACACGGACGAAAAGTGTGAAGACGGCGGCGGAAATTATTTTGTCAACGTGCGCAAACGCTCGGGAGAACTGATGTATTCGCTTTGCCTTTTCGATTGTCAATTCGACGAAGAAAATTACACGTATTCGTACGTTCCCACCGCAAATCAGGTGAGTTGGTACAAAGGCACGATAAACTCGCTTTCGGACAAAGAATACGGGGTCGATAGAAACGGTAAAACCGTCAAATCCATGATTTTCAATCACGTCGGCATACCAGAATTCAAAACCGCGTGGGACGAAGCCTACAACGACGGCAACGTGACGGAAGATTATTTCTACGGGTACAAATTTGACGGCAACTACACAAACAATTACGGAGATATGCCCGAAGACGAACAAATTTTCTCTGTCGCCAAAAATCTCGGCAGCACGACGGCGATATTTATGTGCCATCACCACGACAACGATTTTTCCGTCAACTATCATGGCATACGCCTGACATTCGGTCAACACTCGGGTTATTCTCACAACTATCGCACGACCCACAAAACTCACGGCAACACCGTTGAAGATTATGAGAGTTGGAGCGGCGTGAGTTTCAAAAGAGTTGACGATTACGGCGACCAAAGGGGCGGAACTCTCGTCACGCTCAATGTGAACGGCAGATTTGAAATAACGCCCGTATACGCAAAAGAAGCGCTTTCAAACTTCAAGGAAAAGTATTATATAGACTACGATTTGGTGGCTGCCGCGCTTGACGCAAACCCCGACTTCGACGGACCTGTTGCCAGGGGCGAGAATAGAGCGTGGAAGATTGATTAATGCAATCTGCAATTTCGAAGACGGAATCGGAGCCGCAAGGCGGCGACCGTATCGAGCGTCGGACTTGACGATTAGTACAAGAGAGCAAGCGAGTGTTGTTTCTTTCGCTTGCGAACGAGTGGCACAATAAGAGAAATGACACAAGTTATGTCTCGACCGTAAGAAACGAAGTGACGGAATAGCGATTGTTACGCTTTGCGTCAATCGCGTTGAGTGTCCCCCTGCTACGCAGTCGCCGTGGGTTCCCTTTCAAGGGGGAACTGCGATTGGGGAAACAGATGACGAAGGGGGAAAGTTGCATTAAGTTTTGCACTTAGTAAGTTCTGATAAATAGGCAAAAAGTCGGGAAGACGGGGTAATCTATTTAGATTACACAACGGAAGAATTCGGCAATCGGAAGAAAAGCATACACTCTTGCGTTATTGTCGGTATTATTGATAAAAAAATATTGATATACCGCTTATAATCGCTTGACACTCTTATCGGGTGTAGATATAATTATATCGATAAATAGTTATCGAATGTTCGATAAGCGAATTACGATAGCAAAAAAATTTTGATAACACTGATAGGAGAATCAACATGGAAAGAAACCAAATCGTCGTTGACGGAGTGGAAAAACTCGAAGAAGCGATTGCTCGCGTGCGCAGAGCGCAAAAAGAGTATGCAACTTTCACGCAAGAACAAGTGGACAAAATCTTCTTTGCTGCGGCAACTGCGGCAAACAAGATGAGAATCCCCCTTGCAAAACTCGCTGTTGAAGAAACGGGTATGGGTATCGTCGAAGACAAAGTCATCAAGAACCATTATGCGTCCGAATATATCTACAATGCGTACAGACACACCAAGACTTGCGGCGTCATCGAAGAAGACAAGGCGTACGGCACGATAAAAATCGCAGAGCCTATCGGACTTATCGCGGCGGTTATTCCGACCACCAACCTCACGTCCACGGCAATATTCAAAACGCTTCTTGCTCTCAAGACGAGAAACGGCATCATCATCAGCCCGCACCCCAGAGCCAAAAAGTCCACGATTGCGGCGGCAAAAGTCGTTCTCGACGCGGCCGTTGCGGCAGGCGCACCCGAAAACATCATCGACTGGATTGACGTTCCAAGCCTTGAAATGACCAACCTTGTCATGAAGGAAGCGGACATCATTCTCGCAACGGGCGGTCCGGGAATGGTCAAAGCGGCATATTCCAGCGGCAAACCGGCAGTGGGCGTCGGCGCAGGCAACACTCCCGCAATCATCGACGATACGGCAGACGTAGTGCTTGCAGTCAACTCTATCATTCATTCCAAGACGTTCGACAACGGTATGATTTGCGCGAGCGAACAATCCGTCATCGTTCTCGACGGCGTATACGACAAGGCAAAGAAAGAATTTGCAGACCGCGGTTGCTACTTCCTTAACCCCGAAGAAACCGAAAAAGTGCGTAAGACCATTCTCATCAACGGTGCACTCAACGCAAAGATTGTCGGTCAAAAACCCGTCACCATCGCAAAACTCGCAGGATTCGACGTTCCGCAAGACACCAAGATTCTCATCGGTGAAGTGGAAAGCGTTGAACTCAGCGAAGAATTCGCACACGAAAAACTCTCTCCCGTACTTGCAATGTACAGAGCGAAAGATATAAACGAAGCGTTTGACAAAGCGGAAAGACTCGTAGCCGACGGCGGTTACGGACACACGTCTTCCATTTATCTCGACGCGGTCACTCAAAGAGCGAAACTCGACGAATTCGCGGCAAGAATGAAAACCTGCCGTATTCTCGTCAACACTCCGTCGTCTCAAGGCGGTATCGGCGATTTGTACAACTTCAAACTCGCTCCGTCGCTCACGCTCGGTTGCGGTTCCTGGGGCGGAAACTCCGTTTCGGAAAACGTCGGCGTAAAACATCTCATCAACATCAAGACCGTCGCAATAAGGAGAGAAAACATGCTTTGGTTCAGAACACCGCAAAAGGTTTATATAAAGAAAGGCTGCTTGCCCGTCGCTCTTGACGAACTCAAAAACGTCATGGGCAAAAAGAAAGCGTTTATCGTGACCGATAGTTTCTTGTACAACAACGGTTACACCAAACCCATCACCGACAAACTCGACGAAATGGGCATCCAACACACCACGTTCTTTGACGTCGCTCCCGACCCGACGCTCGCATGTGCAAAAGAAGGCGCGGCACAAATGAAAGCGTTCAAGCCCGACTGCATCATCGCACTCGGCGGCGGCTCTGCAATGGACGCAGGCAAGATTATGTGGGTTATGTACGAACATCCCGAAGTCGACTTCCTTGACATGGCAATGCGCTTCATGGATATCAGAAAGAGAGTGTACACGTTCCCCAAGATGGGCGAAAAGGCATACTTCATCGCAATCCCGACTTCTGCAGGTACAGGCTCCGAAGTCACTCCGTTTGCGGTCATCACCGACGAAAAGACGGGCGTCAAGTATCCGCTCGCCGATTACGAACTTTTGCCGAACATGGCAATCATCGACGCAGACTTCCACATGAGCGCACCGAAAGGACTCACGGCGGCAAGCGGTATCGACGCAGTCACGCACGACCTTGAAGCAATCGCGGCAATGCTCGCAACCGATTATACCGATTCTCTTGCAATGCGTTCGCTCAAGATGATATTCGAATATCTTCCCAGAGCCTACGACAACGGTCCAAACGACCCCGAAGCAAGAGAGAAAATGGCAAACGCGGCAACTATGGCAGGTATGGCATTTGCAAACGCGTTCCTTGGCGTGTGCCACTCCATGGCTCACAAACTCGGTGCGTTCCATCATCTTCCGCACGGTGTTGCAAACGCGCTCATGATTGACGAAGTGCTTCGTTTCAACGCAAGCGAAACTCCGAGAAAGATGGGTACGTTCCCACAATACGGTTATCCGCACACTCTCGCAAGATATGCGGAAGTCGCAGATTATCTCGGCATCAAGGGCAAGAACGACAAAGAAAAACTCAACAATCTCATCAAGGCTATCGACGAACTCAAAGCAAGAGTCGGCATCAAGCCCACCATCAAGGATTATGTCCCGGACGAGAAAGACTTCCTTGACCGTCTCGACGCAATGGTTGAACAAGCGTTCGACGACCAATGCACCGGCGCAAACCCGAGATATCCGCTGATGAGCGAAATCAAACAAATGTATCTTAACGCTTACTACGGCAAACACGTCGAAGTCTGAGCGTGAAAATATAAGGAGAAATTTATGAATCTTGACAGAATCATAGCCGTAAGAACCAACAAGACGGTCTATCGCGACGGTGAGTATTGCGTGAAACTTTTTGACGAAGACTTCTCCAAAGTCGACGTTCTCAACGAAGCACTCAATCAAGCCAGAGTCGAAGAGACGGGACTCAACGTCCCCAAAATCATCGAAGTCACGAAAATCGACGGCAAGTGGGCTATCGTGTCCGAGTTTATCAAGGGCAAGACGCTTGACAGACTTATGCAGGAAAATCCCGACAAGAAAGACGAATATCTCGAAAAATTCGTAGATCTTCAAATTCTCGTTCAGTCCAAGAAATGCCCGTTGCTCACGAAACTTCGCGACAAGATGAACAGAAAAATCAATCTTACCGATCTTGACGACGCGGTGAAGTATGAATTGCACACGAGACTTGAAGGCATGCCCAAGCACAACAAACTCTGCCACGGCGACTTCAACCCGTCAAACATCATCATCACCGACGACGGCGAAGCGTATTTCATCGACTGGTCGCACGCAACGCAAGGCAATGCGTCTGCGGACGTTGCGAGAACTTATATGCTCTTCTTGCTTGCGGGGGATGCGGAAGCGGCAGAGAAATATCTCGATTTGTTCTGCGAAAAGAGCCACACCGAAAAGAAATACGTGCAGAAATGGATGCCTATCGTTGCGGCGTCTCAATCTGTCAAAGGCAATGCTCAGGAACGCGACTTCCTTATGTCGTGGGTTGACGTTGCCGAATTCCAATAAGATACAAGGGGAATATAGATTATGAGAGTTACAGTGTGTATCGGCAGTTCGTGCCACATCAAAGGTTCTCGCCAAGTGGTGGAACAATTGCAAAATCTCATTGCAGAGCACGACCTTAAAGAAAAGGTCGAACTCGGCGGAACGTTCTGCATGGGCAAGTGCCAACAAGGCGTTTGCGTAAGCGTGGACGACGCGTTTTTCTCGGTTTCTCCCGAAACGACGCAAGAGTTCTTTGACAAAGAGATACTTGCAAGGGTATAATGATATGATTATCGCACAGATTTGCGTTGGCAGCGCCTGTCACATCAAAGGTTCGCAGGACATCGTGGAGATGTTCAAAGCGGAAATCGAAAACCGCCATCTCGAAGACGAGATTATCCTTGCCGGCAGTTTTTGTCTCGGCAAGTGCAACAGAGTGGGAGTGACGGTGTCTGTCAACGACGACGTGTACGTCGGAGTTACGAAAGAAGGCTTTTCCGAGTTCTTCAAAGAACACGTTTTGCCGCTCGTCGACGCCGACAGGAGTTGATATGGATTGTCTTACCTTAAAGAAATCGAACTGCAAAAACTGCTACAAATGTATCAGACATTGCCCCGTCAAAGCCATTCGCTTTTCGGGAAATCAGGCGCACATAATCGGTGACGAGTGCATTCTTTGCGGTCACTGCTTCGTCGTGTGTCCGCAAAACGCAAAAGAAATCGTCAACGAGACGGAAAAAGCGAAAGTGCTTATCAATTCGGGAGACCCGGTTTACGTGTCTCTCGCTCCGTCTTTTATAGCCAATTACGAAGGCGTCGGAATAGGCGCGATGAGAGACGCGCTCAAAAAACTCGGTTTTGCCGACGTTGAAGAGACCGCTCTCGGCGCAACCGTCGTCAAGAACGAATACGAAAGACTTTTGAGAGAAGAAAAGAGAGATATAGTCATATCGTCTTGTTGCCATACGGTCAATCTTCTCATACAGAAGTATTTTCCAAAAGAATTGCCCTATCTTGCCGACGTGCTTTCTCCCATGCAGGCGCACTGTGCGGACATAAAGAAGAGACACCCGTGCGCAAAAACCGTGTTTATCGGTCCTTGCGTCGCCAAAAAGGACGAAGCGTCTCACTATCAGGGCATCGTCGACGCCGTGCTTACTTACGAAGAGTTGACGGAGTGGCTCAACAAGGAAGGAATCGTCCTTGAACACGAAGTCGACAGCACAGAAGAGAGCAGAGCGAGATTCTTCCCGACCACGGGCGGTATTCTCAAAACCATGAATCTCGACGAGCCCGGTTACGACTATATGGCGATTGACGGCATAGAGAACTGCATTTCCGCGCTCAAAGACATAGAGCAAGGCAATATACATCACGCTTTTATAGAGATGTCGTCTTGCGTGGGAAGTTGCGTGGGCGGTCCCGTTATGGAAAAATACCACCCGTCTCCAGTGAGAGAGTATCTTGCGGTTTCAAACTATGCAGGCAAGAAAGATTTCAAGGTGGAACAACCTGCTTCCGCGGATATAAGAAAGCACTTCTCGCAAATCGAGCGCGAACGCAAAATGCCCACCGAAGAAGAGATTGCAAGCGCGTTGCGCCAGATGGGCAAGATGAGCAAGAGAGACGAACTCAACTGCGGCAGTTGCGGCTACAACACTTGCAGAGAAAAGGCAATCGCAATTTGCCAGGGCAAGGCGGAAGTGTCAATGTGTCTGCCTTTCCTTAAAGACAAGGCGGAAGGTTTCTCCGACAGAATCGTCAACAATACGCCGAACGGAATCATCGTTCTCAACGATTCGTTTGAAGTGCAACAGATAAACAACGCGGCAAGGAAGATTATGAACATACGTTCGTCTTCCGACGTTCTCGGCGAAAACGTCGTGCGTATTATGGATCCGAAAGTCTTCTACGAAGTGCAGAAACGCAAGTTTAACGTGCACAATCGAAGACTTTATCTTGCCGAATATAAAAGATATATCGAACTTACCGTCATCTACGACACCGACAATCATCTTTATATCGGCATAATGCGCGACATCACCGACGAAGAGAACGAAAGAGAAAAGAAAGAAAGCATCTCGAAGCAGACCATAGAGACTGCCGATAAGGTCGTCGACAAGCAAATGCGCATCGTTCAGGAAATTGCGTCCTTGCTTGGCGAAACGGCGGCGGAAACAAAAATCGCATTGACCAAATTGAAGGAGTCTATCAAAGATGAATGATTTGTGTGCCGACATCGGCTACAAAAGCATAAATCACGTTGGCGAGCAGTTGTGCGGAGACCACGTTGACGTCGTCAATCAGGGCGAAGACTCCACGGTCATCGTGCTTGCCGACGGTTTGGGAAGCGGCGTGAAAGCGAGCATACTCTCAACGCTCACGAGCAAAATCATTTCCACTATGATGGCGGAAGGTTTGACGCTCGAAGATTGCGTCGAGACGATTGCCGCTACGTTGCCGATATGCTCGGTGCGCGGCGTTGCGTATTCGACGTTCACAATCGTGCATCTTGTCAACAACAGAGAAGCCGAACTCATTCAATACGACAATCCGCAAATCATTCTTTTGCGCGACGGACAAAACTACGAGTATCCGCGCACGGAGATGATAATCGGCGGCAAAAAAATCTACAAATCCACCGTGACCCTGTTTGAAAACGACCTGTTCGTTCTTATGAGCGACGGCTGTCCGCACGCAGGGCTCGGCATCTCTTACAACTTCGGGTGGAAGAGAGAAGACATAATCTCGTTTATGGAAAGCATCAGCATGGTGGGATATACCGCAAAAACGCTTTCCACCATACTCGTCGACGAGTGCAACAAACTCTACGGCGAGAAGCCTGGCGACGATACGACGGCGTGCGTCATTCGCATCCGCAAGCGCGAGCCGATGAACATACTTTTCGGCCCGCCGTCAAACCCCGACGATTGTGACAGAATGATGTCCTTGTTCTTCTCAAAGGAAGGCAAGCATATCGTTTGCGGCGGCACGACTTCGTCCATTGCGGCAAAGTATCTCGGAAAACCGTGCAGAGCGACGCTCAACTTCGAAGCACCCGACGTTCCGCCCATATCTGAAATAGAAGGCGTGGATTTGGTCACCGAAGGCGTCATCACGGTCAACAAAGTGCTGACTTACGCAAAGGACTATCTTAGCGACAACGAAAGTTATTCGCAATGGAGTTTCAAGCGCGACGGCGCGTCGCTTATGGCAAGATTGCTCTTCGAAGAAGCGACGGACATCAATTTCTTCGTGGGAAGAGCGATAAACCCTGCGCACCAAAATCCCGATTTGCCGATAAATTTCAGCATCAAAATGAATCTAGTCAAGGAACTCAGCGAGTGCCTTACGAAGATGGGCAAGCGCGTAAAGGTGGCGTATTTCTGATAAAACACGCTTTCTAGGAAAGCGTATAAAACGTAAAAGCCTGCAAATTTCGCAAACAAAACAAGAAAATTTTGTAAAATTTGCACAAAATGAGCAAAATATCGTTGATTTATATCAAATATAGTATATAATTCAACACGGCATACAAATTGAAAAAGACAGGTGTAGATATGAGAATTTTCGACACAAAAGTTCAACATCTCAAATATAAAGTACTTCGCGAAGTCGCAAGGGAAGCGTGGGCGGACAGACTCGGAGAGACCGCAATCGACATTCCCAAGCGTATAGTGCCGGGAAAAATTCCGACCATGCGCTGTTGCGTTTACAAAGAACGCGCAATTTTGACCGAACGCGTCAAACTCGCAATGGGCGGAAACAAAGAAAATCCCAACGTCATCGAAGTAATCGACATCGCTTGCGACGAGTGCCCGATGGGCGGATACGAAGTCACACAGGCTTGTCGCGGCTGTCTTGCTCACCGTTGCGAAGACGCGTGCAAGTTCGGCGCAATCACGCTCGATGCTCAACACGTCGCGCATATCGACAAGTCGAAATGCAAAGAGTGCGGCGCATGCGCAAAGGTCTGCCCGTACAGCGCAATCATCAATCACAAACGTCCTTGCGAAAACGCCTGCAAAGTCAAGGCAATCACGATGGACGAAAGTCGCGCGGCAAAAATCGACAACTCCAAGTGCATAGAATGCGGCGCGTGCGTGTATCAATGCCCGTGGGGTGCAATCTCCGACAAGTCGTACATTCTCAACGTCATCGACCTTATCAAGAAGAGCGAGAACAACACCAAATATAAACTTTACGCCGTGGTTGCTCCGTCAATTTCCAGCCAGTTTACTTACGCAAAACTCGGTCAGGTCATCACGGGACTTAAAAAACTCGGCTTCTACACGGTCGTGGAAGCGGCACTCGGCGCGGATATGGTGCTTTTGGAAGAAGGCAAAGAACTTGCTCAAAAAGGTTTCCTTACAAGTTCGTGTTGCCCGGCGTTCGTGTCGTACATTAAGAAGAATTTCCCGACGCTCGTTCCTTACATCTCGCACAATCTCTCGCCGATGGGCATGATTTCCAAGTATATCAAGGACACAACGCCCGACGCAAAAGTCGTGTTTATAGGACCTTGCACCGCAAAGAAAGCGGAGATTCTCGACGAGAAAGTGAAGCCGTACGTTGACTCTGTCATCACGTTTGAAGAATTGCAAGCGCTTTTCGACAGCAGAGATTTCGACATCACTACGTTTGAAGAAGGCGTGCTTGACAATGCGTCGTACTTCGGACGTATCTTTGCAAGAAGCGGCGGACTCAGCGATTCTCTCAAAGAGTCTTTGAAAGAACAGAACATCGATTTCGATCTCAAATCGTGCGCTTGCGACGGCATCGAACAATGCAAGATCGCCCTTATGAAAAAGAACAAAAACATCGGCGACTTCAACTTCATCGAAGGTATGGCGTGCGTCGGCGGTTGCATAGGCGGCGCCGGCTGTCTCACGCACGGCGAGAAGAACAAAGCCGAAGTCGACAAATACGGACAGGAAGCACTCGAAAAGACAATTCTCGACGCCGTGTCCGTCCTTAAATAACTCCCTATTATTTTTTATTTGAAAGAGCCGCTTTTCTCCCTTGATTTTTTTGCGGCTCTTTCTTTTTGCAAAAAAATCCGAAAACGAGTTTTACGACGAGAATTCCAAATAAAAATATTAAAGCAGTTAGAACGCCGCTTTTCTTTGCTGTTTTGAGAATTTTGGCGGTTTTTGTCGCATTTTGCGATTTCTTGCAAAATCACACAAAACGCACGGTTGACAACATTTGTATAAAATTGTAAAATAATCTATATGATTTTCGCACGCGCCAGTGCGCTTGCGATTATATCGGAAGGTAGTTATGCAAAAGAAAATCCTGTGCGTCTTTATGTGCATCGTCGTTTTGACGCTCGCAATGGGCGCGTTCGTTGCTTGCAACAGCAGCGAATTGCCGTCCACGTTTGAAATGCCCGAAGGTTCTCGTCCCGATCAGGCGAGTTTGTTTTCGGCGGAAGATACGAGCAAGATAAACGCCGCACTTTCTGTCGGCGCAACGCAGGAACAGAAGAAAGAAGCGGTCATGATTCTGTATTCGACCGCAAACGCAAGCCGTATTAACACGCCGCTTTCTCTTGTCGTGCAGGAAAGCGACGCAGGCATATCTCTCGGCAGCGT
>ERZ808252.1071-NODE-1071-length-22153-cov-4.056430_pt1 | contig 22153 bp, 19 predicted proteins | sample MGYA00521242_ERZ808252 | MGnify/ENA primary metagenome ERZ808252 (study PRJEB31516, sample SAMN03275581) | gut metagenome | biome: mammalia-associated habitat; material: feces | host: Papio cynocephalus | place: Kenya | collected 2012-08-07 ...
ACACCTGGTACGGCGGCGAGATGAAGAAGGGGATGTTCTCCATGATGAACTACTACCTGCCGCTCAAGGGCATCGCTTCGATGCACTGCTCGGCCAACACCGACATGAACGGTCAGAACACCGCCATCTTCTTCGGTCTGTCCGGCACCGGCAAGACCACCCTTTCCACCGACCCCAAGCGCCTTCTCATCGGCGACGACGAGCACGGCTGGGACGATAAGGGCGTGTTCAACTTCGAAGGCGGCTGCTATGCCAAGGTCATCAACCTCGACAAAGAGTCTGAGCCCGACATCTACAACGCCATCCGCCGCGACGCGCTTCTCGAGAACGTGACGCTCGATAAAAACGGCAAGATCGACTTTGCCGACAAGTCCGTCACCGAGAACACCCGCGTGTCCTACCCCATCGACCATATTGAGAAGATCGTGCGCCCGGTCTCCGCTGCGCCCGACGCAAAGAACGTCATCTTCCTGTCCGCCGACGCGTTCGGCGTTCTGCCTCCGGTCTCCATCCTGACCCCGGAGCAGACCAAATACTACTTCCTGTCCGGCTTCACCGCGAAGCTCGCGGGCACCGAGCGCGGCATCACCGAGCCCACCCCGACCTTCTCCGCCTGCTTCGGCCAGGCCTTCCTCGAGCTGCATCCGACCAAGTACGCTGAAGAGCTCGTCAAGAAGATGGAAAAGAGCGGCGCAAAGGCTTACCTCGTCAACACCGGCTGGAACGGCACCGGCAAGCGTATCTCCATCAAGGATACCCGCGGCATCATCGACGCCATCCTCTCCGGCGCGATCCTGACCGCGCCCACCAAGAAGATCCCGCACTTCGACTTTGAGATTCCCACCGAGCTGCCCGGCGTCGACAGCGGCATCCTCGACCCGCGCGACACCTACGCCGACGCTTCCGAATGGGAGAAGAAGGCGCAGGATCTGGCGTCCCGCTTCGTGAAGAATTTTGTCAAGTACGAAGGCAACGAGGCCGGCAAGGCGCTCGTCGCGGCTGGCCCGAAGGCGTAATCGTACCGGCCTTCTTTAACAAAAATTTATTTTCGTACCGCGCCAACATCGGTTATACTTGATCTGAAGCGCCAGACACGCTGCGGCGCTCGCCGCAGCGTGTCTTTCTCCGCTCAGGGGCCGGTTGGCAAAACAAAAACGTTGTCAAGCGCCCATGCGTGGGCGTAATAATACTGGAGGATACGACATGAAAAAAGTTCAAATCACTGAAACTGTCCTTCGTGATGCGAATCAGTCCCTGATGGCTACCCGCCTGCCCTACGCCGATTTCGAGGGAATTCTTCCCGAAATGGACAAGGCCGGATACTATTCGGTCGAGTGCTGGGGCGGCGCGACGTTCGACTCCTGCCTTCGCTATCTCGGCGAAGATCCGTGGGAGCGCCTGCGCAATATCCGCAGACTGATGCCCAACACGAAGCTGCAGATGCTCCTTCGCGGCCAGAATCTGCTCGGCTACAAGCACTATCACGACGACGTCGTGGAAAAGTTTGTCGAGCTGTCCATTAAAAACGGCATCGACATTCTGCGTATTTTTGACGCCCTGAACGACTTCCGCAACATTAAGACCGCCCTCGAGGCGACCAAGAAGTACGGCGGTAAGAACACCGTTGCGTCCGGCTGCATCTCCTACACGCAGAGCCCGGTGCACACCGTTGCAAAGTACGTCGAGATGTGCAAGGAGCTCAAGACCATGGGCTTCGACACCATCTGCCTGAAGGATATGGCCGGCACCATGAGCCCATATGAGGCAGAGCACCTCATCAAGGGCATCAAGGACGCCGTCGGCGATATGCCGCTGATCCTCCACACCCACTGCACCACCGGCATGGCCTACATGACCGTGACGAAGGCCATCGAGTCCGGCATCGACGTCATCGACTGCGCGACGTCCTGCTTCTCGGGCGGCACCTCCCAGCCCGCGACCGAGACAATGTTCTATGCCTTACAGCAGTATGGCATTGAGACCGGCCTCAACGAGGACGTCATCAACAAGGTCAACGATTTCTTCAAGCCGGTCAAGCAGAAGTACGTCGACTCCGGCCGCATCAACCCCAAGTCCATGGCGACCGACGCGCAGGCGCTTGTGTACAAGGTCCCCGGCGGAATGCTGTCGAACATGATCGCAAACCTGACCGATATGAAGGCCATGGACAAGTTCGACGCTGCTCTGGCGGAAATTCCTGCCGTCCGCAAGGATCTGGGCTATCCTCCGCTGGTCACCCCGCTTTCCCAGATGGTCGGCAATCAGGCCGTTACCAACGTCCTGCTCGGCCAGCGCTACAAGCAGGTCTCCAAGGAAGTCAAGAACTACTTCAAGGGCGAGTACGGCATCGCGCCGGCGCCTGTCTCCGAAGAGCTTCAGACCAAGATCCTCGGCGAGGGCGGAAAGCCTGTCGACTGCCGCATTGAAGACGCCAAGCGCACGGGCGAAGATTTCAAGAAGGCCAAGGAAGCGCTCGGCGATCTGGCAAGAAGCGAAGAAGATATCATGAGCTATATCTGCTATCCCGATCAGACCATGAAGTTCCTCACCGACCGCAAGGCCAAGGAAGAGAACATCTGCAAGTACACGATCGTCGAGGCGTAAGAGAGGTGCAGGATATGTTTCTGGTGAATCAAGCTATGGTCGATCTTCCGATCGGCACTGCCGCTCTGGTCGCGCTGCTCGGCTACGTGGTCGTGTTCGTGGGCCTGATCGCGCTGATGGTCGTTATCCTCATTGAGGGCAAATTCTCCGTTGCGAAGAACGAGAAGGCCGCAGCACCCGCTGCCGCTCCTGTCCCTGCCGCAGCGCCCGCTGCCGCACCCAAGCCCGTTCCGGCTGCTGCCGCACCCGGCTCTGCCGGCGAGGTGAAGCTCTTCAGCGTCCCCGATAAGGAAGCTGCCATGCTCATGGCGATCGTCGCCAACAAACTCAACAAGCCCCTCAACGAGCTGCGCTTCAAGTCCATCAAGGAGGTCAAGTGAAAGATGAAGTACAAAATTACGCTCAATGGCAAAACCTATGAGGTAGAGGTTGAAGCCGGTCAGGCCATGCTGGTCGACGAGTACGAGGCGTATGCCCCCGCGCCCGCAGCAGCCCCTGCCGCTGCCGCTCCCGCCGCTGCGCCCGCAGCCGCTCCTGCCGCCGCACCTGCTCCCGCGCCCGCCGCTGTTGCAGCCGGTGAAGTTGTCGCCTCTCCGATGCCCGGCAACATTCTGAGCGTCAACGTCTCCCAGGGTCAGACCGTCAAGTCCGGCGATGTGCTGATCATTCTGGAAGCGATGAAGATGGAAAATGAGATCCTTGCCCCGCGTGACGGCACGGTCGCACAGGTCGTGACGAGCAAGGGTGCTGTCGTGGAAACCGGCGCTCCTCTGGTCGTTCTGGCGTAAGGAGGAACAAACATGGGTTTTAACGTTCTCGATACGCTGTCCAAGCTTGCGGTCGAGTCCGGCTTTGCCGGGTTCTTCGCGGCCGGCGGCTGGCAGAACCTCGTGATGATCGTCGTTGCGTGCGTGCTTTTGTACCTTGGCATCGTCAAGGGCTTTGAGCCGCTGCTGCTCGTCGGTATCGCGTTCGGCTGCCTGCTTGCAAACGTCAGCTATTTCCCGGGCCTGTCCGCGGAGCTGAACGCAACCAACGCGCTGTATCATCCGCAGCTGTGGGCGGACTTCCTCGATCAGAGCAGCCAGTACTATCACAGCTACGGTCACATCCTGTCGAATGCGGGCCTTCTTGACATTTTCTACATCGGCGTCAAGGCAGGTCTGTATCCGTCGCTGATCTTCATGGGCGTCGGCGCAATGACCGACTTCGGCCCCCTGATCGCAAACCCGAAGAGCCTGCTTCTGGGCGCGGCTGCCCAGCTGGGCGTGTTCGTCGCGTTCTTCGGCGCCATCTGCCTGGGCTTTACCGGTCCGCAGGCTGCCTCCATCGGCATCATCGGCGGCGCGGACGGCCCGACGGCCATCTTCCTGACCAATAAGCTCGCACCCGAGCTTCTCGGCGCCATCGCGATCGCGGCCTACTCCTACATGGCCCTGATCCCGCTGATCCAGCCGCCCATTATGAAGCTTCTGACGAGCGAGGAAGACCGCAAGATCAAGATGGTCCAGGCCCGTGAGGTCTCCAAGAGCGAGAAGATCCTCTTCCCGATCATTGTCACCATCTTTGTCATCCTGCTCCTGCCGTCCACGGCGCCGCTGGTCGGCTGCCTGATGCTCGGCAACCTCTTCCGCGAGTGCGGCGTGACCGACCGTCTGTCCGACACCGTGCAGAACGCACTGATGAACATCGTCACCATCATGCTCTCGACCTCTGTCGGCGCGACCATGGTCGCTTCGAACTTCCTGAAGCTCGAGACGCTGAAGATCATCCTCCTCGGCCTGATCGCCTTCGCCATCTCCACGGTCGGCGGCCTCATTGGCGGCAACATCATGTGCAAGCTTACCGGCAAGAAGATCAACCCCCTCATCGGCTCCGCCGGCGTTTCCGCTGTCCCGATGGCGGCGCGTGTTTCGCAGATGGTCGGCCAGAAGGCCAACCCCTCGAACTTCCTTCTGATGCACGCCATGGGCCCGAACGTGGCCGGCGTCATCGGCTCTGCGATCGCGGCAGGCTTCCTGCTGGCAGTCTTCGGCTAAGACAAGCGCATAAAGAAACGAGCGGCAGAATCTGCCGCTCTTTTTTTATAAAAAGTAATAAGTAAGAAGTAAGAGTGAATAGGTGCAGTGCCGGCTTCGCCGGCGATCAAAATCGTGCCGCTTTGCGGCACACCGCACTTCTTCACTCTTCACTCTTACTTTTTACTTTGCGCTTCGCGCACTTCCGGCTTCTTTTTTGCTCTCGAGCGGCTGCGGCGGCGTCTTTTGGGGGCGGGCTTTTCGGCGGCGCGGCGGTAGCTTTCGGCGGCTTCGCTGTCAGGGCTGTAGACGAGGCGGTTGGCCCGGAACGTTCCGTCGGGGTCTTCTGCCAGACGCACGCGGACGAGAAAATCGCCGTCGGCTGCGCACGAGGCCATCGCCATAAACCGGCGTCCCGGCTGAGGCAGCCACTTGCCGAAGGTGAGCGGCCCGCCGCACACCGGACAGACGGTCTCGTCTGCCGCCACAGATGCAAGCGCGTCTGTTTTGTCTGTATACCCATGGCTCACATGGCGCGATAAACAGCCCGGAAGCTCCGCGCCGTGAAAGCCGTTTTCGTGCTCTCTGGCGGCCTGCTCATAGGCGGCGATCCCGCCGGTGAGATCGAGGCGGCTGCAAATGATCGCCGTATGATACGCATCTCCAAGCGCGTCGTGCGCAGGGCGCGTGGGCTCGATGCCCATCATCTGCATCGCAGAAGACAGCGATTTCTGCGCGCTCGAGCCGTCGGTCTGGGCGTTGAAGATCAGCTGTGCGTTGTACCAGCGATCGGTCCACGCGGCGTCCATGCCGTAGAGCGTCAGATTTTCCTTCAAAATCGTAATATCGTCAAAGCCCCACGTCAAAAAAGCAGCGTTTTCGCCGCACCAGCTGTGGAACGCGTCCATGGCCTCGCGGAAAGGCCTTCCCTGTTCCTGAAGAAGCGTATCCTTGATACCGGTGAGCTTCGCGACCTTGCGGTTCATTTTTTTGTAATAGGCCGGACGGATGAGCGTCTGAAATTCATCGGAGAGGTCGCCGCCTTCGCGCAGACGCACCGCGCCGATCTGGACGATCTCGCCGCGAATCGGGCTTGGCAGCACCTTTTTCGCGCTGGGAGAACCCGGCCAGGGCTGGTTCCACTCCAGATCCAAAATGATATACTCCATGACGCTTCTCCTTTGTCCATTGCTTCAGACGCTCTGCATATGGTATCACAAAAAAGGCGTTCTGTAAACAACTTTCCAGACAACCGTCATTTTGTCACGTTTTTGCCTGTCGGGGCATAAGATAAAGAACCGGCGAAGCCCGATGGCCGCGCCGGATCTGTCAGAAAGGCGGTAGAAAAATGCCCTTTTTGTTTCTCAGTCCCTCCACGCAGGAGTTTAACCCCTATATCACAGAAGGCAATGAAGAGCTCTGGATGAACCGGCTGGCCGACCAAATGGAGCCGTATCTTCATGCCAGCGGCGTTAACACCGTGCGCAACGACCCCGAAGCGGGCGCGACGGGTGCGATCCGGCTTTCCAATCAGGGAAGCTATGACTTTCATCTGGCGCTGCACTCCAACGCCTCGCCCGAAGCGCTCTCCGGCCAGCAGCGCGGCGTGGACTTTTACTACTATCCGTCCTCCGCGGCGGGGCTTCAAATGGCGAACATTCTCGTTGACAACATAAAGCCCATTTATCCGCTTCCCGAGCGTGTGCAGGCGCGGCCCTCGACGGCCATCGGCGAGGTGCGCAGAACGAAAGCGCCGTCCGTTCTGGCAGAGCTCGGCTACCACGACAACGTCGACGACGCAAACTGGCTGACCGGAAATCTCGATGCGGTCGCACAGGCGCTTTCCGTCGGTGTGACGGAGTATTTCGGCCTGCCGTTTCTGATCCCGGGCGAAATTATTCCTGCGACGGTGCGCTTGCATGACGGCGCGCTCAATCTGCGTGCGCTTCCGTCCACCGACGGCCCCATTCTGACGCAGATGCAAAATGGGGCGCAAGTGCGCATTCTGGCCGAGTACAACGACTGGTACTCTGTTTTTTATGACGGGCTCTACGGCTTCGCGGACAAACGCTACATAAAGCCGAACGCTTAATCTTCCTTTCCGAGCCTTCTCGTCTGAATGTCGCCTTCGGCCCAGCCGCGGTCCTTGCCGCAGACGGGGCAGACGCGGAACGCCTCCTTCGAGAGCATCACGAACCCGCAGTTGAGGCAGCGCCAGACGACCGGGTGGTCCTTTTTGTAGAGCCGCTCGGTCTGCATCTGGTTGTAGGCCTCTAAAAACACGTCGCGGTGCACCGCCTCGATGCGGGAAATATTCTCCCAAAGCGCCGCCGCGTCGGGGTAGCCTTCTTCCCGCGCGGTTTTCGCGAAGGCCGGATACACGCGGACGCTTTCTTCGTTCTCGCCCTTCGCCGCCTCGAGCAGGTTTTCCATCGTCACGCCGAGCGTAAAGGGGTAGCCCGCGGAAATGTCGATGTTCTCGATCGGCTGCGTGCCGTATTTTTGCAGCTTCTCAAGAAATTCCTGCGCGTGCGTCTGTTCGTTGGCGGCAGTTTCCTCAAAAATGCGGGCCAGATACTCGAAACCCTCTTGCCTTGCCTTCTGCGCATACTGGGTGTAGCGCTGGCGCGCCTGCGATTCTCCGGCAAACGACCGGGCCAGAGCCTGACAGGTCAGGCTGTTCATAAACTCCATAAAAAACGCTCCTTCTGCAAAAAGTTTCAGGGTGTATTCTTCCAACTGGCGATGTGACCGGCAGCGAGGAATTTTCGTGGTGAGCAAGACATTTTTTCGCAGGAATACTGACGTATTTCAAGGAAAAATGGTGCAGCGCAGCGCGAAAAGGCCCGCTGTCCGGGTGCGTTGGCAGTTGGAAGAAGACACCCAAGGATAGATTTTGCAGTTTTGGGGCGTTTATTCTTTCAGGATACTTGACAGGTTCGATATAATAAAAGATAGAGCAATTTTGCTCGTACTTTACATTTTTCGAGGATCTTTATGAACAGAAGAATTTTCGCGCTGCTTGCTGCGGCGCTTCTTGTGCTGAGCGTATCCGGCTGCACAGAAAAGGCCGCAGTGCAGGCGCAGACCGACCTTCTTGCCACAACGCAGCCGGTCTATCAATTGGCAAACGCGCTCACCGACGGCACAGGGCTTTCGGTCTCGCTTCTCATTTCCGAGCCCGTTTCGTGCCTGCATGACTATACGCTCACGGTTTCCCAGATGGAGAAAATCGAGAACGCGAAGCTCGTTTTGGAGAGCGGGCTGGGGCTCGAGGACTTCATGGCCGACGCGCTTTCCGGCAAGGTGCGCATCGTGGTGTCGAGCACGCTGCCTACGCTCGAGGGAGACGAAGGCATTGACCCGCACTGGTGGCTCGACCCCACGCGCTTTCGCGAGGCGGCAAAGCTGACCGCGCAGGAGCTGGGCAGCCAGTACCCGGAGTTTACCGACCAGATCGCGGATAATTTTGCGGCGTTTGACAAAAAGCTTTCCGAGCTTCAAAGCTACGGCGATGAAGCGCTGAAAAATCTTTCCTGCCGCGAGCTTGTGACGTTCCACGACGGCTTTTCGTATTTTGCCGATTCGTTCGGCCTCACCATTGCTGCGGCGATGGAGGTCGAGTCCGGCAGCGAACCGTCGGCGAAGGAATTAGAGCAGATCGTCTCCATCGTGGAAAAAGAGAAAATTCCCGCCGTCTTCACCGAGACCAACGGCGAGACCGGCTCGGCGCAGGTCGTGGCGAACGAGACCGGCTGCAAGGTCTATACGCTCGACATGGCCATCAGCAATGCAGACTATTTTGCGGCCATGCGGGAGAATATCAATACCATAAAGGAAGCGCTCGGATGATCCACAACCATGCCCATTCCGGCGGCTGCGAAAATGCGTGCTGCCTGAAAATTGAACACCTGTCGGTCAGGATTGGAACCGACGTGATCCTCGACGACATTAACCTGCATATGCACTGCGGACAGATCGTCGCGCTCATCGGCCCCAACGGCGCGGGCAAATCGACGCTCATCCGCGCCATTCTCGGCCAGCGGGAGTATGAAGGAAAGATCACCTTCCACGCCGCCGACGGAAAGCAGACGAAGCTTCGTATCGGCTACGTGCCGCAGAGCCCGGCCTTTGACCCGGCAGACCCCATTTCCGTCATGGACCTTTTCACCTGCTGCGTGAGCAGGCGCCCCGCGTTTTTAAGACCCGGCAAAGCCCTGCGCGCGCAGGTCCTCGAGTGCTTGTCCCGCGTACACGGCGAAAGCCTCATTGACAAGCGCGTCGGCACGCTCTCGGGCGGAGAGCTCCAGAGAGTGCTGCTGGCTCTGGCGTTAGAGCCGATGCCCAATATGCTCATTCTCGACGAGCCGCTTTCGGGCGTGGACGTCGAGGGCATGGAGCTTCTGATGGATATGCTGGACGAAATTCGCAAAAAATACGATCTTTCGATCCTCATGACGACGCACGATTTTTCGATGCTCGAGCGCTATGCCGACCGCGTCGTTCTGCTGCGGGAGAAAATTCTCTGCAAGGGAACGCCGCTGGAGGTCCTCAATTCCGAAGAATTTGCGAAGGCGTTTCATCTGGGAGGTGCAAAATGAGCCTCTGGTATGCGATCTGCGGCGCTCTGCACGCGCCGTTTTTGCAGATGACGTTTATGAAAAACGCGCTGCTGGCCGTTCTCATCATGGCCCCGCTCTTTGGCCTTTTGTCGACGATGATCGTCACCGGCCGGATGAGCTTCTTTTCAGACGCGCTAGGCCACTCGGGCTTTACGGGCATTGCCGTGGGCGTTTTGTGCGGCGCGGTGCAGCCGATCGGCTGGGCGGTGGGACTGGCGGTTTTGTTTGCGCTGCTGTTTTCGTTCGTGCGCAGCCGGTCGCGGCAGTCGGCAGACACGATCATCGGCGTTTTTTCCTCGACGGCGGTCGCGCTCGGCATTTTCATCGCAACGCTGGGCGGCAGCAGCTTCACAAAGTTCAATAAGTACCTGATTGGAGACATCCTCTCCGTCACGCCCGGCGAGATCGGCCGGCTCGCGCTCGTTTTGCTGGGCGTGCTGGCTCTGTGGATCTTCGCCTCGAACCGGCTGTTTCTGACGGCAGTGCACCCGCAGCTGGCCTCGTCGCGCGGCATTCCGACGGAAAAAACGCAGACGCTTTTCACCGTCTGCATCGCCATCGTGGTGACGCTGGCGATGAGCTGGGTGGGGCTGATGGTCATCAACTCCCTTCTCGTGCTTCCGGCGGCGGCGTCGCGGAATATCGCGAAAAATCTGCGCCAGTACCACGCGTTTTCCGTTCTGGGCGCGCTCGTGTGTTCACTCTCTGGCCTCGTGACGGCGTATTACCTCGGCTGCTCGGCCGGCGCGACGATCGCGCTGTATCTGGCGCTGTACTTCGCCGTGACATTTTTGTTCCGGGGAAAGAGACAGTAAAACGTAAAAACCGGCGCTTCCGCATTGCGGAAGCGCCGGTTCGGTTTGTGCACGCGTAGGGGCCGATGCCCACATCGGCCCTAAAAATGTACAGGATTTTCATAAACAGTAATTTCTGATGGGCTGGTGTGCTCGATCATCCTCTCAAGAGCGGTTTAATACCCCAGAGCTTCTTCGATGAGGATGACGTGCGTTTTGCCGGTGCCGCCGGTGGGGCGGGCCAGGGTCACAAAGCCGTTGCAGATGCGCTCCGGGCTATTGCAGTCATGACAGCGCATGGGCTCGGCCAGCGCGCAGGGTGTCTGACAGTGAAGCCTTCTTGCGTTTAAGGGGGAGGCAATATTTCTTGCGCGGTCCATGGCGGACGCAAGGTCAGGCGCGAGCTTGTTTGTGCCCGCGACGATGTAGAGTTCTTCGTGGCCGTAGAGCATGGACGCGACGCGGTTTCCCGTGCCGTCGATGTTGACGATCTCGCCGGTCTCGGAGATGGCGTTGGCGGAGGTGAAATAAATTTGTGAAGCGGCGGCTTTTTTCAGTGCGTCCGGCGTTTTTCGCCAGTGCCACGAAACGTCGTTGCTCCGGCGCAGCGCTTCAAAAAGGCCGAGCGTATCGAGCGTGACGCTTCCACCGAAGCCGATGGTTTTTCCGGAGAGCTCCTGGGAAATGGCTTTTACGGCTTCTTCGCCGGTCTGGAACACACGGACGGCGAAGCCGTGCCGCTCTAAATTTTTGACTGCAGTTTCCAAAGACATAACAGTTCCTCCTTCTTATAAAGACGTGCGCCCGGCCAGCGCGGCGAGGTGCTCGATGGCCTGCGCGTGGGTGAGCGTCCGCGTTTCGATCGTTACGGTCTGATGGAACATCGCACGGCAGAAGCTCGCAAAATCTTCGCCGGAGACCGGCTCGTCGGGGCGGAAGCGGCCGTTTTCCTGCGCAAGGCAGCCGCGCTCAATGGCCAGCTCAATGGCTGCGCAGTAGGGGTGCTTGAAAGAAACGTCCCGGCAGACGTTCGTTTTGGATTTTACGAGCGTTAAGCGCCGCGCCGCCGTTTTCCAGCCGAAGGCGAACATACACGCCTCGCCGCGCGTGAGGACAGCGTCGGGCTTTACCGTATTGTCGCGGAAGCAGATGCACCAGCCTGTGTCCAGAAGCGCCTTGGCGGGTGCAAACACCGGGCTTTCCGGCGAAAGATCGGCAAAGGGGCAAAGGGCCATCAGCTCCGAGACGGTCACGACGCGGTAGCCGTATTGCTGCAAAAGCACCAGCTGCATCGGAAGCGCGTCTGCAACCGGAGAACGCCTCGCCATATTGTAGCCGTCCTTCTGGAAGATGATCTGCCCGCAGAGGCTGTCCGGGTTTTCCTCGAGCGCCCGGCGCATGGGGGCCAGCATCGCCTCGACCTCCGCTTCGTAGCTTGCCAGCGGCAGCCAGCCCGCGCCGTCGAAGCTTGCGGCCATGTACTGGTATCCCAAAAGTGCGTGCGCGTCGTAGCTCGAAAAGCCGTCTCGCGTGCTATCCACATAGTGCGGCGGACGCGAAAGCCGGATCTCATAGTGGTATTCGCGCCTGAGCAGTTCGTCGAGCCTTTTGAGATCTGCTACAACTTCATCCAGAGCATCGAACGGCTGCCGCGCCCCATAGACCAGCGGCTTCGGGCCGTACAGAACGTGGCGGTAGGTGTGGCTCGTGATCTCGTGCCCGCCGTCTAAAATTCTTCTCACGAGCTCGGGGCAGTGCACCGCGCCGCCGTCGGCGTCCTTCTGGAAGTCCGGATAGTGGTCAAATTTTACGCCGCCCCAGGACGCAGAACCCTCTTTTCCGGGCTTGTCGGGGTAATTTTCGGATGTGTCGCCGACAATGTCGAATGTGCCTCTGGCCCCATACTGCTCCAGAGACTCCAGAAGCGAGAGCGTCAGCGGTTTTCCATCCTTCGATGGGTTCGCGGGCAGACGGCAGGGGCCGTCGTCAAACGTCATGGCGCACACGCGCCGGGCAAGCGCGACGCGTTCGATGCGCCGCACGGGGCTTAAGAAAACCGGCGTCCGGGCGCGAAGCGCGTCCTGATAGCGGTGCTTGAGCTTTTTGGCAAGGCCGATGGCCTTTGTAACAGCGGACATGGCAGCCTCCTAAACATGAAAAATGTCCCGCGCGATGCACGCGCAGAAGTAGACGAACGCTTTGCAGCGGGTGAAAAATGTGCCGCAGGTTTTTTCGCGGTGCAGCTTGGAAAGCCCCTTGAAGACCCATTTGCAGGGGCGAATTTCCTCTGCCCGGCACTTACCGGCTTTCAAAGCGTCCTTCATTGCGGAAAGCTTTGGTTCGCAGTCGAATTCCGTCACGCAGCCGCCGAGCTCTCTGGCGCAGTGCGCGTCACTCCCGCCGGTGCCGGGAAGACCGGCCTTTTCGGCCAAAAGCCGCGCTTTTTCGTTTGCGCCCTTTTTGAGCATTGCGCGGGCGTTTGCGGTCTCGATCGCGTCAAAGCCGAGCGCCAATATTTCTTCCTCCGTCAGCTTTGCCGGCGCGAAGGGGTGCGCCAGAACGGCCAGAGCGCCGCAGGCGTGGATCTCTGCGATGGCCTTTTCGGGCGCAGGATAGGGGCCGAGCGCTTCAAAATCGATGGGCTTTTCCAGAAACAGAGCCAGAATGTGTCCGTTCGAGGACGTGATCTCAACGCCCGGAATGAGCAGGATGCCGGGATCGCTGCCAAGGGCCGTGCATTGGTCGTGGTCGGAGACCGTGATGGCGGCAAGGCCGCGCGCTTTAGCCGCTTCGATGAGCGCAGTTACAGTTGACCTTCCGTCGGCAGATGCGCAGGAATGGACGTGCAGATCGGAAAGAAGCTTCATTTGTGTCCTCCCCGGTGGAATAAATTGCGGAAATACGCCCGGGCCGGGCCGGGATCGGTGCGTTCGGCGAGGCCGTTTTTGACCTTCGGGCTTATCAGATCGCGGAAAACGGCGAAGGCTTTTCCAAGGCTTCCGCGCTTGAGATAGCCGAGGCTTGCTGCAAAATCGGCAGGATAGTAGGCCATTTTGACGGGCTGCGGCGGCATTTTTTCAGGCAGCGGAAGACCCTTTGACAGGCAGAACCAGCTGTAGGCAAGATCGCTTTTTGATACGCGCGTGAGCGGGAACGTGCCCCAGACGCGCGGGTTGACCTCCAGAAGCCGCGGCGTTCCGTCTTGTGCGCACTTGAACTCGAACATCGCAAGACCTGAAAAGCCGATCGCTTTCACGATCTTTGCGGCAAGCTCCGGCAGATCGCTTCGGTCTACACATTCGCAGCAGCTCGACGGCCCGCCGGTGACCGGGTATTCGCGCAAGCGATGGTGGCAGATGCTGCGCAAAACCGCACCGTCCTTTGCCAGCACCGAGCAGCCGAAGCCTTCGCCGGGAAGATATTCCTGTACGAGCGGGCTTTCGCCGGTGATCGACTGAAAGTGGGAAAACGCGGCCTTGAGTTCATCTTTGGTGCGGCAGATGCGGTAGCGCGCGGCGGCGGTGAGGCCGAATTTTTCCCCGCAGCGGGGCTTTACTGCGCAGGCAAGCGGCACGCGCGAGAAAAACGCGTCCAATTCTTCGCCTTCTGCCTGCTCGAAGCTCTCGGGCACGGGAACGCCGAGCTTTCTTGCCAGCTCCGCCACGGCCGCTTTGTCGTTGAGAAGCGAAAGCTGCGCAGGCGTCGGGGTACAGAGCCCCGCGGCAGCAGAAAAGCGTTCGCGGTTTTCACTCAGCAGCGCCAGCGTCTTTGCCCCCACCGGCAAAAGCGCGGGCGTTTCGCCGTCCTGCGCAGAGAGCTCGCGGCACAGATCAAGCAGCGCTTCTTCGTAAGCCTCGTCCGGAAGGCGCACGCAGCGAAAAACGCCGCCGGACGCAAAGCCGACCGGGTTTTCGATCGATGCTTTTTCGCACGCGACGACGCGCACGCCGCGATCGGATAAATCGCGGATGAGGGAAACGGACATCCGGTAATGCGCGTCGGTCACAATGGCAGTCATGGCGGTCCTCCCGAAAAACTGATCGGCTCTATTATACCGTTTTTTCGGGCCAATTGCAACAAAGCCCGGCGCGGAAAGCGGCAGGCACGGCGGGGCAAAATCAAAAAGGAACAAAAAGTTTACAAATTTCTATCCGAAAAATTGCAAACCCACTTTCTTCTTTCCGTCGCTTGTGATATACTGTACAGTACGATTGCTATGCCCAGGGGCTTTTTGCCGTGGGCGGGATTACAGACGAAGGAAGAACGAAATGCTCGAATTGCTTTCTCCCGCGGGCTCGATGGAGGCGCTTCGCGCCGCCGTGCAGAACGGAGCCGACGCGGTTTATCTTGGATATGATCTGTTCAATGCCCGCATGGGCGCGCAGAATTTCTCCGCAGACGAATTGCAGGAGGCCATCGTCTACTGCCACGTGCGCGGGGTAAAGGTCCATCTGACGCTCAACACCCTCGTCTCCGACCGGGAGATGGCGCGGGCAGCGGAGGTCATCCGTGCGGCGGCGGTGTTCGGCGTGGACGCGTTTATCGTGCAGGACCTCGGCATGGTGCAGCTGTGCAAGGAAATTGTGCCCTCTGTCCAGATCCACGCCTCGACGCAGATGTCCATCCACTCGTTGGAGGGCGTCGTGGCTGCGGCGGAGCTCGGATGCAGCCGGGTCGTGCTGGCGCGGGAGCTTCCGATGGACCAGATCCGTCACATTTGCAGAAGAAGCCCGGTGGAAATTGAGGTGTTTGTCCACGGCGCACTTTGTATGTGCTACTCGGGGCAGTGCTACCTGTCCTCCGTCATCGGAAGACGCTCCGGAAACCGCGGTCAGTGTGCCCAGCCGTGCCGGCTTCCGTATGGCTACGGCCGGTTCGAGGCCACGAGATACCCTTTGAGCCTGAAGGATAACTGCCTGGTCGAGCACGTGCGGGAATTAGAGCGCATGGGCGTTGCCTCCGTGAAGATCGAAGGCCGGATGAAAAGGCCGGAGTACGTCGCCGTTGTGACGAAGGCCTACAGAGCCGCCATCGACGGCAAGCGCGTCACGCAAGACGATATGAAAAAGCTCGAGGCCGTGTTCTCCCGCCAGGGCTTCACGCAGGGCTATTACGAGGGAAAAACAGGCCCCGATATGTTCGGCACGCGGCAGGAGCAGGAAGAAAACAAAGAGCTCTTCGCCGCCGCCCGGGCAACGTATGAGTCGGGCGAAACGCCGCGCGTGGGCGTGAAATTCTACGCGATGGTGCGTGCGAACGAGCCCGCGCAGCTGGCCGCGCAGGACGACGACGGACATGTGTGCAAGGCCGTGGGCCCCGTGCCGGAGCAGGCGCTGGTGCACTCTTTGACGGCGGACGATCTGGAGTCGCGCCTCAAAAAAACAGGCGGCACGCCGTACTTGTGCACGATGGTGCGCTCGGTGGTAGACCCCGGGCTGATGCTTCCGGCGTCGAGCATCAACGCGATGCGAAGAGAGGTGCTCTCGGAGCTGACCGCGCGGCGCGGAAGAGTTGCGCTGTGCAAAACAAACGCATACAACAAGCCCGCGCTCTATGACGGAATGTCCGGCGAGCCGCAGCTGAGCGTCGCGGTGCGGAGCGTATCGCAGATCACGCCACGGCTGATCGCGGAAAAACCGGCGGTTTTGTATGTGCCGCTGTCCGAGCTCTATGAGCACCCCGAAATCGCGCGGACCATTGGCGTCGAGACGCAGCTGGCGGCCATTTTGCCGCGCGTTGTCTGGTCTGGCGAAAATCCGGGCCTTGCCGAGCAGCTCAAGAGCGTCTATGTCATGGGCGTGCGGCAGCTGCTGGTCGGAAATCTCGGGCAGATCAAAATCGCGAAGGCGGCGGGCTTTGCCGTGCGCGGCGATTTTGGGCTTAATATCTATAATTCCCGCGCGATGCACTATTTACGGACGAACGGCGTCGACTCGCAGCTGTTATCGTTTGAGATGACGCTGCCGCAGATCCGCGATATCTCCAAGGCCGTGCCGTCGGAGGTGATGATCTACGGAAGACTGCCTCTGATGCTGATGGAAAACTGCGTGATGAAAAACCGGACCGGCGCGTGCTCCTGCCAGACGACGCAGACCAAGCTCACCGACCGCATGGGAGAGGAGTTCCCCATCGTCAAGGACCCCGGCACGTGCAGAAATGTCCTGCTCAACGGCAAGAAGCTGTATCTTCTTGACAAGAAAGAGTCGTTCCGCGGCATGGGGCTCTGGGCGCTTCGCTTGCAGTTTACGACGGAAAACGCGGGCGAGGTCGACAGAGTTTTATCGGAGTACCGCTCCGGCGCACGCTTTGAGCCGGGCAGCTGCACAAGAGGCTTATACAACAGAGGCGTTGAGTAAGACGCCGCAGAAAAGAAGGACAAACATGATCATTCTGGCATCAAAATCGCCCCGAAGAAAGCAGCTGCTTTCGATGATGGGGCTGGACTTTGCCGTGCAGACGGCGGACATTGACGAGACGATGGACAAAAGCCAGACGCCCGAGCACGAGGTCGCGGCGGTGTCTGCAAGAAAAGCGGAGAAGATCGCACGCGAGCACCCGGACGATATTATCATTTCGGCGGATACGATCGTCGTGATCGATGGGAAAATTCTCGGAAAGCCGAAGGATGAAGAAGATGCGGCAAACATGCTGCGGCTTCTTTCCGGCCGGACGCACACCGTTTTTACAGGGCTGAGCGTCTTTGCCGGCGGCAGGGCGGAAACGCGCGTCGTGGGCACCGAGGTCACGTTCCGTGAGCTTTCCGACGCGGAAATTGCCGCATATATCCGCACCGGCGAGCCCATGGACAAGGCGGGCTCCTACGGCATTCAGGGCTACGGCTCGATGTTTGTCTCGCATTTAAGCGGCGACTATTTCTGTGTGATGGGACTTCCGGTGTGCACGCTCGGCGAAATGCTGCGCGAGGCCGGTGTGAAGATTTTGACCTGATTTTGAAGCGCCAACTCCGGCGCAGGGAAGTGATCGATTGAAAAAGAATTTCTGGACCGCGCGGCTCAAGACGATCTTGATCGTTGCGGTGGTTCTGGCTGTGATCGTGGCCGTTATCCTCGGCATCACGAGCGGCGCGACGTTCGGAGAAAACGTGGTGGGGACGATTCTCTCGCCGCTGCGCACGGGCGTGGCCGCCATCGACCGGCAGGCCGAGCGGTACTATAACTACATCTTCGGCTACGAGGAGCTGAAGGCCGAAAACGAAGAGCTGCAAAAGAAAATTCTCGAAATGGAAGAGGACGTGCGCACGGCCGAGCAGTACCAGCGCGAAAACGAGCAGCTCAAGACGCTGCTGGGTCTGAGCGAGGAGCACGAGGACTACAGCTTCGTCTCGGCGTATATCATCTCGTGGGACTCTTCGGACTATAAAAGCGCGTTTACCATCGGCAAGGGCACAAATTCCGGACTCGAGGAAGGTATGTGCGCCGTGACGGAAAACGGACAGGTCGTGGGCCTCATCACAAAGGTAGGGGCCAACTGGGCAACCATTACGACGATCATGGACTCGTCTCTGGAGATCAGCGCCTCCATCGCGTCTTCCGGCTACACCGGCGTGGTGCAGGGCACGTATCTTCCCGACGGCAGCAGCATTCTGCGTATGAACTATCTGCTGACTGACGCGATCATCAAAAATGACGATCAGGTCGTCACGACCGGCTCGACGCTCTACCCCAGAGGGCTTCTTCTGGGCTATATCACGAACGCGAGCCAGGACGAGACGGGCGTTGCCAAATACGCGACGCTCAAGCCCTCGTGCGACCTCGATAACCTCGAGCAGATCTTCATCATCACCGAGTACGCAAACAACTGAGGCCGCGTGATGATATACCACCAAAGAAAGGACGGCGGCGCGTATGCGCGAAAAATATAAAAATGCGCTCATGTGGGCGTTATACGCGGCGCTGGTGCTGCTGGTGTTCGTGGTGCAGACGGTAAGCTTCGGCCGTCCCCGGTTTTTCGGCGTGAAGCTCTGCTTCATTCCCGTGCTGGTCGCGTGCGCGGCAATGCACACCGGAAGCGAGGCCGGGGCCATCTTCGGCATGATCTGCGGCCTTGTCTGGACGCTCTCGGGCGCAGACGGCGGTGCGCTTCACATTGTGCTGCTTGCCGTGTGCGGGGCGCTGGCGGGGTATCTTTGCGACCGGTATCTGGTGCGCAATCTCGTTTCGGCGCTTCTGATGAGCCTGATGAGTCTTCTCATCTGCCAGATCAGCCTCTTTTTGTTCAAATGTTTCTTTACTTCCATCGGCGCGGAGGGCTTTCTTCCGGTGCTGGTACAGGTGGGGCTGTCGCTTCTGCTGTGCCCGCCGGTCTACCTCGCCGCATGGGCGATCCGAAAGGCAGGTGCCTGAAAATTGGCAAGACGATCCAAATTCCGCATGGTGGTGCTCATCGCCGTCATCGTTGCTGTTATGTGTGTGTTTCTCGTGCGGATGTACGCGCTGGCGGCAGTCAGCCCCGACGAGCGGGCCGTGGCGGACGCCGACTCCATGACGTATCTGACGACAGTCGAGGGAGCCAGAGGCTGCGTTCTCGACCGCAACGGCAATGTTCTGGTCTCTAACCGCGCAACGTATAACATTGTCATCGTCAACTTCGTGCTCTTCAACTCCCCGAGCCCGAACGAGAACATCCTGAAGCTTTTGCAGATGTGCCAGACGCTCGGCATCGAGTGTGAAAGCCACTTCCCGGTGACGGACACGCGGCCGTATGAATACGATATGCAGAGTCTGGGCACGACCTGGCAGAACTATTTCCGGATGTTCCTCAACTACAAGGACTACGATCTCGACATTTCCGCGTCGACGTTGATGCGAAATCTGCGCGAGGCGTATAAAATTCCGAACGACTGGGCGCAGGAGGATGTCTACAAGGTCATCGCGGTGCGGTATGAGCTGGAGCTTCGAAGCGTTCCGAATACGGGCCTGGAAAACTATATTCTCGCCTCCGACGTGGACGCGGAGTCACTGGCGGCAGTCGTCGAGCTCGGAATTCCCGGCGTCATCGTCCAGTCCGGCACGGTGCGCGAGTATAAAACGACCTACGCCGCGCATATTTTGGGCACGCTCGGCGCGATGGAGGCCGAGGACTGGGAAACGTATCAGAACGATCCCGATTACACGATGAACGCGATGATCGGCAAGTCCGGCATCGAAAAGGCGTTTGAGCAGTATCTGCACGGAAAATCCGGCACGAAGCGCACGACCGTCTCGGCAGACGGCGACGTTCTGAGCGAGTCGTATCTGAGCCTTCCGGAGCCCGGAAACAACGTCGAAACGACGATCGATATTTCCCTCCAGGCCACGGCCGAGCAGGCGCTCGAGAAGGTCATTCTCGATCTGCGCGAAAACGGCACCGGCAAGAGTAAGGAGGGCAAGGACGCCGAGGGCGGCGCGGTCGTCGTGCAGCAGGTGAAAACCGGCGAGGTCCTGGCCTGTGCGAGCTATCCGACGTTTAACCTGGCGACCTACCGGGAGGACTTCAAGGAGCTGAGCGAGGACGAGTATTCCCCGCTTATCAACCGCGCCCTTGGCCTTGCGTATCCGCCGGGCTCTATTTACAAGATGGTCACGGCCATCGCGGCCATCGACTACGGCCATTTCAGCCCATACTACGAGATCACGGACAAGGGCCTATACACGTTCTACGACTCGTTCCAGCCGAAGTGCTGGATCTGGTCGCGCGAGACCGGCGCAACGCACGGAACGATCGATATGCGCGAGGCCATCGCCCATTCGTGCAACTACTACTTCTATGAGGTGGGCCGGCTCACCTACGATACGGCGCAGAAGGAGATCGGCGAAAATCCGTTTGACATCGTGGCCACAGCGCTCGGCCTCGGCGAGCCCACGGGCGTGGAGCTTGACGAAAAGGTCGGTATGCGGGCCAACGCCGAAAACAAGAAAAAGCTCTATGTGACCTCGCAGGATACCTCGTGGTACGGCGGCGACGTTCTGCAGGCCGTCATCGGCCAGAGCTTGAACCAGTTTACGCCGATGCAGATGTGCTCTTACGTGCAGGCGCTTGCCAATCAGGGCACGCGCTATGAGGCGACGTTCTTATCGCGCGTCATTTCCTGGGACTATCAGGAGCTCATCGAAGAGCACCAGCCGACCGTGGCCAGCAAGCTCGAAATGTCGGACGATGCGAAGCTCTGCATCTCCGAGGGTATGTATCTGACCACGCAGGAAGGCACCGCTATGGAGTATTTGCAAAATTATCCCGTGAAGATCGCTTGTAAGACCGGCACGGCCCAGTGGCAGGGCACGACGTCCTCCGGCGCGTTCGGCGGCTCGGACCACGCCTCATTCGTGCTCTACGCCCCCGCGGACGACCCCGAGATCGCCATTGCGGTCTATGTGGAAAAGGGCTCGAAGGGCGGCAATCTGGCGAACGTCTGTATCCCAATCTTAGACGCCTACTTCTCGTCCGCCACGCACTATGAGACCGTCATGACCGAAAACGCCGCAGATTAACGAACGGTGCGGCGGATCCTACTTGAAAGAGGAAGCCCATATGACAGACCTTTCCAAAATCAGAAATTTTTCCATCGTCGCGCACATTGACCACGGCAAGTCGACGCTGGCAGACCGCCTTCTCGAGCAGTGCAACACCGTCGACAAGCGCGAAATGGAAGACCAGATCCTGGACTCCATGGACTTAGAGCGCGAACGCGGCATCACCATCAAGGCCAGAGCCGTCCGGCTCGATTACCACGCAGACGATGGCGTGGACTATGTGCTCAACCTCATCGACACCCCGGGCCACGTGGACTTCAACTACGAGGTCTCCAGAAGCCTGTCTGCCTGCGAGGGCGCGGTGCTCGTGGTCGACGCGTCGCAGGGCATCGAGGCGCAGACGCTTGCAAACACGTATCTCGCGATCGACAACGGTCTGGAGGTTTTGCCGGTCGTCAACAAGATCGATCTTCCGGCGGCAAGACCAGAGGAGGTCAAGCACGAAATTGAAGACGTCATCGGGTTACCGGCCATGGACGCGCCCGAAATTTCGGCGAAAAACGGCATCAATATCCATGCGGTGCTGGAGATGATCGTAAAAGAAGTTCCCGCGCCGAAGGGCGACCGCGAAGCGCCTTTACAGTGTTTGATCTTTGACAGCCAGTACGATTCCTACCGCGGCGCAATTGTCTATATGCGCGTGGTGAACGGCATTGTAAAGCCCGGCATGGATATTAAGATGATGTCGACGGGCGCTGTTTACAAGGTCGTCGAGGTCGGGTATCTCCACCCGCTGGGAATGCGCCCGGCAGAGGCTCTGGGGGCCGGCGAGGTCGGCTATCTGACGGCGTCTATCAAGACGGTTTCGGATACCAGAGTCGGAGATACCATTACAACCGTCGAAAACCCCGCGGAGAAGGCCCTTCCGGGCTATAAGCAGGCCCAGCCGATGGTCTTTTCGGGCGTGTATCCGGCAGACGGCTCCAAATATCAGGATCTGCGCGACGCATTAGAGAAGCTCAAGCTCAACGACGCGTCCATGTCCTACACGCAGGAAAACTCCATCGCGCTCGGCTTCGGCTTCCGATGCGGCTTTCTGGGGCTTTTACACATGGAAATCATCCTCGAGCGGCTCGAGCGGGAGTATAACCTGGACTTAATTACCACAGCGCCCAACGTCGTCTACCAGATCACGAAGACCGACGGCACGGAACTGGAGGTCTACACGCCGCTCAATTACCCAGACCCGGCGGAAATTGCCGAGGCGCGGGAGCCCTATGCAAAGGTGAACCTCATCACGCCGCCGGAGTACGTGGGCGCGATCATGGACCTGTGTACGAACCGGCGCGGCGAATTCAAGGACATGAAGTATCTCGACACCACGCGCGTGGAGCTTCACTACTCGATGCCGCTGAACGAAATCATCTATGACTTTTTTGACGCGCTCAAGTCGCGCACGCGCGGCTACGGCTCGTTGGACTATGAGCTCGAGGGCTACCGGCCGTCGAAGCTTGTCAAGCTCGATATCCTGCTCAACGGCGAGATCGTCGATGCGCTGAGCTTCATCCTCTTCGCGGACAACGCCTACGCAAGAGCGAGAAAGATCTGCGAAAAGCTCAAGGAAAATATCCCGCGCCAGATGTTCG
>ERZ808252.1078-NODE-1078-length-21975-cov-3.475319_pt1 | contig 21975 bp, 18 predicted proteins | sample MGYA00521242_ERZ808252 | MGnify/ENA primary metagenome ERZ808252 (study PRJEB31516, sample SAMN03275581) | gut metagenome | biome: mammalia-associated habitat; material: feces | host: Papio cynocephalus | place: Kenya | collected 2012-08-07 ...
AACTCGAAAAGGACGGAATAAGCGCAAGGGTCGTCAATATTCACACATGGAAGCCTATCGACGAAGACGCAATCGTTAAGGCAGCAAAAGAGACGGGCGCAATCGTCACTTGCGAGAACCACAACGTTTACGGCGGTCTCGGTAGTGCGGTGGCGGAAGTAGTTTGCAAACACTATCCCGTGCCTATGCGTATGGTCGGAATTCAGGACGAATTCGGACAAGTCGGAAAGATGCCGTATTTATCCGAGACGTATCATATCACGGCGGCGGACATCGTCAAAAACGCGAAAGAACTCGTTGCGAACAAGGCAAAATAATGCTTTCAAACCGTAGGCAATAAAAACCGAAAAACAATCATAAGATAACAAAAACGACGCATTAAGCGTCGTTTTTGATTGTATAAACGTTTGATTTTGCAAAATATCGTCTTTTTTTGCGCGGCTGTCAGTGAATGGAGAAAAGCAAATCGCCGTAAGACGGGAGCGGCCAGTATTCTTTTGCGGTGTTGAGTTCCATCTCGTCGCAGGTTGCACGCAAGGCATCCATTGCGGAGAGTACGTCGTCGTGATAGCACTTTGCGCCTTCGATGTTTTCGCCTTTTTCGTGAGCGGTTTTGAGTGCAAGTTTTAGGCGTTCGACGTCTTTCTTTGCCGTTGCAAGCAATGCAGCAAGCGTCTTTACGATATCTTTTTCTTCGTCTGCTTCCACGCCGAGAGCAAGGCTTTCGTTTGCCGATTTTGCAACGTCGCCTTTATATTTTATGACGGCGGGGATAATATCCATCGTTGCCATATCGAGCGTCGTCATTGCTTCGATGTTGAGAAGTTTGCAATAATTTTGTACGTAGATTTCCTGGCGAGAGCGCAATTCCGCTTCGCTGAGAACGTGTATTTTGTTGAACAACTCGACGTTTTCTTTGCTCGTGAGATAGGGCAGAGCGTCGGGTGTGGATTTGAGATTGAGAAGTCCGCGTTTTTTCGCTTCGTCTTCCCATTCTTTCGAATAGTTGTTGCCGTTGAAGATGATTCTTCCGTGCTCGGTCATCACGCGTTTGATTATGGCGGTGATTCCTTGATTTACGTCGCTTGCCTTTTCGAGTTCGTCCGCCATTTCTGCAAATTCTTCCGCCATAATGGTGTTGAGAATCATATTGACGCTTGCAATGGATTGAGACGAGCCGGGCATACGGAATTCAAACTTGTTTCCGGTGAATGCAAACGGGGACGTACGGTTGCGGTCTGCCGAGTCCATCGAGAATTTCGGAAGAACGTGAACGCCGATTTCCACTTCGCATTTTGCTCTGCGCGAGTAGGTTCTGCCGTCCGCGATTGCTTGCAGAATGCCCGTTATTTCGTCTCCGAGATACATGCTCACGATTGCCGGCGGCGCTTCGTTTGCGCCGAGACGATGATCGTTGGAAGCGTTTGCAACTGATATGCGCAGAAGATCCTGATGTTTGTCGACCGCTGCGATAACGGCGCAAAGTATCAACAGGAACTGCGCATTGTCCTGCGGACTTTTGCCGGGGTCGAATAGATTTACGCCGGTGTCGGTGGACAAAGACCAGTTGTTGTGTTTGCCGCTTCCGTTGACTCCTGCGAACGGTTTTTCGTGAAGAAGACAAGTCATGTTGTGTTTGGACGCGACTTTCTTCATGATTTCCATTGTGAGTTGGTTTTGGTCGGTGGCAATGTTGACGGTTGTGTAAATGGGGGCAAATTCGTGCTGACCGGGCGCAACTTCGTTGTGTTTGGTCTTTGCGAGAATGCCGAGTTTCCACAATTCTTCGTCAAGTTCTTTCATATACTTGACCACGCGCGGTTTGATTGCGCCGAAATAGTGGTCTGAAAGTTCCTGCCCTTTCGGCGGACGTGCGCCGAAAAGCGTGCGACCGGTATAGAAAAGGTCTTTGCGTTTTTCGTAAAGAGCGGTGTCCACGAGAAAATATTCCTGCTCGGGACCAACCGATACGTTGATGCGCTCAACCTTTTTGCCGAGAATGGAGAGAAGTCTCACGCCTTGCTTGCTTATCTCTTCCATAGAACGGAGAAGCGGCGTTTTCTTGTCGAGAGCGTGACCGTTGTATGAGCAGAACGCGGTCGGAATGCAAAGGATGCCGTCTTTTATGAATGCGTAAGACGTCGGGTCCCATGCGGTGTAGCCGCGCGCTTCGAACGTGGAGCGCAAGCCGCCACTTGGGAAAGAACTTGCGTCGGGTTCACCTTTTATAAGTTCCTTTCCGCTCAGTTCCATAAGCACGCCGCCGTCTTTTGTGGGGGATATGAAACTGTCGTGTTTTTCGGCAGTGATACCGGTGAGCGGTTGGAACCAGTGGGTGAAGTGAGTCACTCCTTTCTCAACTGCCCATTCTTTCATTTCGTTGGCGATGACGTTTGCCGTTTCTCTTGAAAGCGGCAAGTCGAGCGCGCAACATCTTTTGAACTCGCGATAGACGTTTTGCGGCAATCTTTTGCTCATCACTCTATCGTCGAAAACCATACTGCCGTACAAATCCGACATCATAACGGTGCTCTCCTTTTTTGGAAAATTATATTTTCGATTATATACTTATTCGCGCCGTTGTCAAAAGATTTTAAGCAAAAAATTTTTCTATAAACAAAATGGATATTTATACATACAAATGCCGTGTTTTATGCAATAGATTTGAATAAATATAAAATCGTTTGCGGATATTATAAAGTATGCTTGCTTTTTATGCTTCGTGACTTTTGCAAATTTCACGGTTGATTTTTCTTGATTTCGCTTCATTTTCACCCCCTTGTTTTTATTGACAGATATTCGTTATGATGATATATTATTTATAGAATAAAAAGACGACAGGAGTGTTCACGATTTTTTTTTAACCATATCGGTTAAAATGAATTTGAACACTTTTTGTTTTTTGGAGTTTTTATGGACGCATACGTGTCACCGCTTTGCCAAAGATACGCAAGCAAAAAGATGCAATACGTTTTCTCGCCCGACTTTAAGTTCGGCACGTGGCGCAGACTTTGGGTTGCTCTTGCAAAGGCGGAAAAGAATCTCGGCATAGACATCACCGACGAGCAAATAGCCGAAATGGAAGCGAAAGTCGACGATATCGATTACGATTACGCCGCCGCACGCGAAAAGGAAGTTCGCCACGACGTAATGGCGCACGTTCTGACTTTCGGTTATCAATGCCCCAAGGCCAAGCCCGTCATTCATCTCGGCGCAACGAGTTGTTTTGTCGGCGACAACACCGACATCATTCAAATGAGAGACGCACTTTTGCTTGTTCGCGGAGAATTGTTGTCTTGCATAAAAGCGGTCAGAGATTTTGCCGTGAAAAACAAAGGACTTGCAACCCTTGCATACACGCACTTTCAGGCGGCGCAACCGACGACTGTGGGCAAGCGTGCGACGCTTTGGCTTCAAGACCTTGTCAGCGACCTTGACAATCTCGATTTTCAACTTTCCAGACTTCGCCTTCTCGGCTGCAAAGGCACGACGGGTACGGCGGCGAGTTTTATGGAACTTTTCGGCGGAGACGACGAAAAAGTCAAGGCTCTCGACAAGTCGATTGCAGAGCAAACGGGCTTTGTCGGAACGTACGCCGTGAGCGGTCAGACCTATTCGAGAAAAGTCGATTACAACGTTATGAGCGTGCTTTGCGGCATAGCGCAAAGCGCGACGAAGTTTTCAAACGACATAAGACTTTCGTCTCATCTCAAAGAAGCGGAAGAGCCTTTCGAGTCGGGACAAATCGGCTCTTCGGCAATGGCGTATAAACGCAACCCGATGAGAAGCGAGCGTATGGCTTCTCTTGCAAGATACGTGCTTTGCGACAGTCTCAATCCTGCAATCACCGCATCGGCGCAGTGGTTTGAAAGAACGCTTGACGACAGTGCCAACAGACGCATCGCAATACCCGAAGCGTTCCTTGCCGTTGACGCAATACTGGCACTTTATGACAACATAATAAGTGGTTTAACCATTTATCCGCGCATAATAGCAAAAAATCTCGACAACGAAATTCCTTTTATGGCGACTGAAAACATTCTTATGTATTGCGTGACGCACAAGGGCGGAGACAGACAGGTTTTGCACGAAGCGATACGTCGTCATTCGGTTGACGCCGCAAAGGCAATAAAACTCGACGGCGCGGACAACGACCTTTTGAAACGCATCGAAAGCGACCCGATTTTCAAACTCACGAAGGAAGAAATCGACGAAATCGTAGACGTGAAAGCGTTTACGGGAAGAGCGGAAAAACAGGTTGAAGAATACGTGTGCGAAGTCGTCGACCCGCTTCTTGAAAAGAATGCGAAAGACGCAATCGAAACGGGCGCGGTTACGGTCTGAAATCAAAGATAAACGGCGCGGTTTTATGCGCCGAGAAATAGAAAATAAATTTTTGGAGATATAACAATGCTTACATCAATCGTTGGTATCAACTGGGGCGACGAAGGCAAAGGCCGTATGGTTGACTTGCTCTCCGAATCTCAAGACGTGGTCGTTCGCTATCAAGGCGGAAACAACGCGGGACACACCGTCATAAACGAAAAAGGCAAGTTCGTTCTCAATCTTTTGCCGTCGGGCATTTTGAGAGAAGACAAAGTCAACGTTATGGGCAACGGCATGGTCGTGGATATCGAGCATCTCTGCAAAGAAATCGCAAGACTCAGAGACGGCGGAATTTCCATAACTCCCGCAAATCTCAAAATCAGCGACAAAGCAATCGTTTGTTGTCCTTACGACGTCGCGCAGGACTGCCTTGAAGAAGACAGACTCGGTGACAAGAAGTTCGGCTCGACTCGTCGCGGAATCTCTCCCGTATACGCGGACAAATACATGAAGAAAGCAATCCGCATGGGCGACATTTTGCACCCAGAATATCTCCGTTCCCGTCTCGAAACAATCGTTGACTGGAAAAACCTTATGATAAAAGACGCATACGGCGCAGAAGCATACACCGTTGAAGGATTGCTCGAATGGTTTGACAAATACGGCACTCCGCTCAAAGACTATATCTGCGACACGGGCTATTATCTCGACAAAGCACTCAAAGACGGCAAAAACGTTATGCTCGAAGCGCAACTCGGCGCACTCAGAGACATCGATTTCGGCATTTATCCTTACACCACCAGTTCCAATACTATCACGGCGTACGGTCCTGTCGGCGCGGGTATCCCCAATCACAAAGTCGAAAACGCAATCGGCGTTATGAAAGCATATTCCACTTGCGTGGGCGAAGGTCCGTTCACGGCGGAAATGTTCGGAGACGAAGCGGAAGAATTGAGAAAAGCGGGCGGAGAATACGGCGCGGCAACGGGCAGACCCAGAAGAGTCGGCGGATTTGACGTGGTTGCGTCCAAATACGGCTGCATGGTTCAGGGTGCGGACGAAATCGCACTTACCAAACTCGATATTCTCGACACAATGGCAAAAATCCCCGTGTGCGTAAGTTACGACGTAAACGGCGAGACCGTCGACGAATTTCCGAGCGGAGAAGCGCTCAATATCGCAAAACCGAACGTCGTGTATCTCGACGGTTGGAACGAGTCCACCGTGAATTGCAGAAAGTTTGAAGACTTGCCGTTCAATGCGCAAAAGTATATCGAATTTATAGAAAAAGCGGTTGATTGCAAGATTAAATACATCTCCGTCGGCGCAGAACGCGACGCAATCATCGTGAGATAACAAGGGCACAAATGGTTGTATTCATTGACATAGACGATACTCTTCTCGATTTTACGGAGTGCGCAAACTCCGCAATCGAGATGGGGTGCAAACAGTTCGGCGTTCCGTTTGACGATACGCTTCTCAACACGTTTCACCCCATAAATCTCGACCTTTGGCACAAACTCGAAAGGGGAGAAGTGACCAAAGACAAACTTTTCGATACGAGATTTCAAATCGTGTTTGACGTTCTCGGCATAAAAGCAGACGGCATTGCGTTTGAAAATGCGTTTCGTGAAAACTTTCACGAGACGGCGATTCTCATCGAAGGCGCAAGAGATTTGCTTGAATATCTCCACTCTAAATACAAAGTGTACGTGGCGTCCAACGCGTCGATGCATCAGCAGACAAACCGTATGAAAAAGGCGGAACTCGACGGTTATATCGACGGATATTTCGTATCCGAAGAGATAGGTTTTCCGAAACCGCAAAAGGAGTTTTTCGACGCTTGCTTCAAGGCGTTGCCCGACGTGAAACCGCAAGATGTCGTGATGATAGGAGACTCGCTTTCTGCCGACATAAAAGGCGCGCGCGAGTACGGATTGAAAACAATCTGGTACAATCATAGAAACGAGCCTACGGCAGACGTTAAGTGCGACTATATCGTGTCTCGGCTCTCGCAAGTCAAAAACATTCTGTAAAAAGCAAAAGAAAAAGCACCGAATCGGTGCTTTTTTCGTGGCTTTTTATTCTCTGCCGACAAGACGGTCAACGGTTACGTCAAAGAATTTTGCAACGAGAATAAGGCTTTCGACGCTTGGCAAAGACGCTGCTTTTTTCCATTCGTCAACCTTGCTTCTTGCAAGTCCCGTTTGTTTTACGAGACGATATTCGCTGACGTTTTTCTCTTTCAGCAGGGCGGTAAACAAAACGCCGAACGGCTGTCGTTGCTCGTTTGCGGTATATTCGACTTCGTCGTCTTTAAGCCCCAGAAGATAATCCGCCGAGCAACCGAAATTGTCTGCAAGCAGAACGAGATTGTCAAAACTCGGATAACAGACTCCGCGCAACCATTTGTAGAGAGCAGATGGCGAAAAACCGTATTTTTCGGACAATTCTTGCACGCTCGTTTCGCTCTCGATAATCAGCCCCGCAAGTCTTTCGTGGAATTTTGACATAAAACGACAATCTCCGACATTATTCTACAAATAGTATGCTAACTTTCGTACAAAATGTATTGATTTTGTCTAAAAGGGGACATATAATTTAATTACTACGCAAAGGAGAAGAAAACATGAAAGAATTGCTTTCCGCAATAGCGCAACTTGTCACCGACGAAATCGAAAACGTAGAAGGAATCGAATTCGTCGACGAAGAAATGGGGGATATGTTTTACATAGTGATGAAAGACGGCAAAAAAGTGCTGCTTTCACTAGTCGAATCAAAACTTTGATTGCATCGTTTCCGTATCTTCGCAACGTTTAATCGGACAAAAAGAAAAACACCGCAAAACGCGGTGTTTTTTATATGCTTTTATCAAAAAACTAAACGAGTTTTGTCAATACGATTTCAATCAAAGAGAGTCAACGTAGTTGCATGCGTTGAATGCGGCGATAGAGCCGTCGGACGCGGCGGTGACGAGTTGGCGGATTTTCTTCGTGCGGCAGTCGCCCGCAACGAAAATGCCTTCGCAAGACGTCGTGCAGTTTTCGTCTGCGACGATATATCCGGCTTTGTCGATTTGCACGAGATTTTCAAACGCTTTGTTGTTTGGCACTTGACCTATGCAGACAAATGCGCATTTTGCGTTTACGACCACTTGTTCGTGTGTCACCGTGTTTTCAAAACGAAGTGCTTCGAGTTCGTCTTTGCCGATAAACTCTTTGAGCGAGAGATTGTGCGTATATTTGACGTTCGGGCGAGCAAGCACGAGATCGAGAAGTGCTTTGTCTCCGAAGAATTTGTCAAACAAAGTGCAGATATGCACGCTCTTGCAATAGCCGCTGAGAACGAGAGAATATTGAAGAGCGGTGTTTGCGTCTCCGATGACGACGACGTCTTCGCCCGTGTAGAATGCGCCGTCGCAAAGCGCACAATAACTTACGCCGCTGCCGACGAGTTCGTCTTCTCTTTCAACACCGATTTTTCTCGGTTTTACGCCTGTTGCAAGAATTATGGATTTGCATTCGTACGTGTTGTAATCGGTGGTTAACGTAAATGATTTGTCGTTTTTAACTATCGATTCTGCTCTTTCAAGTTCTATTTGTGCGCCCCATTCGGTGATTTGCTCGTAGAGTTTGTCCATAAGTTCCGCGCCTGCGATTTTCTGATAAGTCGGGAAGTTTTCGACTCTCGGAGAGTATGCGATTTGTCCGCCGAAACTGTCGCTTTCGAGAACGAGAACGGTTTTGCCTGCTCTCAAACAATTCAATGCCGCAGTCATGCCCGCAGGGCCTGCGCCTATAACGATGATATCGAATTTGTCCATGTTTTTCTCCTGGTGTTCTAAAAAGAAAGCGGTATGGCGTTTGCCATACCGCAGTTTGAGTTGAGATTATTTTCTAGACTCGATATAGCCTTTAATCTTGCTTGCGTTGTCGTACACGTCGTATCCGTTTCCGTTGGGGACGAGAAGCGTAGGTGCTTTCTTTACGCCGTAGGCAAGAGTTTGGTCTTTGTTGTCTTCCGCGTCAATCACGGTGTAGGCGATGCCTGCTTTGTCAAGCATTGCTTTTGCCATTTTGCAGTTGGGGCAAGTTTTCGTCGTGAAGATGAGAAGTCCTTCGTCCGCACCTTTCTGAGCGCAGCAAGCACATTCGTGTTTTTCTTCCGCCTTGGGGGCGTCTTGCGCCTTGATTGCACCGTCTTCTTTGAACTCGTCAATGTGTTTGCCGTGATATTGAGACGTTGCGATGTCGTACACTTTGCGTTCTTTGAATTCTGCGCGTTTGCCGTCGTTCCAGTTCTGGACGGGACGATAATAACCCGTGATACGGCTGTAAACTTCCGTCTTCTTTCCGCAAATCGGGCAGGTGTATTGCTCGCCGTCGAGATATCCGTGCTCCTGGCAGATTGAGTAGGTCGGAGAAAGCGTGTAGTAAGGCAGTTTGTAGTTTTCTGCAATCTTTCTCACGAGATTTGCCGCCGCTTGCCAACTGTCGAGTTTCTGACCAAGGAACGCATGGAAGACCGTGCCGGACGTGTAGAGCGTTTGCAACTCGTCCTGAATATCGAGAGCGGAGAAGATGTCGCTCGTGTAGCCGACGGGAAGGTGCGAAGAGTTGGTGTAATAAGGCACGTTGTCCATATTGCTTGCGCAGATGATGTCGGGATATCTTTCTCTGTCGTGTTTTGCAAGACGATAGGAAGTAGATTCTGCCGGCGTTGCTTCGAGATTGTACAAATCGCCGTACTCTTCCTGATAGTCGCTGAGTTTTTCACGCATGAAGTTGAGAACTTTCTTGGTGAATTCCTGCGCTTCTTTGTGCGTCATGTCTTTGCCGACCCACTTTGCGTTCAGACACGCTTCGTTCATGCCGACGAGACCGATTGTGGAGAAGTGGTTGCCGAAAGTGCCGAGATAGCGTCTTGTATATGGATAGAGACCTTCGTCAAGCAACTTGGTGATGACGTTTCTCTTGATTTTGAGAGAGCGAGCGGACACGTTCATGAGACGAGTGAGTTCTTTGAAGAAGTCTTCTTCCGTCTCGGAGATGTAAGCGATTCTCGGCATATTGATTGTCACGACGCCGATTGAACCCGTGGATTCGCCGCTTCCGAAGAAGCCACCCGATTTCTTGCGGAGTTCGCGAAGGTCGAGACGCAAACGGCAGCACATACTGCGCACGTCGCTCGGTTCCATATCGCTGTTGATGTAGTTGGAGAAATACGGAGTGCCGTATTTTGCCGTCATCGTGAAGAGCAAGCGGTTGTTTTCGGTGTTTGACCAGTCGAAGTCTCTTGTGATGGAGTAGGTGGGGATAGGATACTGGAATCCGCGGCCGTTGGCGTCGCCTTCGATCATAATCTCGATAAACGCCTTGTTGACCATTGCCATTTCTTTTTCGCAATCCTTATATTTGAAGTCCATTTCCTTGCCGCCGACGATTGCGGGAAGTTCCGCAAGGTCGTTTGGCACGACCCAGTCGAGCGTGATGTTGGTGAACGGCGCTTGCGTGCCCCAACGGGACGGCGTGTTGACGCCGTAGATGAAGGACTGGATGCATTGTTTGACTTCTTTGTAGGAAAGATTGTCAACTTTGACGAACGGAGCAAGATACGTGTCGAAAGAACTGAATGCCTGTGCGCCTGCCCATTCGTTTTGCATGATGCCAAGGAAGTTGACCATTTGGTTGCAGAGTGTGGAAAGGTGTCCTGCAGGGGAAGACGTAATCTTGCCGGGGATACCGCCGAGACCTTCCTTGATGAGTTGCTTGAGCGACCAACCCGCGCAATAACCGGTGAGCATGGAAAGGTCGTGAATGTGAATTTGCGCTTCGCGGTGTGCTTTTGCGATTTCTTCGTCGTAGATTTCGCTGAGCCAGTAGTTTGCCGTCACCGCGCCCGAGTTGGAAAGGATAAGACCGCCGACGGAGTACGTCACGGTGGAGTTTTCCTTCACGCGCCAGTCGTTGATTTTGAGATAGTTGTTGACGGTGTTCTTGTAGTCGAGCATCGTGGAGTTCATCTCGCGAAGTTTCTCGTGTTGTTTTCTGTAAAGTATGTATGCCTTCGCCACTTCTACGTAGCCCGATTGAATGAGAACCACTTCCACTGCGTCCTGAATGTCTTCAACGCTCACGCAGTCGTCTTTCACCTTGTCGTTGAAAGTTGCCGTAACGCGCAAAGCAAGCATATCGATGATGTCGTCGCTGTAGTTTTTGCCCACCGCGTCGAACGCTTTTTCGATTGCGACTTTGATTTTGTTAAGGTTGAACGGAACGATGTTTCCGTCTCTTTTTTTGATGTTCAACATAGTATTGAAAATCTCCTTTTGAAAATGTGCCCTTTAATTATATCAAGCACGCCCGATATGTCAAGGGCGCAACACAAAAAATCGCAAAATAAAGTGTGAAACTTTTTTGAGAAACACTACATATTGTGTATTTGTAGAAAAATGCCACAATTTGTCAATTCCACTTTTCGTGTCTCAAAAACGCCTGTTTTTGGCAATGTAAACGGGTATGTAAAAACGCAAACGGCAATCTAACGCGCCCTATTGATTTTCGGATTTTGGCGTAGGCGAAACGTTTTGCCACCATATATTGCGGTGTCGATTTATAAAAAATCCGCTTCACGAAGAAAGCGGATTCAATGAAGACGATTTCGTTTTAAAAGGGAGTTCGTCCTACAAGATAATCGGTGGTCACGTTAAAATAATCTGCGAGTTTGCAAAGCATCACGAGATCGGGCAAACGATCGCCTGTTTCGTATTTTGCGATCGTGGAACAGTCGACGCCTAGTTCTTTTGCAAGCGCAACTTGCGACAATCCTTTTTCCTTGCGCAGTTCAACAAGTCTTGTGCGCAATAATAATACGTTTTGTTCGTCAACATTTGTTCTCATATTGACATTATGACATTTTGCCAGTATAATACTCTTAATACTGGCAATTTGCCAGTGAAGTGCGTGAATTTTAATATTTGCAGGAGGGGCAAAGATGAAAAAAGCAAGAATACTGCTTATCTTGGTTTTGATTATGCTTGTGATGACGATGCTCGTCGCTTGCGGAGAGAAGCCGGGACGGGGCGGCGACACGGAACACTTGCACAATTTCATAGAGAAACAGGATTCGCAATATCTGAAATCCGCTGCAACTTGCGAAACGGCGGCAGTGTATTACAAATCTTGTTCGATATGCGGTATCAAGGGTGAAGAAACGTACGTCTACGGCACGGCGTTGGGGCATTCGGGTGGGCAAGCGACCTGCACGAAGCCTGCGGTGTGTCAGGTATGCTCAAAAGAGTACGGAGAAGCACTCGGGCACGCGTACAATGACGGTGTCGTCATCACCGAATCGACTTGTACGAAAGACGGCGTTATGGTCAAAACGTGTACGAGATGCGGAGACAAAAATAATATAGCCATTCCCGCATCACACAAGGGAGAGTGGTATATAATCGCCGAGCCGCGTTGTTTTGACAAGGGCGAAAGACAGCGTATATGCACGGTTTGCGATGCAATAGAAACGGAAGAATTGCCGGCGATCGGACATCACGATTTGCAAGATGCAACTTGCGAAGAAGGAAGAGCGTGTTCGAAGTGCCACTATGTTGAAGGCAAGGGCACGGGACACGTGTTTAGCGAATGGGAGCCAACAGTTGGAGACGAAGCCACTTGCACATTGGATGGTAAGGAATCGAGACGGTGTCTCGTTTGCGGAAAGAAGGAAGGTCGAATCGCATATGCAAAGGGACACACGTTCGGTGAATGGACTGTAGTTACGTCGGCTACTTGTCAATCTACAGGCGAAGAATCGCGCACTTGTACGGCGTGCGGAGAGACAGTTGCGAGAACCACGTCAAAAACCGCTCACACGGGCGAGTGGGTTACTACTCAAGAACCTACGTGTACGAAAGCAGGCTCTGCATATCGCGATTGTTCTGTTTGCGGAAATCACGAAACGAAAACGCTTGTCGCAACCGGACACAAAGGAGAGTGGCACGTTCAAATCCAGGCAACTTGCACCCAAAACGGACTTGAATATATGTTCTGCGACATTTGCGATAAGAAGCAAACGAGAACGATTTATGCCACGCACCATTATTCGGATTGGGTGACGGAAACGGAAGCGACTTGCACGGCTGCCGGATTGAAAGTGAGAACTTGCGGGGAGTGCGGCAAGAGAGATACGTTGACAATTTCGAAGACAAATCACGTCGGTGAATGGACTGTCGTTACGCCGGCAACGTGTACGGAAGAAGGAGTGCAACGCCAGATTTGCACCGAGTGCGGACAAGTGACGAACAAAGCAATTGCCAAACTCGGACACGATTTGCAAGGCGGCACTTGCACGACGGCGGCGAAATGTTCCAGATGTGATTACGAAGCTGAAATAAAAGGTCACGTTTTCGGCGAAGACAAACTTATAGAAGAACCCGATTGCGCAAGAAAAGGTTACTCTCAAAAAACTTGCGACAAATGCGGATATATCGAAACGACTTATACCGATCCGATCGGACACAACTACGGAGAGTGGACAACGCAAGCTGCGGCAACTTGTTTGGAAGAAGGCAGAGAAAGACACGTTTGCACCGTGTGCAACAAAGCAGAAGATAGAATAACTGACGCACTTGGACATAATCTCGGAGAGTGGCATTTCGACACCGCGCCGACGTGCACCGAAAAGGGAATAGGTTATAGAGTGTGCACCAGATGCAACGTATCATTCCCCGGTGAAGTGGATGCTCTCGGTCACGATTTCGGCGGCGATAAATGTTTCTACGACATAGCTTGCGTAAGGTGCGGTGTCGTGGAGTCCCATCCCCACGTTTATGGCGAGAACGGATGCGACAATTGCGGGCTTGAATATACAACCGCAACCTATACGTTGTCAGGAAACGGAAGTTACTATATTGCAACCGATTTGAAAGCAAATTCAGACGGAATTGTGTTTTTGCCTTCATTGTATAAAGGCAAATCTATAGAAATAATTAATGGAGTTTACAATAGGGACAGTATAAAAGTCGTGATTTTGCCACAAGGTGTAAAACAGATAGGTCGGAGCGCATTCGAATCTTGTGTAAATTTGACATACATATATATTCCGGACAGCGTTACGCTTTTGGGCGGCGGCGCATTTTCAATGTGTAGTCGTTTGACGAGTGTGAAAATTCCAAATGGTGTGACATATATCGACGCGTCAACATTCTATAACTGTAAAGGCTTGAAAAGCGTCACAATTCCATACGGCGTGACAAGCATTGGGGATTCTGCATTTGCTCTTTGTGAAAGTTTGACAGAGATTTTGATTCCCAATAGCGTGGTAAGTATAGAAAGATCGGCATTCTATGGTTGTAGCGGACTTAAAAATATCACTGTTTCAGATAGTGTAGCAACTATAGGGGAATACGCTTTTTATGGATGTAATGGCAATTCAAGCATAACGTATCTCGGCACGGAAGAACAATGGGCGGCAATTGAAAAAGACGAGAATTGGAATCCTGACAATATTAAGGTTGTATGTCTTGGATAAAAACGAAATGTCACACGAATGACGTAAATCAACACAAAAGGCACGCGGTTGCGTGCCTTTTTGTATGTTCAAAAATGCTCTTGCAAACGAAATGAACGTATGGTAGTATAAGAGTGAAGGATAAATTGTATAGATGCATGGGGGTGAGTTTTATTTCCAAAACGTCGTTGACTAAAAAACAAATAATCGTAATCGTTGTAAGCGTACTTGCTGCGGTATTATGTATCGTAGGAATTATTTTGGCGTGTGCGCGGGTGAGTCTAACAGAGAAAATAGAATTGGTGCAGGGAAATTATTGCGGGAATGCGTATATTTCAAATGTGAATACGGCAAGTTTTGCAATAGAATTGTCGCTGATTGAAATTGAAAAAACGGCATTTGACGAAGCGCAATCAAACAACGTGGTGAAAGACGTTGTCGGGAACAAATTTTTCAGGATTGAATTTGCGGTTTCAACCGAAGATAAGAGAGTAACAAAAGATTTGTTGTTTGATTCATCGACATTCAACGGAAGATTTTATACGTATAAATTTTTGAGTGGCTCGGGAGATATCGTGTGTTTGTCTTCGCACACATACCGAAGCGGCAATATTTATTTTGATATATATTATTATTCGGTTGATAATATTGAATACTATTGCAAAGTTTGTCCTGTCGGATAAACATAGGAACGGCGAGACCTAATGGGACATAATGAACATTATAGGACAAAAGGGGTGAGTAGTATTTCTAAAGATTCGTTGACAAAAGAACAAAAAATCGAAATATCGCTAAAAGTTTTTTTCTGCGTTTTGATTCTTGCGGTCGCAATCACTATTGTGGTTGTTTGTTGTGTCAATTTGAAAAATAAAAGTCGTTTGAGACAGATACAGACAGGCGAGTTTTACGGAGAATTGACCGTGCGCGATAACAACGAAGAATTGTCCGAGAAGCAAAAAATAAAGTTTGTAGTGACAGAAATCACGAGAGAAGAATATTTGCAGTCCGACGGAATCGGAACGGTAAAAGATATCGTCGCGGAAGATTTGAGAAAAAACAAATATTACAGATTTGAATTGTTTCTTGAAGAAGACGGCGGCGGATATGTGCAAGTCGCGCTTGGAAAAATGGTTTTTGATCGACATCGCAATTACTATTATTACGAAGACGAAGGCCGTTATATCAGAATAGAGCCGTACACCGCGGACGGAAAAAGTTTTGCGGTCACAGTCATTACGCAGAAAGAAGAAATGCAAGGTGATTTATACAAGGGAGAATGAAGAAGATATAATGCGGTTTTGAGAAAAAATCGCAGGGTATAATAAAAACGTAAAAGAAAAGGCACGCGGTTGCGTGCCTTTTGCAATGTTTTTGAGATATGAAAATCAGTTTTCTTCGGTGGGGGCGGAGTCTGTCGTTTCGGTTTTTGCCTTTTTGCTGCCCCAGTTGCGCATGACAAGGAATTTGTTGCCAAGGAAACTGATGATGAGTGCAGCGATGCCGCCGACCGCTTGTCCTGCAAGGTTGAAGAGCAAGCCCACGAAACTGCTGGGTTCGGGCATTGCGCCGTAGCAAGCGGAAGTGATTGCGCCGCCGAGAAGCGTTTGCATGAATATGATGAACACGGCAAGGATGGTGTACATTATGCCCGAAATCACGACGTTGTTCGTGCAGTTGAACGTTTTCTTTCTGTTCAGCACGAACGTCAGCACCTGACCCGTGACAGAACCGACAAGAAAGCCGATAAATTCTGCAGTGGTTTCGTATCCGAAGATAGAGAAGTTGCCGACGGGAATACCTTTGAAAGGTTCTGCGAGCACGCCGCCTGCGTATTTGAGTTGGGTGAGCACGAGCGTTAGTATAAGTTGCGAGCCGCCGCAGATGAAACTGAACAGCGTGAACACGACCATTTGGCGCACGTTTTCGTTGGCGTTGATTTTGTCAACGAGTTTTTGCAAGCCCTTGGGGAGTTTTGCTTTTTTCTTTGCGGGCTTTTCTTGCTCTTGCGATTCGTCGGTTTGTGCGGTTTGTGCGATTTCGACTTGTTCTTGTTGGTCTTCTCTCGTTTCTACGATTTCGTCGGTTGCGACGGTCTTGTTTTCGTCCATAATTCTCTTCCTTACAGTGATATGTTGACAAATCAACAAATTGTATTATATATAAATGCGACTTATTTGTCAACGCAGATATGCTCGGGATTTTTTCAATGCGGTCAGGTGAAAATCGCACGTCAGGGACAATTCGCTCTCGTTTCTCACTTTTTCCACGGCGTCTTTCGGTGCGCGATATACGTACGGCGTCATGGTGAGCAGATTGTCTGTCTGTTTGCCGCGGGCAACGATGCCGTATTTCAGTTCCTTTTCCGAAACCGTCACGAAGTCGTCGCATACGGGCAGCGCGGTTGCGTTGTCTCTCACGTTTTCGTACAAAGCCCTACGCAATTCGATAAGGTGGTCGGAGAACGGATACGCCACTATCAGCAGTCCGCCGTCTTTCAGCACTCGGGAATATTCCTGCATGGCATAAGGCGAAAACACGCACGTCACTACGTCGAAAGTTCCGTCTTCAAACGGAAGGTCGAAAACGCTTGCCACGGCAATATGCGCGCCCTTGTTTCTTTTTGCCGCAATTTTTACGGCGTGTTTGGATACGTCCACGCCGAAATATTCGTCGTCCATGTTATCACGCGCACGCGCGAGCGCGTTCAAATAATACCCCGTTCCCACGCCTGCGTCCAAAAGCGTTATTCTTTCGGGAAAACGCTCGTTTATTTCTTTTGCGATTTCGTTTGCGAGCGGCAAATAAAAATCTCCGTCCAGAAAATCTCGACGAGCCGACACCATTTCTTTGTTGTCGCCGGGGTCTTTCGAGTTCTTGTCCTGCGGATTGAGAAGGTAAAAATAGCCTTCTTTTGCGCGGTCGAAAACGTGACCGTTTTTGCAGACGGCTGATTTTTCGCTTTCGCAAAGCGGATTTTTGCATACGGGACAGAGAAAACTTTTCATAACTTAATTATAGCAAATTTTTTTCGTATAGCAATAGATTGCAACTTTATTGCATACGGACAAAGCGTGTGATATACTGAAAATATGTTGGAATTGCTTGCACCCGCAGGAGATATGACGGCGTTTGAAACCGCGCTTATGAGCGGAGCGGACGCAGTGTATCTCGGGCTTGACGACTTTAACGCGCGAATGAAAGCGCAAAACTTTACGTCCGAAAATATTGCGGACGTGGTGAAACGCGCCCATTTTTACGGCGCGAAAGTTTACGTGGCGATAAACACTATTTTGCAAAACAAAGAGTTTACAAGGTTGATTTCGCTTGTTAAAAGTGCCGTTTGTGCAAAAGTCGACGCGTTTTTGGTGCAGGATATAGGCGTTTGCAAAGTTTTGAAAGATTGTTTTTCCGATATATGTTTGCACGCAAGCACGCAAATGGGAGTGCACAATCTTTACGGCGCACAAGTCGCAAAAGAGTTGGGCGTAAGTCGCGTCGTGCTGTCAAGAGAGACGAAACTCGAAGATATAAAAGCAATAAAAGAAAACACCGACCTTGAAATAGAATATTTCGTTCAGGGTGCGCTGTGCATTGCTTTTTCGGGAAATTGCTATCTGTCAAGCGTCGAGCAAGGCGCAAGCGGCAACCGCGGACTTTGCAAACAGATGTGCCGTCTTTCATACAAGGCAAAAGCAGGCAAGGACGAAGATAGCGGTTATCTTTTCAGTGCAAGAGATTTGTGTCTTGCAAAAAGCGTCAATCAACTTGCAAGGGCAGGAGTTTGCTCGTTCAAAATTGAAGGCAGATTGCGCCGAGAAGGCTACGTCGCAACGGCGGTGCAAACGTATAGAAAAGCAGTGGATTTTGCAAGCCGCGACAGAGATTATATTCCGAGCAAAAGCGAAATGCGGGATTTGAAAGTCGCGTATTCTCGCGGAGAGTATCTCGAACGCGCCTATCTCGACGACGGCACGCCGTTTGTGGTTGAAAAGAGATTCAACAATCACACGGGCGTGAAAATAGGATACGTCAAATCCGTCAAGGAATTCAAGGACGGGCTTTTTGAGATATTCATCAATTCCGACAAAGAATTGAACAAGGGCGACGGGCTTAAATTCTTCGACGGAAACGTCGAAAAGGCAAGTCTCGGAGTGGGGCAGGCAAGCAAGGTTTCAAACGGCGTTTACAGCGTGATAAGCAAGACGAAAGCAAAGCCCGGCTGGCAGGTCAATCTTATATGCGACGCCGAAAGAGACAAAATCGCACTGTCGCAAAAAAGATACGTGCCGATTGATATAGCCGTGTGCGCAAATGCAGGTAAGCCGCTTGAAATAAGCGCGACGAGCGTTTCGCAGATGCCGATAACCGTCACTAAAACGACGGACGTTTTGCTTGAAAAAGCGCAGAACGCCCCGTCGAGCGCAGAAGATATTGCCGCGTCGTGCTCGAAGACGGCGGACAGCGGTTTTGCTGTGAGAAACTGCACCGTTGACACCGACGGAGTGTTTGTGCCGAAGTCGGTAATCAACGCCTTGCGCAGGGACGTGCTTTGTGCGCTTAAAGAAAAAATTATCAACGCGAATTCGCCGAAAAAAGTCGGGATAAATCAAGAGAAAATCGATGAATATCTCGCTATGAAGTTTGAAAACGTAAAGGCGGAAAGACTTTTCGTCGCAAGGGAAAACGAATACGGCGATTTTGCCAAAAAAGGCGAGAAAACGGCAATCTATCCGAGCGTATATTCGGCGTCGGCTGTGAAAAGACTGCTTGACGAATACGATTTGGACGAAAGCGAAGTCGCACTCGGTCTGCCGATAATTGCAAACGGAAAAGATATTGCGGCGATAGAAAAACTGCTTGCGGATATGCCGAAGATAAAAACGCTCGTATCGCACAACGTTTACGGTTTGCATTTTGTAAAAAAAGGCTACTATGTAATAGCGGGGCAAGGTCATAATATCGCAAACGGATACGCAACTCTTGCGGCAAACGGGCTCGGTGCGATTGCATACGAACCGTCTTTGGAATATCGCGATTTTTCCGCGCCGTCGGCATTGAAAAGATATTCGCCGAGTAAAGACATTGCGCTTATGACGTTTGCGCATTGCCCGTACAAAACAATTTACGGCAACGATTGCAAAAACTGCAGATACAAGGGGGATATATCCGTTTCGAGAGAAAAGCATTCTTACGTTATAAAGCGCACGAGAGTTGCAGGATGCTATTTCGGATTGTATCCCGCCCGCGATTGAGATTTTCAAAAGCACGCATTTATGCTTGTCAAAAAAAATAGTTTGTGCTAATATAATGCCAAGCGAAAGCAAATCAATTTTGTAAGGAGAAAAAACTATGCCCAGAGTTATCAGCGATGAGTGCATCCAATGCGGTGCGTGCGCAGATACTTGCCCGGTCGGCGCAATTGCAGAAGGCGACAGCAAATACGTTGTCGATCCCGATCAATGCATCGATTGCGGAGCATGTGAAGACGGTTGCCCCGTCGGCGCAATTTCTGAACAATAATAGAAATTAGAAGAAGACATGAAGAAAAAGCACTCGCAAAGAGTGCTTTTTTCTTTCGGAAAACACAAACGATGAGCTTTCGGATAAAGTTCGGTTTCCGCAATTATTCATTGTCAATTATTCATTATTAATTCGAGCGGTGACTTTTGTTTATAAGTCGTCAACGTCCTGCACGGGTTCTTCGCCGTCGGGGACGGTGGGATAGCCGTGATGCGCCGGCGTGCCTGTATAACTGCCGTTCGGGTCATAAAGAGAACGCAGATTTTCGTGTTTTGAAAGGTTGCTGTGGCTGAGTGCCGCACGTGCTTTTCGTTGTTTTCTTATCTTCATATCTTTTCTCCTTTGTGTGCTTTGTCGGTGTACGTATTGTGTGCAAATCTTAATAATTTATTAATTTTATAAATATTTTGTAAAACCATAGAAAACCGTACAATTATATGATAAAATACAAACTGCAATATAATTGCGCTTAAATATCGGACGAATGGACGGTAAAACGCGCAAAATACAAAAACCAAAAACAAAACGGCAGGACAAAAAACATGAAAAACGGCGGTATCGACAAAAGAGTTGTAAAAACCAAAAACGCAATTTTCGAAGCGTTCAAACAACTCGTGCAGCAAAAGGATATGGCGGACATTTCCATAAGCGAACTCACTCAAAAAGCCAACATCACAAGAAGCACGTTTTATATGTACTACGACACGGTCGGCGACGTTCGCGCAGACATCGAGAACGAAATCGTTGCTCGTATCGACAAAATCATGAGCGAAGCGGATCTTCTCAACAGCATGAAAGACCCGTATCCGCTTTTCAGTGCGCTCGCAAGAGAGATCACCGAGCAGGATCAGGACAATCGCTACATACTTTCAAGCAACAATTCGGGACAACTGCTCGACAAAATCAGCGATAGATTCGTCACGGCGTATGTGCACTTCATCACCGAAGCAAACGACGGCACGGACATCGGCAAGGCAAGATACGTTGCCGCGTTCATCGTCGCAGGCATGACGGAATGTTTCAAAATCTGGTTCAATCACAAGAGTAGCATAACTCTTGAAGAATTGTGCAAAAACATCGCGGCGGTCGTAAGTCGCGGACTTGCGTGGCTTCAATCCACGAAAGCGGAAAGAGAAAACGAAAACAAAGACAACGAATAATTTCGGTATATAAAAACAGGGAAGGATTTTTTCGGCGAAGCGGTTTGCTTTGCCGTGTAAAAGCGGAGATTGAAAACTCGGCGCAAGTGCGCCGTACGCATTAAAACAGACGGCATAAAAGGGGTGCGTTATGCTTCAACTTAAAGACATCGTAAAAGATTATCCGACCGCAACAACGACGGTGCACGCGTTGCGCAAAGTTTCGCTCAATTTCAGAGAGAGCGAATTTGTCGCAATTCTCGGTCCGAGCGGCTGCGGCAAAACCACCATGCTCAACATAATCGGCGGACTTGATCGTTACACGAGCGGCGATCTCGTCATCGGCGGAGTGTCCACTGCGGAATTTGACGACGAACACTGGGACGCATACAGAAATGCGACGATAGGGTTCGTCTTTCAGTCGTACAACCTTATTCCGCATCTGACCGTTCTCGAAAACGTCGAACTTGCGTTGAAACTTGTCGGCGAAAAGAAAAAGACGCGCAGAGCAAAAGCGGTGGCGGCTCTTCACAGAGTCAATATGCACGACCATATCAACAAACGTCCGAACCAACTTTCCGGAGGACAGATGCAACGCGTCGCTATTGCGCGTGCAATCGTAAACGACCCCAAAATTATTCTGGCAGACGAACCCACAGGTGCGCTTGACAGTGAATTGAGCGTGCAGGTTATGGACATCTTGCAAGAGATTTCCAAGACCCGTCTCGTCATTATGGTCACGCACAACGCGGAACTTGCGTATCAATATTGTTCCCGTATCTGCAAATTCAAGGACGGAGAACTCATCGAAGATACAAATCCGTTCAATCCCGAAGAAGAGAAAAACGATCTTCCGTCAAGTGATGAAACAGCGCTCGCAGAAGACGGAAAAACCGTCGAAAGCATAGAAGAGTTTATCGTTGACGAAGACGCAAAAGCGCAGGCCGACGTGACGGAAATCGTCACAACCGACGTTTTACCTTCTCAAAAGGAAGAGATAAACGTTCAAAGTGCTCAAAACGAAACGCAAGAGCCAAAGAAGAAAAAGAAAGTTTCCAACCACAAACGCAAAGTCGCGATGAAGAAAATAGGCGGCGACGCAAAGGAACTTTTCGACAAACTCGGACTCAACAGCCTTTCCAAAAAGAAAAAGCGTAAAGACAAGACGTTCAAACCAACGTCAATGAGCGCAGGTATGGCGTTCGGGCTGAGTCTTCGCAACCTTATCTCGAAGAAACGCCGTACGTTCCTGACTGCATTTGCGGGTTCTATCGGCATAATAGGTCTTGCGCTCGTTCTTTCCATATCGAACGGTTTCGATATTTACGTTGACAGAATGCAGGCCGAAATGCTCGCAGGCGTTCCGCTCGGCATATATCAATACAACGTCAAGGATTCGGCCGTTATGGACCTTATGCTCAATTTCACCAACGAGCAAGACCCTGCGGCATATCCCGACACCGACAAAATCGGCATAAATCAG
>ERZ808252.1080-NODE-1080-length-21891-cov-5.166606_pt1 | contig 21891 bp, 19 predicted proteins | sample MGYA00521242_ERZ808252 | MGnify/ENA primary metagenome ERZ808252 (study PRJEB31516, sample SAMN03275581) | gut metagenome | biome: mammalia-associated habitat; material: feces | host: Papio cynocephalus | place: Kenya | collected 2012-08-07 ...
GTTCAATGAAAATTTCAAAAGAATCTTCAGGAATCAATCTTGTTGATTCTGAAAATCCAATAATTTATTTGAATTTTCAGGGTTGTTTCACTGTTCAGTTATCAAGGTTCTGTGCTGTCGCTTTACCGCGTCAGCAAGATATATAATATCAGACGGTGGCACTTTTGTCAACACTTTTTTTCATTTTTTTGTGTTTTTTTCCAAAAGTGCCACAATCTCATCATTTACACAGCTTATTTTGCTGTTTTTTCCTTCATTTCTTTTAATTTCCCTTTTTTATATTGATAATTTTTCTGCACGGAATCTTTCTGGCTTACAATGATTCCATTCTGAAATGACAGATTAGGAAGTTTTTCCGCTCCCTTGATCAATTTGAACTTGCGGTATTCTTCATCCCAGCGGTAGCAGTAATTGTAAACATCATTTGCGTCTATTTTGCAAGGGATACAAAGATCCGACACTCCATCATTATCAATGTCCGGGAAGGAGAGATTTTGCTCCGCAAACTTTTTGTCCTGTACAGGTTTTGGAAACTTCGCCTGTCCATAGACGCTCTGATTATAATCATCATAGTACAGCATTGCGTCTTTGTCATCAATGTATACAATGACCGGATCTGACTGACGGCTTGTTGTCATAACACCGCTTGCAAATGTTTTCCCTGCCCGCCATTGTGGCTCAGGGGTTGCTGTCGGAGCAGTATCCACCTGCTGTGAAGGCTTTTCGTTGGAACAGGCTGTCAAAACCATCGTTGCTGCCATCATGGTTACTATTATTTTTCTCATTTTCATTTTCTTTTCCTCCATATTATTCTTCAAAATGTATTCCCTGTAAAAGTGCACCGAGAGAGGTCGTCGCTTCTTCATCTTTATATTCAAGATTCACTTCTTCCTCAACAACTTCCGGCGCAATGTCCTCTGCTTCTTTCATGCTCAGGCGGATTTTTCCGTCTTCGACAGACAGCACTTTCACTTTTACTTTCATTCCCAGTTTCACTACTTCTTTCGGCGACTTCAAAAAGCGGTTGCAGATCTGCGAAATATGAACCAGTCCGGTAAGTCCGTCTCCAAATTCGACGAAGCAGCCGTACGATTCGATGCGCGTGATCGTGCCTTCGGTTATGAAGCCTTTCTGCAGCGCATTTAACTTTGCCGCATGTTCCTGTGCAAGACGTTCTTTCGCCACTTCCTTTGCGGAAAGCACAAGGCGGTTTTCTTCTTCGTCTGCCGTAATCACCTGTACCTGCACCTTTTTGCCGACATAGGACTCCAGATCCTCAACATATTCCGCTGCCAGTTTGGAAGCCGGGATAAATGCACGGATCCCTTCAAGATACGTGACTACTCCGGAAGGAACTGCCTCTTTGATCTTCACTTCAAAGATGGTATGGTTTTCCAAAGCATCCTGCAGGGTTTCCCAGGCTGCCTCTTCTTTCGCCTGCCGAAGGGAAGTGATCGTCTGCCCGGATTCGTCTTCATATAAAACGATCACGGTCAGCGTGTCTCCAATCCGAATTTCATCCATTGCGTGAAAATCCGGGTCGTTGCTCCATTCTTCTTTGGGAATGATCCCGCGGGAGTATGATTGCAGATCAAGAGCGATCTCTTCCTCGTCAATCGCCACAACGGTTCCCTTTATCACCTGTCCCGGCCGGAATTTTACAAAAGAGGCATTGATCTCATCTTCAAAATCTGCCATTGTCAATTTTTCTTCATCCATTTTCTGTCATCCTTTCCAATTCATCTGCCAATCTGGCAAATTCTTCCAGTCCTAATTTTTCACCGCGTATCCTTACATCAAATCCTGCCTGTTCTATCGCACGCGCCGCCTGCTCTTTCGTAAATGAAAGCTCTGCGCTGTTTGCAATTCCGTTTTGCAGCGTTTTCCGGCGCTGGTTAAAGGAGGCACGGATCAGGCGGAACATCAGTTTTTCATTGTGTACTTCGACCGGAACTCTTGCGAGACAGTCGAGTCGTATGACCGCACTTCCGACATTCGGCCGCGGCATAAAACAGTTCGGCGGCACAAAGGCGGCGATATATGGTTTGGCATAATACTGAACCGCGAGAGACAGCGCCCCATAATCTTTTGTTCCCGGCTCTGCCTTCATCCGGTCTGCCACTTCTTTCTGCACCATAACGGTAACGTTGGCGAGCGGAACGTGGCTTTCAAATAATTCCATAATGATCGGCGTGGTAATATAATACGGCAGATTTGCTACTACTTTGATCGGTTTTCCCTCATTGTAAGTGTCTGCAATCTGCTGGATATCCTGTTTTAAAATGTCGCCATGCAGCACTTCCACATTGTCGTAAGGCTGCAGCGTTTCTTTCAGGATCGGGATCAGTTTATCATCAATCTCTACCGCAAGCACCTGTCGCGCATTTTCGCAGAGATACTGCGTCAATGTGCCGATTCCCGGTCCGATCTCCAGTACAAAATCGTCCTTTGTGATCTGTGCCGCATCGACAATTTTATCCAGCACATGCGGATCGATCAAAAAATTTTGTCCAAATTTTTTCTTAAATTGAAACTCATGCTTTTGAAGCACTTGTATCGTCTCTTTGGGATTGCTTAATTTTTCCATATTCACCTCCTGTTTTTCTCGTCCAGACGGTATAATTTTCTGGCATTTTTTTTCGTTTCTGTGATCACTTCCTGTTCGGAAATTCCTTTTATTGCGGCAATTTCGCGTGCCACATAAATTAAGTTTGTGGAATCGTTTCGCCTGCCACGGTTTGGTTCCGGCGAAAGATACGGGCAGTCCGTCTCCAGCACAATATGCGAAAGCGGGATGGCTTCTACCGTTTCTTTCAAACGACGTCCATTTTTAAATGTGATCACGCCGCCGACTCCGATATAAAATCCCATGTCAACGTATTCTTTTGCCATCTCTTTGGCATACGAATAGCAATGGATCACCCCGCCACAGTCTGCCGCATGGGTTTCCAAAATCATATCCATTGTATCTTTTGCCGCTTCCCGGCTATGGTATATAATCGGTAAATTTACATTTTTTGCCAGTTCTATCTGGCGGCGGAACCATTTTTTCTGAATGTCCGGTTCCGGCTCCTCCCAGTGATAATCGAGTCCGATCTCACCGATGGCAACGACCTTTTCGTCGTGGGAAGCATATTCCAGCCATTCCATATCGGATTCTGTAAGGGGTGCCGTGTCCGAAGGGTGCACGCCAACCGCCGCATAGGCAAAATCATAACAGTGCGCCAGTTCCATCGCCGCTTTGCTGCTTTTCATGTCGGCGCCTACGCATACAATATTACCAATTCCATTTTTTCCCAGCGAAGAAAGAAGGCGTTCACGGTCTTCGTCAAATGCTCTGTCGTCGTAATGACTATGTGTATCAAATATCATATTATTCCCAGAAAAGACAACAGAAGATGGCTCCTCTGTTGCCTTTTATCTCCATTTTATTCTTATTTTATCAGCAGATCTCGGCTCCTGCCGGCATTGGTTTTTCCGGTGTCAAAAGCGCCAGATTTCCCTCTGCATCTTCTGCACAGAGAAGCATTCCTTCTGACAATACGCCTGCCAGTTTTGCCGGCTTCAGGTTTACAAGAACCATGACTTTTTTGCCGACCATCTCTTCTGCACTGTAATGTGCTTTGATTCCGGATACGATCTGTTTTACTTCACTTCCGATGCGAACCTGGGAGCACAAAAGTTTTCTTGATTTTTTCACTTCCTCACAGGCAATGATCTCGCCTACCTGGAATTGCATTTTCGTAAAATCATCAAATGTGATCTCCGGTTTTGCTTCAATATCAATAACATCTTCCGGTGCTGCTGCTTTTTCAGTTTCTGCTGCCTGCGCCGCCTCTTTTTCATGAATCTTTTTCATAAATTCTTCTTCATCGATTCGCGCAAACAGAATCTCCGGTTTTTCAACTACTTTGGTATCGTTTGGATAATCTCCTGCTTTCAGTGTCTCAAGTTCGCCCTTTGGCGCATTGATCTGTGCAAGAATCTTCTCACTGGTTTCCGGCATAAAGGAATCCAGAAGAGTCGCTCCGACGCGGATACCATCCATCAGATTATACAAAACCGTAGCCAGACGAGATTTCTTTTCTTCCTCTTTGGCAAGTGCCCAAGGCATCGTCTCGTCGATATATTTATTGCAGCGTTTGAACAGGGTAAAGATCTCCGTGATCGCATCTGCCACACGAAGTTTGTCCATTTTTTCTGTCACTTTGCCCGGTGCTGCATTGATCACTGCCTTCAATTCGTCATCTACCGGCTCGGAAACTCCGGCATCTTTTACTACGCCGTCAAAATATTTATTGGACATGGAAATCGTACGATTTACAAGATTTCCCAATGTATTGGCAAGGTCGGAATTCATGCGTTCTACCATTAATTCCCAGGTTATTACGCCATCGTTTTCAAATGGCATCTCATGAAGGACAAAATAACGCACGGCATCGACACCAAACTCGTCTACAAGATCATCGGCATACAGTACATTTCCCTTACTCTTACTCATTTTACCGTCGCCCTGAAGCAGCCAAGGATGTCCAAATACCTGTTTTGGCAGTGGAAGTCCCAGAGCCATGAGCATGATCGGCCAATAAATGGTATGGAAACGCAAAATATCCTTTCCGATCAGATGCAGATCTGCCGGCCAGAATTTGTCAAACATTTCATCGCTGTTTCCATCCTGATCGTAACCAAGTCCGGTAATGTAGTTGCTCAACGCATCTACCCATACATATACGATATGGCCCGGATCAAAATCTACCGGAATGCCCCATTTGAAACTGGTTCTGGAAACACAAAGATCCTGAAGTCCCGGCAAAAGGAAATTGTTCATCATTTCGTTTTTACGTGACTCCGGCTGGATAAATTCCGGATGCGTGTTGATATGCTCGATCAGGCGGTCCTGATATTTGCTTAATTTCAAGAAATAGGCTTCTTCTTTCGCCGGCTGGCACTCGCGTCCGCAGTCCGGACATTTGCCATCGACAAGCTGTGACGGTGTAAAGAAAGATTCACAAGGGGTACAGTACATTCCTTCGTAATGTCCTTTGTAAATATCTCCCTGCTCGTACAATTTCTTAAAGATCTTCTGAACCTGTTTTTCGTGGTCTTCATCCGTTGTGCGGATAAAGCGGTCGTAAGAGGTGTTCATCAGATCCCAGATACGTTTGATCTCCGAAGAAACATTGTCTACAAATTCTTTTGGCGTAATACCTGCTTCTTCTGCCTTCAATTCTATTTTCTGGCCATGTTCGTCCGTTCCGGTCTGGAACCGCACGTCGTAGCCCTGATTTCTTTTATATCGCACGATTGCATCGGCGAGTACGACTTCATACGTATTTCCAATATGAGGTTTTCCCGATGTGTAAGCAATGGCGGTTGTCAGATAATATGGTTTCTTTGCCATTTGTAAGAGCCTCCTTCAATTTTAACTTCCTATCTTTCTATTTTAGTGGGAAATCATGAAATTGTCAACGGTTTCATCACTCCACTCTGTAACATCTCTATTTCTTCTTTGTATGGCGGAATCGGATTTTTCGGATCGTCTTCCGGTTTGATCCACGGCGTTTCCAGTATTTTCGGCACATTGGCAAATCTCTCGTCCGAGACAAAACGGTACAGAGTATCAAATCCGATCGTACCAAGTCCCACATTTTCATGGCGGTCTTTGTGCGCTCCGAGTGGATTTTTGCTGTCATTAATATGAAATACCGCAATCTGATCCAGGCCAAGAACGCTGTCAAATTCTTCCAGTACTTCTTCGTAATGATTGACGATATCGTATCCCGCATCGTTTACATGACAGGTGTCAAAGCACACACGGAGGTTTTCCGGATACCGCATTCCGTCATAAATGGCTTTAATTTCTTCAAAAGAACGACCGATCTCGCTGCCTTTTCCCGCCATTGTCTCCAAGGCAATCTTCACTTTCATATCCGGCTTCATCACCATATCCAGTCCTTTGATGATCTGCGCGATACCGGCTTCTTCGCCGGCGCCCACATGGGAACCCGGATGAAGGACAAGTGTCTCGGATCCCATCGCTTCGGTTCTCTCTAATTCTACCGCGAGAAAATCCGTCGCAATCTGAAATGTCTCCGGCTTGACCGTATTTGCCAGATTGATAATATACGGTGCGTGTACGACAAATGTCTTGATTCCATTTTTCTTCATCAGCTCCCTGGCTGCCGGAATATTTAATTCTTCGATTTTCTTTCTTCTTGTATTCTGAGGCGCTCCGGTATACAGCATAAAAGTATTGGCGCCATAGGAAACGGCGGCCTTCACGGAGCCAAGCATCATATCTTTTCCACTCATTCCCACATGGGATCCTAATAAATACATCTCTTTTCCTCCTGTGTATTATTGTTCAAAAAATGCAGTGACAAATTCTTCCAGATAATACTGGTCTGCTGCCGCCATCAGTTCGCGGGCAGAATGCATCGCAAGGATCGGCACTCCCATGTCTACCATTTTCATCGGCAGATATTTGGATGCGATCGACCCCAGGGTGCCGCCCTGTGAAACGTCGGATCGGCTGGCAAATTTCTGATACGGAATGCCTTCGTTTTCAAAGATCATCATCGCGGTCGCCACGGCTTCACTGTCCGTCACATAATTCTGCGCGCTGGAACGTTTGATCACGACACCTTTTCCCAGCGGATTCGGATTGGTCGGATCGGATTTGTCCGGTTTATTGGGATGAAATCCGTGTGCGACATCAAGCGACAGGGCAAAACCACCTAAGATCGCCGTCTCGGCATTTTCTTCGGTCACTCCGAGACACCGGTATATTTTCTTTAACAAGCGGTACAAAAATTCGCTGTCCGCCCCCTGTTTGGTGCGGCTTCCAATCTCTTCGTTGTCAAACAAAGCGATGACATTGATCCCCTTTTCCCGTTTCTGATTCAAAAGTCCCTGCAGGCAGGCTTCCACCGAGGTAATGTTGTCCAGCCGCGGGGCAGAGATCATATCTTCCTGAATGCCTAAAACATCTCCGGCATCACAATTGTACAAATATAATTCATAATCTAATATCTCACTTGCCGACACTTTCAGTTCTCGCGCAAGCAGGGAAAGGAAAAAGTCTTTTTCCACTCCGGTTCCATCGACAAAAGCCAGCGGTTCAAGATCGTTCTGACGGTTGAGTTCCACGCCCTTATTGACCTCGCGGTTCAGATGAATGGCAAGGTTCGGAATGGTAAAAAGCGGACGTTTCATATCTACAATACGCACTTCCGGCTCAAATACGTTGTCGGATTTAATAACCACTTTTCCTGCCACGGAAAGGGCGCGGTCCAGCCATGTATTTAAAATGGCTCCTCCGTACACCTCGACATTTAATTTGCCATATCCTTTGCTGTCTACTTCCGGATTGCTTTTGATATAAAGGCAGGGATGGTCTGTGTGCGCCGCAGCGAGACGAAGCATCTGTCCGTCGTCCGCCGCCTCTTCTGCCAAAAATTGGCAGCCAATGGAAAATGCAAATAAACTGGAGTCGGACTGCGTCACAAGATAGGCCTTGCCCGGCTCCAGTTTCCAATGCGGTTCCTGCATGGAAAGCACGCAGACACCTTCTTCTTCCAATGTTCTTTTTGCCGCTTTTACTGTCGTAAAACTACACGTCGATACGCCGATCCGATTCAATAAACGATCTGCGGTTTCCTGAACTTCTATATTCATATCAATTTTCCTTTCCCAATTTGTATAATTTCTTTTCTTCCGGTTATACTCTTACTATAACCAAAGATAAAGTTAAAATACTTATCCTCCCCCCCTTTTCAAAAAGGAGCATCTTTTCTACCGGCTGTGCAGAAGAGATGCTCCTTTCGTTATTAGATATTTATAATTCCCAATGACTGGAGCAGCAGGAATAGTAACAGAATCGGTGCCACGAAACGAATCATGACTATGTACAATCCCTTTCTGCTGAACTTATATTTTCCATTCTGCGTTACTTCGTTGATGATGACATCCGGTTTTACAACCCAGCCGATCAAAATACAGGTAAGCACGGCTACGGACGGCATCAGGATATTGTTACTGAGATAGTCCATAATATCCAAGATCTGTGCTACACTTCCATTTGGCAGCGGCAGTTCAAAGTAAAACAGGTTGTAACCAAGGCAGACAACAATTCCGCCGATAAAAGCATAAATGGTTACAATGATTCCGCCTTTTTTTCTCGACCAATGGAACTTGTCCATCATACTTGACACGATGGCTTCCATGACTGACACGGAAGATGTCACTGCCGCAAAGAGCACCATCAGGAAAAATGCGACACCGATGGCGATGCCGACACCGCCCATCTCATTAAATACTTTCGGAAGGGAAACAAACATCAGTCCCGGGCCGCCGGACATTCCTTCGATTCCCATAAATACATAGATTGCCGGTACGATCATAAGCCCCGCAAGAAGTGCCACCGCGGTATCAAAAATTTCAATCTGGTTGATGGATTTCATCAAATTTACATCTTTTGGCACATAAGAACCATACGCGACCATAATTCCCATCGCTACGCTGATGGAGAAGAACAACTGTCCCATCGCATCCATAATGATAACGACCCAGTCTTTGAACGTCATTCCACTGACATCCGGCACAAGATATACTTTCAGACCGTCAAGTCCGGTTCGGGTAACTCCATCTGCGTCCGTAAATTTTATCGTCAGGGAATAAACGGAAATCCCAATGATAAGTACCAGTAAGATCGGCATGATAAATTTGCTGGCTTTTTCAATTCCTTTATCCACGCCGCAAAGTACAACTGCTGCTGTCGCTCCTAAGAATATCATCATAAAGAAAATCGGTGCATACTGTGATGTAATAAATCCGGTAAAGAACGTATCCTGCGCCGCATTATGTGCTTTGGCAGCAGCAAATACGGTAAGATATTTGACTACCCATCCACCGATCACGCAGTAATACGGCAAAATGATCGTCGGTACAAGGCAGGCAAGCACGCCTAATTTTCCCCATTTCGGATGAAGCGCGGCATACGCAGTAAGCGGACTCTGCTTGGTCTTTCGCCCGATCGCAATCTCTGTTGTAAGCAGAGCGAATCCAAATGTCAATGCCAGTATGATGTAGCAGATGATAAATACTCCACCATGATTTTTCGCTGCAAGGTACGGAAATCTCCAAATATTTCCAAGTCCAACGGCACTCCCTGCTGCCGCCATTACAAATCCCAGTGTCCCTGTAAAACTCCCTCGTTTTTTCTTTTCCATAAAATCCTCCTGTTAGTGTGTTGATATCTTCTATAATAATGGATTATGGATTATAACGCAAGGATTTTTTTTACAAATGTAATACCCGGTCTTTGATCTCCTGCGTTCTGCCCTGGTTCCAGAACTGTGTTCCGATGTAACCGCAGGTGCGTCGGGCGACGAACAGGGTGTCGGTGTCGCGGTTGCCGCAATTCGGGCATTCCCACACAAGTTTTCCTTTTTCATCGGTTTTTATCTGAATCTCGCCGTCGTATCCGCATGCCTCGCAGAAATCGCTTTTCGTATTGAGTTCCGCGTACATGATATTTTCATAAATGTGCCGCATTACCGCAAGTACCGCCGGTATGTTATGCTGCATATTTGGCACTTCCACATAGCTGATGGCACCACCGGGCGACAATTTCTGAAATTCCGATTCAAACGTCAGTTTATCAAACGCATTGATCGGCTCGGTCACATGAATATGGTAACTATTAGTAATGTAATTTTTATCCGTCACGCCTTCGATCCTGCCAAACCGCTTTTGCAGGCATTTGGCAAATTTGTAAGTCGTTGATTCCATCGGCGTACCGTAAACCGAATAGCTGATATTTTCGGCAGCCTTCCACTCTGCACATTTGTCGTTTAATTTCTGCATGACTGCCAGCGCAAAATCATGGCCTTCTTTTGCCGTATGGCTTTCTCCGGTCATTCGCACGCACATTTCGTACAAGCCGGCATAGCCGAGTGAAATGGTCGAATAACCATTATACAAAAGTTTGTCGATCGTCTCTCCTTTTTTCAGGCGGGCAAGCGCTCCATGCTGCCACAAAATCGGTGCCACATCGGAAACGGTGCCGAGAAGGCGCTCATGACGGCAGCGCAGGGCACGGTGGCAGAGCTCCAGTCGTTCATCCAATATTTTCCAAAATTTGTCCATGTCGCCGTACGATGAACAAGCAACATCAACCAGGTTTATCGTCACGACTCCCTGATTGAATCTGCCATAATATTTATGGCTTCCATCCGGATTCCGCTGGCTGTCTTCCACCGTCAAAAATGACCGGCAGCCCATGCAGGTGTACACATCCCCCTGCTTTAATTCGCGCATGACTTTCGCCGAAATGTAATCCGGAACCATACGTTTTGCCGTACATTCGGCAGCAAGTTCCGTCAACGCATAATACGGAGAACCTTCGGAAATATTATCCTCGTCAAGCACATAGATCAGCTTCGGAAATGCCGGTGTGATCCAGACACCTTTTTCGTTTTTTACCCCCTGGATCCGCTGTGTCAGCACCTCGCGGATAAGCAGCGAAAGGTCATAACGCGTCTGTCCTTCCACTTCATCCAGATACATAAACATTGTGACAAACGGTGCCTGTCCATTGCACGTCATCAGCGTAATGAGCTGGTACTGAATGGTCTGAATCCCGCGCTTAATCTCATCCAAAAGCCGTTTTTCCGTTATTTTCTTTATCTTTTCTTCGTCTTTTTCCAGTTCGTTTTCCTCAAATTCGGTTTCCACTTCTTTATATATTTTCTTTCGGCTGATATCCACAAACGGCGCCAGATGAGCAAGGGAAAATGACTGGCCGCCGTACTGGTTGCTCGCCACCTGCGCCACGATCTGGGTCGTCACATTGCACGCGGTATAGAAAGAATGCGGTTTTTCGATCATTGTCTCGCTGATGACCGTTCCATTTTGAAGCATGTCCTCAAGATTGATCAGATCACAGTTATGCTCTTTTTGTGCATAATAATCGGAGTCGTGAAAATGAATGATTCCCTCATTGTGCGCATCTACAATTTCTTTCGGCAGCAGCAGACGCATCGTAAGATCCTTGCTAACCTGTCCTGCCATATAATCGCGCTGCGTTGAATTGATGCTTGCATCCTTGTTGGAATTTTCCTGATTGACCTCCTCGTTGCTGCACTCAATGAGTGACAAAATCTCTGCATCGGTCGTATTGGCTTTTCTGGCGATCTCACGCTGATAGCGGTAACGCACATATTTCTGCGCGATCTCGTATCCGCCTTCTTCCATAATGGCAATTTCTACCAAATCCTGGATTCGCTCTACATTGACGGCATGCGATGTCTTCTCGATCCGTTCTACCACTTTTCTTGTCACGTCCGCAATCTGTAAAAGCGTCAGTTTCTTATCATCCGTCACCTCATTGTTGGCTTTTTGAATCGCATTGCTGATCTTTTCCGCATCAAACTCAACTTCTTCACCATTTCGCTTTATTACCCATACACTACCCATCTGTGCCTGTCATCTCCTATCTTTTCTTTCTGTTGCACGTTGGTATTTTCCTTTTATCGTAAAGAATATCAGGGGATCCACTGCATTTCCTGATATTTGCAAATATATAGTGTTTTATTTTTATCTTGGCACAACATATAGTATTTATATCATAGCACTTTCGGGAGGGGATGTAAAGGGGAGATATGTATTATTTTCATGAAAAAGCGCCGGCTTTTTCTGCGGATGCTTTTATTGCTGAAGTAATACTTTATATTATCATTAGTCCAATAATAAATATTACAGTAATCATCAGAGGAATCATTATTAAATGAATCCGTGCGTTCTCAGCTTCTAAAGCAGCTCCTTTTTTTAGCACTTCAATATCAATTAGTGATAAGTTTGGATTTTTTTTAAGATATTTCAATCCAACACTATCGCCCTTATTGATACTTTGGGGATATAATTCACATTTGCTTGTTAAAATGGTCGGGGGAAACTCTTTGGTATATCTTTTTTGATTCACTTTGTAGGAAATAGTGAATGAATAGCGTGATTGTTTTATCCATTCATCAACTCTTAACTGATCCGGTCGTGTTAAAACTGCAACATTTTCTATAATACCCGTAGTTGAATCACCATGAATATCAATATATTTGCTTATAATAGGGCGTATTACTCCCCAGACGCAGAATGTGTCTACGATCAGAATAATTAGTCCTATACATGCTTTTATCGTGACACTTGATAGGGATTTTGGAAAAATTCTATAGTATCCTAAAGCAGCAATAAACGAACTCACAAGAATTCCAGCAATTATCCAAATCAAAATTGATATAATAGACTTTTTATTCATTGCACTCAACCTTTCACCATAAACAATATTTTTTCGCAAATATATAAATTATAACTCAATTTTATACAGTCATCTTTGTCTCCAATAATGTACCTGCTACTGTATCTTAACCTTTCGTTTACAATGCCATCCGCAAAATGGCTCTTCAAGGTCTTCACTATCTTCCATATACCACGCTACATGTCTCGTGATCTCGACATAATAGGTCTTTCCCTTTTTTAATTTTGGAGAAAATCCGTCTCCATAAGGTGCTGTATAGAGATGAATTCTTGCGTCAGACATATCCTTCTTTTCTGAATATCGAAAATAATAGGCGTCTTCTTCTTTATTATACCCGTTCTTTCCATATTCGGCATCCTTCACCGTGACATGTATTCTCCCTTTCGTAGAAGTCACACGGTACTTTTTGAAAATGGCATTGGCAGTAAGATTGCCGTACAATTTTTCCGTAATATGATTTGGAAATAATTCCCAATCGTTTTTTGCCGATATATACCATCCCACAAATGTATAGCCTTTTTTCTTCACTTTCTGAGGCAGTTTCTGCTGTTGATGATATTGATAAGAAACCGGTTTTTTCCCTAAAACTTTCCCTCCGTCCAGATTATATTTGATCTTATACTTCTGAAGCTTTGCTATCGCCGTCTTTCCCGGAGCGAGTTTTGTTACCTTTTTCTTGCCAACATACCAGCTTCGTTTTCCAGACATCGTATCTAGGGGAATGGTAATCTTGGAATGATTCGTAATTGTTTTTAATGCAATACAATTTGACGCAAACTTTTTATCAATTTTTTTCACCGACTTTCCAATGATAATTTTCTGTAATTTGGAGCAGCTGTCAAAGGTGTGTTCTTTAATAACCTCCACCGTATCTGGTATTTTAAAATATGAAAAATCGCAAGACTCAAAAGTTCTCTCATTTATTTGAATCACATTTTGCGACCATTCAATTTTTTTAAGTTTTGGACACGTTGAAAAGCAGACTGCTGGAATTTCAGTTAAGTTTTTGGGAAAACGTATTTCCTCTATATTTCCTCCGCCTGCAAACGCATAAATTCCTAATTCTTTTAAAGAATCCGGAAGAACAACCCGTTTCAGATAATTTTCCGCAAAAGCATAATCTCCAATTTTTTTCAACCCATCCGGAAATTGAATATCTGATGAGCAAAATGTATCAAATGCGCTTTCTCCAATCTCAGTCAAAGTAGTTGGTAATACTACATCAACGTTTTGATAATTCATCCCTTCAAAACATTTTTTTCCAATCTTTTCAATCCCATCTTCTATCACAATGGACTTGATTTTTTTATTAATCTTCTCGTCTTGATCGAATTTTTTTGTTATCATCCCTGTCCCGGAAATCGTAAGCACACCATCCTCTGACAGGGTATAACTGCATTTTGCTCCACACGTTCCTTTTATCTCTGCCGCATGAGACACCGATATCGGTGATGCCGACAAAAATAAAAGGGAAAATGTCAGGAGAATTGCTGTTATTTTTCTGTATTGAATCATTTTGCACACACTCTCTTTTATTGATTGTAATATAATGTCTTCTTTGATTATATCTTATGACAATTATATTTTCAATATTTAAATATACATTTTTTGGAAAGCATTTTGGGGAAAGTTCTTATAGACATCCTAAAACTTGAAATCTGTTATTCTGGTTGCCTTTTCCTTCAAATCTGTCTGCAAAAGCAACATAAAAGCACAATATTCATAAATTTCGTTGCCTTTTTCTTCGGATTCATCCTTTAAAAGCAACGAAAAAACGCAAGTTCTGCAATTCTGGTTGCCTTTTCCTTCAAATTTGTCCTCTAAAAGCAACATAAAAGCACAACATTCATAAATTTCGTTGCCTTTCAGACCGAACGTATGAAAAAGCGCCGGCAGACAACTTCTACCGGCGCACCATTTTTTCTCTTTATTTTCTTTTGAATTTTTTCCCTGGCTTTCCGTCGAAGGTTTCTTCTAACTGCTGTAACAGTTTTTTCTGCTCTTTCGTAACGGATGTCGGGACATCGACAACGAAGTCCACATAATGGTTACCGCGCAGTTTTTTGTTACGCAGGGAAGGCACTCCTTTGCCGCGCAGACGCATACGCGTTCCGGTCTGGGTGCCCGGTTTGATCGTACATGCCACTTCTCCGTCGATGGTTTTTACGGTTACTTCGCCACCGAGTACGGCTTTCGGATAAGAAATCTTCACTTCGGAATACAGGTCGTAGTCATGGCGTTCAAATTCTTCATGTGGCTGTACATATACTTCTACGAGAAGGTCGCCGCGTGCTCCGCCGTTGGTGCCCGGCTCGCCCTTTCCTCGGATACGTACACTCTGTCCATGGTCGATTCCGGCTGGGATCGAAACCTGGATCTTCTTTTTGCTTGCAATGTAACCGGTTCCGTGGCAGTCGGAACATTTGTCTTTGACCACTTTTCCTGTTCCATGACAATGCGGACATGTGGATACATTTTGTACCATACCAAATAAGGATTTCTGGGATGTCACCACCTGACCTTTACCGCCGCAGGTAGCACAAGTTTCCGGTGAAGTTCCCGGTTTGGCTCCGGTTCCGTGACAGGTCTGGCATTCGTCTTTCAATGTCAGTTCCAGTTCTTTTTCTACGCCAAAGCAGGCTTCTTCCAATGTGATGCGGACCTGCGCGCGGATGTTCGCACCTCTTGTCGGTGCATTGGGATCACGTCTTCTGGCTCCGCCGCCAAAGAAGTCGCCAAATATGTCGCCAAAAATATCTCCCATATCCATGCCGGAGAAGTCGAATCCACCGGCTCCGGCGCCGCCGTTTTCAAACGCAGAGTGACCAAATTGATCATACTGACGTCTCTTATCCGGGTCGCTCAATACGGCATACGCTTCGGATGCTTCTTTAAATTTTGCTTCGGCATCTTTATCGCCGGGATTTGTATCAGGGTGATATTTTTTTGCCAATTTTCTATAGGCACGTTTCAGGGTAGCATCATCGGCATTGCGGTCTACCCCTAATACCTCATAATAATCACGCTTATCAGCCATTTTTATCCTCCATTCACTCACTCTTCGTTATAACCGACAGTACGACCCGCACCAGAGTACGAGCCGTAACATCGGAATCTATCAAGGTTGATTACAGTTCTCTGAAATCTCCATCGACAACGTCGTCTCCGCCGTTATCTGCTGTCTGCTGTCCTGCTGCTCCCATGTCCGGACCAGCTGCACCCTGAGCGCCGCCAGCTGCCTGCTGTGCCTGCTCATACATCTTAGCAAATACCTGCTGTGAGTTTGTCATCAAGGATTCTTTTGCTGCTTTCAATTCTTCGATATCAGCATCTGTCATAGACTCCGGCTGTGTTCTCTCAAGAATTGCTTTTACTTTGTCAATCTCAGCCTGAACTTTTTCTTTCTCCGAAGCATCTACTTTGTCACCCACTTCGTTGAGTGCTTTCTCTGTCTGGAATACCATGCTGTCTGCTTCGTTGCGGGTATCGATACCCTCTTTCCGTTTCTTATCCTGAGCTTCGAACTCAGCGGCTTCTTTGACTGCTTTATCGATATCATCATCGGACAGGTTGGATCCTGCTGTGATGGTAATGTGCTGCTCTTTTCCTGTTCCAAGGTCTTTTGCAGATACATTTACGATACCATTGGCATCGATATCAAAGGTAACTTCGATCTGTGGTACTCCACGCATTGCCGGTGGAATGCCATCCAGACGGAACTGTCCAAGAGATTTATTGTCGCGGGCAAACTGTCTTTCACCCTGTACTACGTTGATATCTACTGCGGTCTGATTATCAGCTGCGGTAGAGAAGATCTGGCTCTTCTTCGTAGGAATTGTTGTATTTCTTTCGATCAATTTGGTAGCTACACCGCCCATTGTCTCGATGGCAAGGGAAAGTGGTGTGACATCCAGAAGAAGGATATCGCCGGCGCCGGTATCTCCGGCAAGTTTACCACCCTGGATGGAAGCACCTAATGCTACACACTCATCCGGGTTCAACGATTTGTTCGGCTCATGTCCTGTCAACTGTTTTACTTTGTCCTGTACGGCCGGGATACGTGTGGAACCACCAACCAAAAGAACTTTGCTAAGTTCAGAAGCGGTAATTCCGGCATCTTTCAATGCATTGTTTACAGGAGTAGCGGTTCTCTCTACCAAATCTGCTGTCAATTCATCGAATTTTGCGCGTGTCAGGTTCATATCAAAATGTTTTGGTCCTTCCTGTGTTGCTGTGATAAATGGAAGGTTGATGTTTGTCGTTGTTGCGGAAGAAAGCTCTTTCTTTGCTTTCTCAGCAGCTTCTTTCAAACGCTGCATTGCCATCTTATCACCGGAAAGGTCGATGCCTTCTGCTTTCTTAAATTCGCTGACCATGTAATCGCAGAGTTTGTTATCAAAGTCATCACCACCAAGACGGTTATCTCCGGATGTTGACAATACTTCGATGACTCCGTCACCGATCTCGATAATGGATACATCAAATGTACCACCACCAAGGTCGTATACCATGATCTTCTGCTCACCTTCGTTGTCAAGTCCATAAGCAAGTGCGGCTGCGGTAGGCTCGTTGATGATACGTTTTACATCAAGACCTGCGATCTTACCGGCATCTTTGGTTGCCTGACGCTGTGCATCGTTGAAATAAGCCGGCACTGTGATAACAGCTTCGGTTACTTTTTCGCCGCCAAGATAATTTTCTGCGTCGCCTTTCAATTTCTGAAGGATCATTGCGGAAATTTCCTGTGGAGAATATTTCTTTCCTTCGATATCGGCACGATAATCTGTACCCATATGTCTTTTAATGGAAGAAATGGTATTATCTGCATTGGTTACTGCCTGACGTTTTGCAGGTTCACCGATCAAACGTTCTCCATTTTTTGTAAATGCTACAACAGATGGGGTTGTACGTGCACCTTCTGCATTTGCGATAACGACTGGTTTTCCACCTTCCATAACAGCTACACAGCTGTTTGTTGTTCCTAAGTCAATTCCAATAATCTTACTCATAATAATTACCTCCAAAATAAATTCTGTTAGTTTACTACCTTAACCATACTGTGTCTCACGACGCTGTCTTTATACATATAGCCTTTCTGAAATTCTTCAGAAATGATGTTTGCCTCTTTGGTCTCATCTTCGTCATGCATTACGGCATTGTGAAGATTCGGATCAAATTCTTTCCCGACGGCTTCAATCGGAGTAACTCCAATTTCTTCAAGTACTGTAGTAAACTGTTTGTAAACTGCTTCCATTCCTTTTACGAAGGCATTGTCCTGTTCCTCTTCCGGAACGGCTGCCAGCCCTCGTTCGAAATTATCTACGATAGGAAGGACTTTTTCCACAACATTTTTGGCACCCATGTCAAATTTTGCTGCTTTTTCTTTTTCGGAACGATTTCTGAAGTTTTCAAACTCTGCCATGTTACGGAGAAGTCTGTCATTTAACTCTTCAATCTTTTCGTCCTTCTTATCTTTCTTTTTGGATTTTTTCTTTTCCTTTTTTTCTGCCTTTGCCGGCGTTTCCTCTACGGTTTCTTCCTGCGCCTGTGTTTCTCCGGCTGCAGTTTCTTTTTCGGTTTCCGGCGCTTCCGCCTGCTCGGCTTTCTTTGTCTCTTCTGCCATTTTGTACCGCCTTTCTCCATCAACTCTGCTTTGTCACTATGTCTTGGATTTAAATATATCATCCAGCTGCTGCATGCAGCTTTCCAATGTGCCAACAACTTTTTCATAATCCATACGTTTTGGTCCGACAATTCCTATCTTTCCATACACACCTTCTTTGATCTGGTATGTTGCCGTAACCACAGAACAGTCACGCATGGATGCGACCGGTGATTCTTCACCGATATATACCTGAATCCCATGTTCTTCCGGATCGGTCGCCTCGTCATTGACCCAGGCTTCCAGTCTCTGCTTTTCTTCGAACGTGGAAAGGAGATCTACCATCTTTTCCTTGTCACTCAGTTCCGGATATTTTAAAATGTTCGTCGCCCCGGAAGTATATACCTCCGACGCCTCTTCATCACTCAGCGCCTCTCCGATACAGTCTAATATGCTCGAAGCAAGTTCGCCGTATTCACCGGCTTTTTCTTTGATCTGCTGCATGATCGCCATATTGATCTCTGTAACATCCAGTCCATTGAGTGCGGCGTTGATCATAAAATTCAACTGAGCCAGAACATTGTCCTCAATCGGCGCTGCCAGATTGATAAATTTGTTGTTCACATGATTGTTATCCAAAACTACGATCACAAGGATCTGCGAATCGGATATCTGGTTCAATTGTATGAATTTGATCTTCTTGTGTTCATAACGGGGTTTGGAAACCATCGTCGTGTAATTGGTATTATCCGCAAGCAGTTTTGCCACCTGCTGTAAAAGAAGATCGATCTTGTCTGCCTTTTCGATCAAAATCCCTTTCGCATCGTCCACTTCTTTCTCTTTGTTGCGAAGCACCGTATCTACGTAAAGCCGATACGCTTTGTCCGAAGGGATTCTTCCTGCTGACGTGTGAGGCTGTAAAATGTAGCCCATCTCTTCGAGATCTGCCATCTCGTTCCGGATCGTCGCAGAACTTAAATTTAAATCGGTAAACTTGGATACGGTTCGGGAGCCAACCGGTTCACCACTTTCCATATAGTTGTGAATAATGGCTTCCAAAATCTTTTGTTTTCTTTCATCCAGTTCCATATCATCACTCCCTTTTTGTCTTGTTAGCACTCATCAAGTACGAGTGCTAATCATTGACTAAGATAAAGATAACACCCTTGCAGGTGTTTGTCAAGGGGGTTTTTAAAATTTTTTTCCGCTGTAGAATTTTATCAAAAATAAGATCCGTATTTCCCATTCGGTGCCGCTTGCGCTTAGAAGAACACACGTAACAGTATGCGAGGGCAGAAATACGCCCTCTGCACACTGACGGTGTTCTAAACACCTCATGTTAAACACGGATCTCATTTTTAATGAAACTACAATTTCTAGTTTCATTTTCTATCTTTCCTTTCTTGTAAACCTTGATTTTACGGGGTTTGTAGGTTTTGGCATCTCGTTTATGTACCAATTTATGTACCAATTTTTCGAGACAGCAATTTTTCTGCCCTCAAAAATTTTGGTTAACGTACCAATCATGTACCAATTTTTGAGAGCCAAAAAAATCAAACCACTTTCAAAGCATCCGTAATCTGGTCGATTTCTTTATAAATGAGCCACAAAACTCAAATTTAATCATAGCATAAAGAGGGGGAAATGTAAAATCGTATCTTTTGATCTGCTTGGGCAAATATTCTTCAAATCCCCTTTGATTTGTCAGCTTTTTCTTTCCAACCTATAAAACAAATGGGCAATTTGGAACTTTCAACATTTCTTCAAGCTTGTTGATTCCGATATTGCTGTATAATGCGGCTTCTTGTTTTGTCAACATCGCTTTTTGCTATATCATGTACAAAGGAATATACTTTTTCTGACCACTGCCATACATCCAACTTATCATGGTTCAAGCAAAACGCTCTGTCTGACAGTTTTTCAGGCATAACTTTCATTATTTGATCCTTGTATTCAAACGGAATGACAATCATATACACATAATCAGCCAGCTTCACTTCATCTTTTACCTTAATGGGTAAAAAGCCATCGTGCACGGCCAGTGGATGCTTTTCTAAATCATCATACTTGAAATAAAATCGTACACCTGGCGTAAAGCCTGCACTCATCTCGTCTTGCGAAGGACTTCTTCCAAGTTTTCTCTCCATTACCAATCTGTCCCCAGCCTGACAGTTTCCCCATGAAAACATTACATAATGAAAAAAATCCGTCGGATCATTTGCTGCATTTCTATCTTCTTTCTGTAAAACAGTATCTGAAAGTTTCCTAGCATTTACAGCAGATAGTAAAGAACCACATTTCAAAATAGAAATTGCATTTTCTAAAGGTGCCGTATGACACACCAAATCTGTCATACAGCCCCCCCTTGCTTTACATGCTGTACATTCCCTTATAATTTCAGGTCTACGTACATTCTTATATTTGTCCAGATCAAGCATTTCTTTCTGAACATACTGTAAAATATCGTTCCTGTCAGCCTCTATTTCACATTGTCTTCCGTGATTTTTCTCATAATTCACAAAGTCAATCATGTCTTTCATTTCATTATCACTTACGTTCGGATAGTCCGACAAAGCTTTGTATAAAACGCCATCCCATAATTCTGTAAACTCATGATTTCCTATATTTATCTTCATATTACGGTCACCTGCCTCTCAATGTGTTTTGATTCGTTTCTATACTGCCCCTCACCTTATACCAAATCATCACTAATCTTCATCCTTATTTCTTCTGGTATTGTGCCAATTTCCTTATCCCCCTTATAGGATATTATTTCATATTTTGATTCATTGGTCTGCTTACAAAAAATGAAATCCACTTCATATAACTTCTCCGAACTTTTCATTTCCAATTTCTTCTATCCGAAAAGAATATGGCACCAAACAATCATCAATCAATTTTCCATGCTTATCTCTATTTTCTCCACATAATAAAATAAACTGCAAATCTGTAATACCTATCTTGTAATTTGCTGTAAAGGTAACTACATCCTCTGTGATTAAAACTTCCATATTCGTAATCCTATATAAATCCTCTAAATGATCCGTCTTTTTTTCTGCCAGATCATATGGATGATTTTTATCAAAGAAAAACTCTTGTACTTTTAATCCATTCTTAGTTTTCGCATGTTTATAAAACTCTTTTGCCCTTAATTTCGTATTTACACCAGTTAAATGTAAAAATGAGGAATTTTTGAAAACTACTTCAATGCTTTTTCCTTCATATACATACATAAAAGTTTTTCCAGCCAAATATCTCTGATAATTCTTCGCAGCATTATGTATCTTCTTCAAAATCGCAGATTTTCCCATTTGTACTCCTCTCTAATGAAAAAAGGGAAGCGAAAACGCTTCCCTCTAAATAACCACTGGCAGTTCGTTTGAACATTTCTGATCAAACCAAAAGCATATGACTTAATCCTCATACTGGATATGGCAACATCACCTCAGATACTGTGCCACGCAGGTCGCTATAATGTATCACTATAGCAAATCCACAAATATTTTACATCCTTTGTGCGGATGTCCAGTGCTTTCTACTATTATATTATGCCCATATAATCCATTTGTCAATCAATAAATTGATTTTTCCAATAATTGACAAGCTTCCGTCACACAATCTATGTGATTCATATTTTTTGAGTACTGAGGCTCGTGATATCACTTCTAGTTTCATATTTTTCTTTTATCCATTCACTTGCCATGTACCAATTATGTACCAATTTTCTACTGAATAACATCAAGTTATAACAACTTTTATCGAACTAATTTTTATCGCAATCTCCCATTTTATAAGGCTTTAAGAACGTTTATCAAGATATAGAAACCTACATCGAAATTGCTAGTAAATCACAATAATAATTATTTAAAAACATTTTAGTTGTGAGTTGTAGGAACCGCCTCATGTAAGACACGGATCCTTTCTTGTATCAAACCACACTAAAAAGAATTATTTTTATGAATTAGTTCCCTCTTTT
>ERZ808252.1081-NODE-1081-length-21877-cov-5.993859_pt1 | contig 21877 bp, 23 predicted proteins | sample MGYA00521242_ERZ808252 | MGnify/ENA primary metagenome ERZ808252 (study PRJEB31516, sample SAMN03275581) | gut metagenome | biome: mammalia-associated habitat; material: feces | host: Papio cynocephalus | place: Kenya | collected 2012-08-07 ...
GAAAAGGCAACAAAAAAGCCCTAGAATTGATTTCTAGGGCTTTTTCTGCATGGTGCGAGAGAGGGGACTCGAACCCCCACGGCGTAACCACACGCACCTCAAACGTGCTTGTCTACCATTCCAACACTCTCGCAAACTTGCCTGAATATTATAACCTTGATGGCGGGTTTTGTCAATAGTTTTTCCGCAAAACCCTTGCAACTTTGCTCCCGCTTTGGTACACTATACCGTAAAAAGGGGGAATGGGCGTATGGTGCGCTTTTTTGCGGACGGTGAGGCGCTGAAAGCCAATACCGTCGTGCTGACCGGGGAGAATGCCCAGCACGCGAAGGTGCTGCGGCTGAAGGCCGGGGAGACGGTTCTGGTGTGCGACGGGCAGGGGACGGAGTGCCTTTGCCAGGTGACAGACGCCGGGGAAATGAAGCTGAATGTGCTGAAACGGCGGGAGTCCACGTCGGAGGCGGCGGTGCGGGTCAGCGTGTACATGGCCTTTCCCAAGGCGGACAAGCTGGAGCATGTGATCCAGAAGGCAACCGAATTGGGGGCTTACGAGATCGTGGCGTTCCCTTCCGCCCGGTGTGTGTCCAGACCCGACGAGAAAAGTCTCAGAAAGAAGCTGGAACGCTGGCAGAAAATTGCGGCGTCCGCGGCGGAACAGTCCGGGCGGGGGAGAATCCCTAAAGTGCTGGTGTTGGATAGCTTCCACGCCGCGCTGAGCCGGGCGTCCCAAGCCGACAAGGCGCTGATGTTTTACGAAAACGAGCAGGCCGTGACGCTGAAAATGGCGCTCACCGGCGAATACAAGACCGTCAGCTTGCTCACCGGCCCGGAGGGCGGGCTGGAAGAAAAGGAAGTCCGGCAGGCGAGGGAAGCCGGATTGCAGGTCTGCACCCTGGGGAAGCGGATTCTGCGGTGCGAAACGGCGCCGCTGTGCGCCCTGTCCGCGGTTATGTACGACGCGGGAGAGTTTTAAAATTTTGCCGGGGAACGGTTGAACCATTCCCCGGCAAAATTTATTTCTTGACAGCGGCGTCTGCCTGCTGCTTGAGAATGGCCACGTCGCCGCTCATGGCGCTTATGTCGATCTTGCAGTGCCCGTCGCCGCAGACGTAGCTCTTATTTTTCTTTACGGTGGGGAAGTCGGAGGAAAAGTCGCTGCTTATGGCGTCCAGACTGACGGTGAAGCCCGCGTCCTCGGGCAGGGTGAGAGTCAGGTCGCCGGACATGGAGTCCATCTTCACCTGATCGGGAACGTTTTCCAGAACGCCGGTAAAGCTGGCGGAAGCGGCCTCAAAGTCCAGCTCGTTCAGGCTTCCGGTGAACGTGACGTCTCCGGAAGCGGTGTCCACGTCCAGACTGCTGACCGTGCAGTTTTCAAATTTGACGGTGCCGCTGGCGCTGTCGATCTCCATCTCCCGGATGATCACGTCGCGGACGGTCAGATCGGCGGAAGCGGTCTCGAGTTCCAGAGAATTGCAGACCCAATTACGGGGAACGACGATGCTCAGGTCTTTGCTGCCCTCGCCGATGTGAAGGCCGAAGCCGGCGGTGCTGCTGTCCTTGCTGTACTGGATGGCGAGCGTGTCGCCGGACTGCTTCCAGACCATTTCGTATTTGTCGACGCCGTTGCCGGATTCCAAGAAGGTAATTTCCTCCCCGTCACCCGGCTCGACGGTGACGGAACCGGAGATCCATTCGATTTTGATCTCCCGGATGGCGGCTGGGTCTGCGGAACCGGCCGAACCGGCCTGGCTGACACCGTTCAGCTTGAGACACTCAGCATTAACCCAGCCGTCAACCGGGGAGGTGATGTGAATCCAGCTGCCACCGCCAACCTCCTCGGAACGGTCAATGACCACATTGTCGCCCACACTCAGTGCGCCGACAGAAGCAGATTGGGTGTTGGGCATGCTGTAGATACTGGTTTGCGATACCACGGAGACGGAACGGTCTGTGCTCAGAGTATCGGACTGACCAGTCGGAGGCTCAGAGTTTACAATATCGGTGCCGGAGAATATCGTATCAGTGTTGTCGTGGAACATCGTAAAGAGATTGCTGCCCAACCCGGCAATGAGAATTGCCAGCAGTACCAGAATCACGATACTCCAGATGACGATGCGAATGATCGCGTTGGTTTTCATTTTATTTACCCTCCTTCAGGTCAAGAATGGCCTTGACCAGCCCCTGCACGGCGGCGATGATGGGGAAGATCACCCATGTGATGTACCATGCGCCCGTGAGGAAGCTGACAATGAAATAGATGGCAAGGCCGATCGCCCAGATCAGGCCGTTGACGCTTTTAGCCAGCGCAGACCGGGGAGTACTCGGCTCGACGTCCGCATTCTCGGTTTCCTTCTTAGCGCCCAGAATGATGAGCACCGTAGCGACGGCCACAAGGGTCAGCGTTCCGCACAGACCCGTAATTCCCATGCCAAACGCGCCGCCCAGCACGAACAGCGGAATGGGGCAGAGGATGTACAGCCCAACCGCGATGGCGCGCAGAAGCTTCTTAGCAGGGGTGTCATTATCCTCCGGCTTGACCGCCGGGGCGGGCAGGGGAGCGGCACCGGGCGCTCTGCCCAGAATTTCATTGATGTCGCCGATGCCCATGATGGCAAGGCGGTAGGCGGCCTCCGGCGTTTTTCCGGAGGCGATCAGATCGTCGTAGCGGTCTAAGGTGTTTTGCAGGATCTCCTGCCGGGTGTCGTCGCAATCCGCGGCTCCCGCAAACAGGAGCTGCACGTACTGAATCAGCTGCTCTCTCATAATTTCTCCTCCACTTCCAGAAGTTTATCCATAATTTCTTTTGTTTCCTGCCATTCTCCCAGCAGACGGTGGCAGGCTTCCCGTCCTGCGGATGTGATGGTGTAGTAGCGCCGTCGTGCGCCCGCGCCGCTGTCGCCCCAGTATGAGGCGATGTAGCCCAGTTCCTCCAGCCGCTTGAACGCCGTGTAAAGGGTCGCTTCCTTCAGCTCAAAGCGATGGTTGGAGAGGATGGCAATGACCTTGTTGATTTCGTAGCCGTAGCTGTCGCCGCGAAGCAGCCGCGCCAGAATGATGGCGTCGGTATGCCCCCGTATCAAATCACCGGCAATAGACACAGGCATCCCTCCTTGTTATTGGGAATCTCTGAATCAGCCGCAGCCGGTTGATTCCTTATTGCATCTGAATGATAACACAAAGTACCTCGTCTGTCAAGGTATTTCATATAAAATAAACACACTCACCTGAAAACCGAACACATTGGGCGCAGAAAAGGCTCCGCGCGCAAGCGCGGAGCCTTGAAAGAGGTCTATTTATGATACTTGCTCCCCGCCTGAATGGCTTCCGCCCGGTAGAGCTGCTCCAGAACCATGATCCGCGCCAGATGGTGGGGGAAGGTCATCGCCCCCATGGAAAGGCGGAAATCCGCCTTTTGCTTGACACGGGGGGACATGCCGAAGGAGGAGCCGATCAAAAAGCAGGCGCTGGACTTGCCGGAGTTTTTCACGTCCCGCAGCTTGTCCGCGAAGGCTTCGCTGGACAGCTCCTTCCCTTCGGGGGTGAGGACGCAGAACCACGATCCCTTGGGGATTTTGGAGAAGATCAGCTCAGCCTCCTTTTCCAGCCCCGCCTCGATCTCACCGGGGGAGGGATTTTCGGGAAGCCGGGCTTCCGGCAGCTCGAGAAGGGTAAAGGCGCAGTATCCGCCCAGACGCTTTTTGTATTCCTCGGCGGCGGAAATGTAGAATTTTTCCTTGAGCTTGCCCATGGTGATCAGGGTGATGCTGAACATGGCGGTTCCCCCTTCCTTTTTCTATAGTTTATCATTTTTAGGGAGAAAATGCAACATAATTGCCGCCGATGGGCAGACAATAGCCATGGAGGTGAAAACATGGCGAAAAAAGAGAAAATCGTGACCGACCCCTTCGGCAGCTACACGGGGCTGGTCAAGCACCCGGAGGAAAAACCGGTGCAGGACGCGGACGATCTATAGGACGAAGGCAGCGGTGGGGAAACCCGCCGCTGCCAGTGGTTTATTTTGGTTCACGGCAAAGCCCCGATTTCTTTGCCGGTTTGCCAACTTATGAAATGGGAATGTAGTCGTAAAGATGGATGGTAGGCTTCCCGTCCGCGTCGTTTTCCCAGCCCTTGTGATAGGCGAGAGATTCCAGATTGGAAAGGTCGATGATTCCGTCGTAGAGGTGGTAGGTGACGACACAGATGCGTTCCGTATCCCATCTCTTGTAGTCTTCCTCTGCGGCACCGACCGAAATGGTACTGCCGTCCTTCATACAAACTCTCTGAAGGGCAGGGGAAAGGGTTTCCAGCTGCTTCCAGCCGTCCCAGTCGTGATCCGACTGGTAGACAGCGCGGATGGTCTTCTGACCAATCTCCATTTCCAGCAGCGTCAGACCGCTGTCGCCGATTTCCGCGTTGGGGGTGATGGTGACGGAGCTTTCACTGTTGTCCGCACCGGTCAGCGTCCAGTGCAGATCCCAGCTGCCGGACACCAGCTGTTCTCCCATTTCCGCTTTTTTCTCGGACTGAACGCCAAGGCCGGTAAAGTGAACGGCAAACTCTTTGCCAAAATAGCTTTCGCCGGGATCCAGAAAATTGAAACGGAACTCGTATTCCATGCTTCCATCCTCTGCGACCCATTGGGAAATGATGGACTGGAACTCGTCATCCCGGCGAGCCACGGGCTGGCCGTTGGACGCATAGACCAAATGTCCGTCCTTATCGCGGGTGAGGCCGTCATAGAATCCACCGCTAAAGGAACTGGCGAAATGCAGATCGCCGTCGATGGTTACGCTGTCCCAGAAAATATCGGGAATGCGATCTTCGGGCAAGTCGAAGCCATCTATGCGGAAGATGATCTGGGCGCCATAACTGTCCGCAATGGTCTGCACCGCTGTAATGGTGATGCCCTGATCGGTGGCGCTGAGCACTTCGCCGGGGGTGGTCTCCTTCTGCTTGTCCTCCAGCATCACGGACAGGCCGCTTTTTTCTGCCTGTTCCTTGACCTGCTGGGGCGGGTTGTAGGCTGTCTGGGCGCTTCTCGACCAGCGGGTGAATACTGCCGCGCCGGTGAGCGCACCAACGACCAGTGTGGCCGCCAGAGCCAGCAGCAGGAGCTTCTTCCCGCTCCGGCGCTGGCGCGGGGCTTCGGCGGACATGAGAAGCGCCACCATGCGCTCCTTATCGTCTCCGGAAAAATGAATGGCGTCCATGGAACGCCGCAGTTCCGATTTTACATTGTAGTTCATACGACTTGGCTCCTTTCCTCTGTCAGCAGCGCGCGCAGCTTCCGCCGCCCGCGGGACAGGTACTGGGTGATGTTGGCTTCCGATTTGCCCATCACTTGGGCGATCTCCCTTGCGGAGTATTCTTCATAATAAAACAGGTACAGGGATATCCGGTACTGCTCTGGCAGCCGTTTCAGCGCGTCTAAAACTTCCGTGTCCGGCACCGGCGGCGCGGCTACGGCCTCGGCTTCGTCCAGCGCCACGGTGCGCCGGAAATGGGCGCTTTTCAGGTAGTCCTTGCAGGCGTTGATGGTGGTTCGGATGATCCATGCTTTTTCGTGGTCGATGCTGTCAAATGTACAATCGTTGGTGAGATATTTCAGAAAGACAGTCTGGCAGATATCCTCTGCGTCGCAGGTCTGTTTTAAGTAGCTGTAGCTGATACGCAGGATCGTGTCCGCGTAAAGGTCTACCAGCCGTCTGGCGTGAAATTCATCCATCAATGTGTCACCGTCCTTATGTGTGCTTTCGCTTATTGAGGCCTCTGACCATAATACGAATTGGCGGCGGGAATCCTGACAGCATTATAGCATAAAAACGCGGAATGCCAAATAGTTAGGCATTCCGCATTTCCGTCAATGCTGCTGGTATTTCCGTTTCGTGGCCATCCCGCCGCGGATGTGGCGCTCCCGTTTGTTTTCGTCCAGAATTTCCCGAACCTGGAGGTACAGTGCATAGTTGTACTGCTTCAGCCGCTGGGTCAGGTCTTTATGCACCGTGGATTTGGAAATGCCGAGGTGCCGGGCGGCGGCCCGGACGGTGGCACCGGTTTCGATCATGTACACAGCCGCTTCACAGGCTCGCTTCTCAATGGTGTCTGTCATATGCTACCCCTCCGATGCTGTGTGCTACGCATCATCCATATGCGCCCAAACGAACAAATATGCCGCTCCGGCAATGGTTTCTCTGGACTTTTGCGGCCGTTTGCGGTATACTGAGCAAAAAGGGGGTATTGGGAATGCAGATAGACAAAAAGCTGCTGCGCAGGCTGTTTCTTCTGGCGGCGGGGTGTCTCGTTTTTGCCTGGATTCTGCTGGATACGGAGCAGGCGAGCAGCGCGGCAAAATCGCTGTGGAATCTGATCTCGCCCTTCGTAGCGGGGGCGGTTATCGCCTTCGTGTTCAACGTACCCATGCGTGCCATTGAGCGGCAGCTGGACGGCATTCACAAGGAGGGACTGCGAAGGGTACTGTCCATCGTGCTGACCATTGCGGCGCTGGCACTGGTCATCATGTTCGTGGTGGAGATGCTGGCGCCCCAGATCCAGGTGACGGTGGCCGCCCTGACGGAGCAGATCCCCACCTTCATCGAGCAGACGGCGGCAAAGCTGGTGAAGCTCATGGACGACAATCCGGACATGAAGGCGTGGATCATGGATGTCGCCGATCTGGAAAGTCTGGAATGGACGAAGATTCTGAAGGATTCCATGAGCTTTCTGGGCAATCAGATGTCCACGGTGATGGGCAGCGCGGTGAACGTGATCGGCAGCGTGACCAGCGGCATTGTGAATCTGGTGGTCAGCATTGCCTTTGCCGTCTACTGCCTGGCGCGGAAGGAAATTCTTGCCCGGCAGGGGCGGCGGATCCTCTATTCTCTGATTCCGGAAAAGACCGGCGATGAGATCATCCGGATTCTGCGGCTGACCAACAGCACCTTCTCCAACTTCATTTCCGGTCAGTGCCTGGAAGCCTGCATTCTGGGCTGCCTGTTCGCCGTGACCATGGCGATTTTCCGGATGCCCTACATTCCCCTGGTCAGCGTCATCATCGCGGTGACGGCGCTGGTGCCGGTGGTGGGCGCATTCGTGGGCTGCGTGCTGGGCGCGTTCTTTATCTTAGTGGATAACCCCTTGCAGGCGCTGACCTTCGTGGCCATGTTCCTGATTTTGCAGCAGCTGGAAAACAACCTGATCTACCCCAGAGTGGTGGGGACTTCCATCGGCCTGCCCGGTATGTGGGTGCTGGTGGCGGTCACCGTCGGCGGCGAGCTGATGGGCGTATTCGGTATGCTGCTGATGATCCCGCTGGCGTCGGTGCTGTACACCCTGGCGCGGGAGTTTACAAACAAGCGCCTTGCCCAGCGGAATATCCCGGAGGAGAAGTTACAGGATTACCCGCCGGAGCTGCAATCCCGGTTCAAGCAGAACCGGGAGCGGAAAAAACGCCGCCGTTTACAGAAAATGAAGGAGCAGTTCCTGAAAATGCAGAAGGAAAAAGAAGACAAGGATTCCCAATAAAAATTCGGGAGGGGCGTCAGCCCCTCCCGAATACAATATGTTCAAAAGCCTCGCAGAGTTTGCCGCCCGCAGACTGCAATCCCTTTGTCCCAAAAGGCCAACGGCCTTTTGGGACAGCTCAGTTCGGGGGGCGTCAGCCCCTCCCGAAAACGCTTCTGTTTACTTAATGACCCGGACTTTCAGAACCCCGTCGATCTGCCTGAGGTGCTCCACCGCATCCGCAGAGGGGTGGCGGTCGAGATCCAGCATGGTGTAGGCGTATTCGCCCCGGCTCTTGTTCATCAGGCCGTCGATGTTGATGTTCTCACCGGCAATGGCGGCGGTGAACCGACCCAGAGAATTGGGAATGTTCCGGTGCAGCAGGGTGATGCGCCCCTCGGCGCGGCAGACGCCCATGTCGCAGTTGGGGTAGTTGACGGAATTTTTAATGTTGCCGTTTTCCAAGTAGTCCATCAGCTCCTGCACGGCCATCTTGGCACAGTTGTCCTCGGATTCCTCGGTGGAAGCGCCTAAATGGGGAATGGCGATGCAGCCGGGCATATTGGCGGTCTTTTCGTTGGGGAAGTCGGTGACGTACCGGGCGACCTTGCCGGAGGCCAGGGCAGCCGCCATGGCGTCGTCGTCCACCAGCAGGTCACGGGCGAAGTTCAGGACGATAACGCCGTCCTTCATTTTGGCGATGGCCTCGGCGTTGATCATGCCCTTCGTGTCGTCCAGCAGGGGCGTGTGGAGGGAAATGATGTCGCATTTGGAGTAGATCTCGTCCCGGCTGTTGACCCGGACGATGTGGCTGTCCAGGTGCCACGCCGCTTCAATGGAGATGAAGGGGTCGCAGCCGTAGACAGTCATCCCTAAATTTCTGGCGGCGTTGGCCAGAGGGCCGCCCACTGCACCCAGGCCGATGACGCCCAGATTCTTGTGGCGGATCTCATGACCGGCGAATTTGGATTTGCCCTTTTCCACCAGTTTGGCGATGTCGGGGTCGTCCTTGACGGTCTGCACCCAGTTGATGCCGCCCACCACGTCCCGGCTGCTCAGGAGCATACCGCACAGCGCCAGCTCCATCACGGAATTGGCGTTGGCGCCGGGGGTATTGAACACCACGACCCCCGCTTCGGCGCAGTCGGACAGGGGAATGTTGTTGACGCCGGCACCGGCGCGGGCGACGACCAGAAGGCTTTCCGGCAGCGCCATACCGTGCATATCGGCGGAGCGCACCAAAATGCCGTCGGCCCGGTTCCGGTCGTCCGTGATGGCGTAGTTATCTGTCAGAAGGGCGGTTCCTTTGGGGGAGATCTTGTTCAGGCAATGAATGTGATACATAATGTTCCTCTTTTCAGCGATTTTCCTTCTCGAAGCGTTCCATGAACTGCACCAGCCTGACGACGCCCTCCATGGGCATGGCGTTGTAGATGCTGGCGCGCATACCGCCGACGGTGCGGTGGCCTTTCAGGCTGACGAAGCCCGCGGCTTCCGCCGCTTTGACAAATTTTGCGTCCAGCTCTGCATTTCCGGTGACAAAGGGGACGTTCATGAGGGAACGGTCTTTTTTCACCACGGTGCCGTGAAAGAGCCGGCTGGCGTCCAGAAAATCGTAGAGAACCTTGGCCTTTGCCACGTTGCGCTCCCGGATGGCTTCCAGACCGCCCATGGTCAACAGCCACTGAAACACCTTGCCGCAGATGTAAATGCCGTAGGCGGGAGGCGTGTTGTACATGGAGCCGTTGTCCGCGTGGGTCTTGTAGCGAAGCATGGTGGGGGTGCCGGGCAGCACGTCCTCGGTGATCAGGTCTTCCCGGATGACGGCGATGACCACACCGGCGGGGCCGATGTTCTTCTGCACGCCGCCGTAGAGCATTCCGTATCTGGTCACGTCCACCGGCTCGGACAGGAAGCAGGAGGAAACGTCGGAAACCAGGGGCTTGCCCTTGGTGTCGGGCAGCTGCCAGAATTTGGTGCCGTAGATGGTGTTGTTTTCGCAGATGTAGACATAGTCCGCGTTCTCGTCAATGGGCAGGTCGGAGCAGTCGGGGATATAGGAGAAGGTCTTGTCGGCGGAGGAGGCCACCGCGTTGGCGGTGCCGTACATTTTGGCCTCCTGCCATGCCTTTTTCGCCCACTGGCCGGTGACGATGTAGTCGGCGACTTTATTCTTCATCAGGTTCATGGGCACCATGGCGAACTGCTGGCTTGCGCCGCCCTGCATGAACAGGACTTTGTAGTTGTCGGGGATTCCCATGAGGGTGCGAAGATCATCCTCCGCCTGATCGATGATGGCCTGATAGGTCTTGGACCGGTGACTCATTTCCATGACGGACATGCCGGTTCCCCGGTAGTCCAGCATTTCGGCGGCGGCTTCCTGCAAAACGCTTTCCGGCAGAACCGCGGGGCCTGCGGAAAAATTGTAGACTCTGGACATTGTTTCTTCCTCCCATGATTTGTCAAACCTCTAGCAGCCGTTCGATGAGCCTGTAGCCGTTCGGCTCATAATTGCCGGTGGCTTCGGCTTCAGCCTCGGTGTATTTTTGGATGGACTTGCGCTGGCGGGTGCTGTCGTACAGGATGTAGGGCACCGGGTCGCCGGTATGGGTGCGCAGACGGATGGGGGTGGGGTGGTCGGGAAGCACCAGCATCCGGAAATCCTCCCCCGCGTCCTCCATGGCCTTCTTCACCGGGGCAATGAGACGGCGGTCAAGATATTCGATGGACTGAATTTTCTCTTTCAGCAGTCCCTGATGCCCCATCTCGTCCGGGGCTTCCACGTGGACGTAGACGAAATCGCAGCCGTCCAAAGTCAGGGCGTCAATGGCGGCCTGCGCCTTGCCCTCAAAATTCGTGTCGATGGAGCCGGTCGCCCCCGGAACCTGACAGACCTTCATCCCCGCGCCCACGGCAATGCCCTTGAGCAGGTCTACGGCGGACACCATCGCGCCCTTCAGGCCGGTTTTCTCCGTGAAGCTTTGCAGGGAGGGCTTCGTTCCCGCGCCCCAGAACCAGAGGGAATTTGCCTTGTTCTTGCCCTTGGCCGCCCGCTCCAGATTCAGGGGGTGGGTATTCAGAATGTCGAAGCTCTTTTCCATCATGGAGCGCAGCTTGGGTTCTTTGGGCAGGTAGGGGCCGATGACGTGGGTCAGGTGGTCGTGGGGCGGCTCCAGCTGGGGCATGGTGCCATTTTTCCAGATAGTGATGTGGCGGTAGCTGGTGCCGGTGTAATACTGAAATTCGTCGCCGTTGAATTTTTCCCGAATGGCGTCCATCAAAATGTCCGCGTCGGCGGTGGAGATTTCGCCGGAGCTGTGGTCGAGGATGGTCTTTTCGGCGTAGGGCTCTTCCTCGGTCAGGGTCACGATGTTGCAGCGCAGAACGATGTCCGTCGGCTCCATGGCGACGCCCACGCTCAGTGCTTCCAGGGGAGATCGTCCGGAGTAACAGACGGCGGGATCGTAGCCCAGAACGGACAGATTGGCCACGTCGCTGCCGGGAGCCATCCCGGCGGGGACGTTGTGCACCATGCCCATTTCGCCTTTTGACGCCAGGGCGTCCATTACGGGCGTTTCCGCGCAGGCAAGGGGCGTTTTCCCGCCCAGGGCGTCGATGGGTTCGTCGGCCATGCCGTCCCCCAGAATCACAATGTATTTCATAACCTCTCTCCTTCAACATCGTCCGCATTATGAAGACAAATGTATATTATTCCTATAGTACCATTGATCCTTTCAGAATACAATATGAAATAATGCCAGAAAATATGAGGAAATTTTGAAGATCGGTGGACAAATTGTCATAGACAGTCAATCGGGAGAATCATTTTTTTATTGATCATGAACAAATATGAGTGATAAAATATGCCACATCCGAGCCTGAAACAGGCTCGGATGTGGGGGAAACGGTCAATTCAGATTCAGCTTTTTGTCCACGAGGAAGTACATGAGGAAATATGCGGCGACTGCGATGATGAGATTGACGAGCGCCAGAAGACCCGGCAGGCGCAGGCTGTTGGCGCTTTCCACCAGCTTTACCATGCTGACGCCGGTAAAGGTAAGGCCAACGAGGTGCAGAATGTAGTAGAAGCCGACGGCGGCGAGAATTTTATGCTTTTTGGCTACGAGGGAACCGATGGTCACGGCTAGCATGATGAGGATCAGTTCGCTGGAAAAAGCGGCGATCACATTCACAAGGAGAAGGACAAAGGCCTGAAGCATATCCGTCTGGGTGAACCGCGCCCAGAGCTCGGGAAACTCCTGCCAGAAAATATCTATGCCCTTCCGGAGAATTTCAAAATCCGGCACGGCGCACAGTCCCATCAGAATCAGACCGACAGCGCCGACGGCGGCCACGGCGATCAGGCTGACGGCGCTGGTGACGAAGCTGGACAGCAGAACCTGATGGGTGGTGACGGGCAGGGTGAAGGTCAGATAGCCTTCGTCGGTGAAGCGGCTGCGGTAAAAGCGGACGATCTGCACGATCAGCGCCCCTGCGCCGCAGACAACGAAGAACAGAACCGCCGCGACGACGGCCAGCATACACAGGATTTCCAGCCATTGCTTTGGAGCGCTGGCGCCCTCCAGATACCGGATGGCAAGGCCGCCCAGCAGTCCCGCACCTACCAGACTCAGGCACAGAATGCCCAGCACGTTCCAAGTGGAACGGAATTCCATTTTCAGCAATTTGGCAAACATTTGAATACCTCCCGGAACAGTTCATCCAGCGACTTGCCGGTCTCCTCCCGCACGGTGTCCACGTTTCCGCCCTGTAAAATGCGGCCCTGATACAGGAACAGGTACTCGTCCAGTACCCGCTCCACGTCGGCGATCAGGTGGGTGGAGATCAGCACCGTGGCGCTGGGGTCATAATTTGTGATGATGGTGTTGAGAATGTAATCCCGGGCAGCGGGATCGACGCCGCCGATGGGTTCGTCCAGCAGATACAGCTTCGCCCGGCGGGACATCACCAGAACCAGCTGAACCTTCTCCTGATTGCCCTTGGACAATGCCTTAAACTTGGCGCTCAGGGAGATATTCAGCGCGGAGAGCATTTCCTCCGCCCGCGCCCGGTCAAAGTCCGCGTAGAAATCCTGGAAGAAATCCAGCTGCTGCTCCACCCGAACCTGACGGCTGAAATAGGGGCGGTCGGGCAGATAGGAGACCATGGCCTTGGTGGTCGTTCCGATTTTTTTCACCGCAAACGGTGATCTCACCCGCCGTGGGGGTCAGCAGACCTGCGGCCAGCTTGATAAAGGTGGTCTTTCCGCTGCCGTTGGGGCCGAGAAGACCGACGATCTTTCCCTGGGGCAGAGTCATGTCCAGGTTATCCAGAGCCAGCGTGTTGTGGTAGCGCATGGTAAGACCGCTGGCGGTCAGAACAGTTTGTTCCATGTTATTCCTCCTTGTTCGTTTCCAGACCCAGTAAAAGCTGCGCCGCCTGGGTCGGCGTTACGCCGAAGGTCATAAATTTTTCGGCACATTCCCGGGCGAGTTCCTCCAGCGTCTGCTCCCGCATGGCGACGAGAACAGCTTCGTCCCGGGTGACGCTGCGGCCGCTGGTGCCGCCGCTGACCAGAAGCCCCTCCCGCTCCAGCTCCGTCAGGGCGCGCTGCATGGTATTTGGGTTTACCTGCGCCTGAGCGGCCAAGTCCCGGACGGAGGGGACTTTTCCTCCCGGAGGCAGCTCGCCCTTCAGGATCGCACCCCGGATCGCTGCCATGATCTGCTGATATACCGGACGGTCCCCGGCAAATTTCCAGTTCATAGACACCTCCTAATTTGTACTACTGTATTAGTGCATTAGTACAATAACACAGCGGTAAGAAAATGTCAACCCCTTTTTGAAAAAATAATCGGCTTCCCTGCCGAAGCCGGGAAGCCGATATGTTATTTTGCCGCCGCTTCGGCCTGCCTTCGATACACGATGAAGAAGGCGATCAGCTGGGCGATGAAGGTGATGATCCAGGAGACGGTATAGGAAAAATACAGGCACTGGGGCGTGTGAAACTCGGGAATCCGGAAGATGGTATAAATCCAGAGAATACGAAATCCGCATATACCGAGGATGGAGGTCAGCATGGGGATGAAGGACACGCCAAGACCCCGCAGCGCGCCGGTCGTGACTTCCATCAGGCCACAGATGAAATAAGGCAGGCAGATATAGGACAGCCGGATCATGCCGTAGGAGATTGCTTCGGCGGAGTCGGTGATGTAAATGGAAAGAAGCGTAGGGCCGAAGGAACAGGCCAGCGATCCGAGCACCAGTCCCACCACCGTAACGCACCCCAGACAGATCCACAGGGTCTGCCGCACCCGGCGGTACTGCCGCGCGCCGGCGTTCTGCCCCACAAAATTGACTGCGGACTGATGGAACGCATTGAGACAGACGTAGACGAAGCCCTCCAGATTGCCGGACGCGGCATTGCCGGACATCAGCACGTCGCCGAAGGAGTTGACGGAGGATTGGATAAGGACGTTGGAGACGGAGAACAGGGAGCCTTGGATGCCCGCAGGCAGGCCAATGCGGAGAATTTTCTCCAGCTGGAGCTTGTGAAAGCGGATTTTACGCAGATACAGCTTGCAGGCATCGGTTCTGCGCATCAGGGCGATGACCACCAGCACGGAGGAAAGCCCCTGGGTGATGATGGTGGCCAGCGCCACGCCCGCCACGTTCATGTGAAACCGGGTGACGAAGATCACGTTCAAAATCACATTCAGCGTGCCGGCGAACAGGAGAAAAATCAGCGGGCTTCTGGTGTCTCCGGCGGCGCGGAGAATGGCGGCGCAGAAATTATACACCATGTTGAAGGTAATGCCGCAAAAAATGATCCGCATGTAAACCGCAGACAGGGACAGCACGCTCTCCGGGGTGCCCATCATGGTCAGGAAGGTCTCAGAGCAGGAAACGCCGACCACGGTCAGAAAAGCGCCGCTTACCAGAGCGGTAGGAAGCGCGGTATGCACAGTGCGGGATACGACATCGTCCTCGTGCCCTCCGAGACCGTGGGCGACCGCCACGCCTACGCCAACGGACAGACCGATAAAAAAGTTGATCATCAGATTGGTGATGGCGCCGGTGGCGCCCACTGCGGCGACGGATACGCTGCCGCAGAACTGCCCTACTACCACAAGGTCTGCCGCATTAAAGAGCAGCTGCAAAAGGCTGGTCAGAACAATGGGAATGGTAAACTGGACGATATTCGGAAACAGCGGCCCTACCAGCATGTTCCTGTTTTTCCTGTTCAAAAAGGCACCTTCTTTCTGTTAGCAGAGATATTATAACGGCTTTTTGAAAAAGTGCAAGGGAAAATTTGAAATATGCCGGAAAATCAACGGTTATTGGTGCTCGCTGGATTCCTGATTGAAGGCAAGGGGATCAAAGGTAATGACCGTATGGTAGACCTTTCCTTCTTGGGAGCGCAGCGCTTCCTCAAGCTTATCCTGAATTTCCTGCTTCGTAAATTTTGTATCCTGGGGGAAGGCAATGTCAAAAATAAGGTTGGTATGTCCGCCGCCGGGAATCATGCGGAAATCGTGGGTTTTCAGCCGGGGATCCATTTCGCCAAGTAAGCTGTCCACGAGAATGTGAAGCCGGGTCAGCTCCGGGTCGTCCGTCACCACGGGGTCGTAGTGGATGACCAGATGAATGTTATGGCTTTTCAGGCACTCCCGCTCCATGTCGTCGATCAGCTCATGACAGCGCATGGGGTCTTCCTTGCTGTCCATTTCCACATGAATGGTCGCAAAGCGCTGGCCGGGACCGTAGTCGTGAACCATCAGGTCGTGGTACCCCAAAACCTTGGGCTGGGCGCGGATGTAATCCACGATACGCGATTGAAGCTCGGGGGAAGCGGCCTCGCCCAGCAGGGGACTGATGGTCTCCTTCGCCAGCTTGGCGCCGCTGTAGAGAATGAACAGCGACACGGCCAGACCAACAAATCCGTCAATGGATAGTCCGGAAACGGCTTCGATCACGGCGGCCAGCAGGACGGCGCCGGTGGTGATGATGTCGTTGCGGCTGTCCTCGGAGGTGGCAAGCAGGGTGGTGGAGTTGATTTTCCTGCCCAGCGCCCGGTTGAACAGGCACAGCCACAGCTTGACGGCGATGGACAGCACCAGCACCGCCGCCAACGGGGCGGAAAACGCCACGGGAACCGGGGAAAGAATTTTTTCCACGGAGGTCTTTGCCAGCTCGAAGCCGATAATGACGATCATGGCGGACACCACCAGACCGGACAGGTACTCAAACCGGGCGTGGCCGTAGGGGTGTTCCGCGTCGGCGGGCTGCTCTGCCAGCTTGAAGCCCACCAGGGTCACGATGGAGCTGGCTGCGTCGGACAGGTTGTTCATGGCGTCGGCGGTGATGGAAACGGAGCCGGAGAGGGTACCGATGATGACTTTTCCCAGGAAAAGGAAGAAATTGCAGAGAATGCCCACGATCCCGGACAGAGTGCCAACGGCGGCGCGCACCTTGGGGTCGCCGGTCTGGTCGGCATTTTTAACGAAAAGACGGAGCAGAAAATGAGTCATAATCCGGCCTCCTACAGAAAGTCTGTACATTTTACCATAGATTTTCCAAAAAAGAAAGGGCATCCGGCGAAAAACATCCCGGATACCGTTTTGGGGTATCCGGGATAGGGAAAGCGGCCGATATTACTTTACAAGCACCATATCCCGATTGATGGATGCCAGATTTTCAGCGCCGCACATGGCCATGGTGTCGCTCAGCTCCGCGCCGATCTTCTCGATGTAAAGCTTCACGCCCTCTTCCGCGCCGCCGTAGACCATGGGGACGAAGGGACGGCAGATAAGCACCGCGTCGGCACCCAGCGCCAGCGCCTTGAAGACGTCCACGCCGCTGCGGATGCCGCCGTCCACGAAAATCTTCACGCCGCTGCCCTTCATGGCGTCCACAATGTCCGCCAGGACTTCGGCGGTGGCGGCGCATTGATCCAGAACACGGCCGCCGTGGTTGCTGACCACGATGGCGGAAGCTCCGGCCTCTTTGGCTTTCAGTGCCCCCGCCACTGTCATGATGCCCTTGACGATGAAGGGCTTTCCGACCATTCCGGCGATCTCGGCCAGCTGCTCCACGGTCTTGCTGCCCGCCGGGGGGTTCATATTTTTCAGGAAGGGCAGACCCGCCGCGTCAATGTCCATGGCCACGGCAAAGCAGCCGGATTCCTGGCAGTAGCCCAGCTTTTCCTGAATCGTCTCCAGATTCCAGGGCTTCACCGTGGGGATGGCGGTGCCGCCGGAGGCGGCGATGGCCTTGCAGGCGACCTTCATAACCTCGCCGTTCAGGCCGTCGCCGGTGAAGGCGGCAATGCCACCCGCGGCGCAGGCTTTTACGAGGATGTTGTTGTAGGCGGTATCGTCATATTTGTCGCTGTAGTGGAGAGTGACCGCGCCCACGGGGCCGGCGAAGAAGGGATAGCGGAAGGTTTTGCCGAACAGATTCAGAGAGGTGTCCGGCGTCACATAGGGGTGAATGGTGTCCATGTTGACGCGGATTTCCTGCCACTTTTCGTAGTTGCGGATGGCGGTGTCGCCCACGCCCTTGGCACCGGGGCCGGGAATGTGGTTGCCGCAGGCTTTGCCGTTGCAGACGGGGCAGGCCTTGCAGTTTTTGCTGAGAACCGCCCGTGCGTTTTCAAGAACTTCCTGATAAGTCATGATGGTTTCCTCCCTGATTGATTTTAATAGGATAGATCAGTGAAAGGGGTCGAGGTCGATATGCTCATCGATGCGGCACAGGAACTGCGCCAGCAGCTCGATGCAGTTTTCAATGTCGTCCATGTGGCACACCTCGCAGGGGCAGTGCATGTACCGCAGAGGCAGGGACAGCAGCGCCGTGACCACGCCGGTGCCGGTGACGTGGAGATTGTCCGCGTCGGTGTAGGTTCTGCCCATATAGGACTCGATCTGGTAGGGAATGTTATGCTCCCTTGCCACGGCTTTCATTAGGTCGTTGACCTTCCGGCTGCCGATGGAGCTGTTGCACAGTACGCCGCCGCAGCCCAGCTTCACCTCGCCGGACGCCTTGGCGTCCACGCCGGGATAATCGGAGGCGAAGGTCACGTCGGTGACGATGGCAACGTCGGGACGGATGACAGAGCCGACCCAGTAGGAGCCCCGGCCGGTGGTCTCCTCGCCCACGGTGGTGGCGGCGTAAACGCCTACGGAGCAGCCCATGGCCTTTGCCCGTTTCAGAGCTTCCAGAATGATGTAAGCGCAGCCCCGGTCGTCAATGCCCCGGGCGGAGAGGAAGCCGTTGAGCATTTCCTGATGGTAGGTGTTCATATGGACGGGGTCGCCCTCCTGGACGTATTTCCGGGCGTCGGCGGCGTCCTTCGCGCCGATGTCGATGTACAGCTCGTCCACCTTCAGGTCGGCCTTGTCCATGTCCTTACTGCGGACGACCGCGCCGTAGACGGTCCGGGCATAGCCGTGGACGGCCACCTGATGGCCGGGATAAACGCCGGGGAAAATGCCGCCGGACTTGGACACCCGGAGCAGGCCGTCGGGCTGAATGTGGGTGACGATCAGACCGATCTCGTCGATATGGGCGGCCAGCATCACCTTGAAGGGCGCGTCGGGGTTCAGCACGCAGACGACGTTGCCGGTGTAATCCGTGATGATCTTGTCGCAATGGGGGGTCATCTCGGCGATGACCTTCTTTTGCAGCGGAATTTCATGGCCGGAAACGGACATGCTGTCAAGCAGGGTGTAAAGGAATTCTTTGCTCATCTGTCTTTCTCCTTTTTTCTCTTACTATAGCACAAAAAATGCAATTTGCAAGGCAAAAGCACGACCTTTGGCCGTGCTTTTGGGATTTTCTTAAATCAGCCGTCGCTGAGAACGAAGTGGCAGAAGCGCAGGATCTCGTACCAGTCGTCGGAATCGAAGCAGACGAATTTGTCGTCCTTCAACGTCGCGCCGGGGTAGAAGCTCTTGGAGTAGGCCACATGGTGCTTGACGAAATCGATCTCCATGTGGAAATGCTCCGGCATGGGGACGACGCACTGCGCCGCCCTGGCGACCGCTTCCTTCGCCGCCGCCTCGATGCGCTCCACCGCCTCGTCGGGGTGCAGGGAGGTGACGCCGCCGCCCCGGCCTTCGTTCACGGGTACGGTGGTGATGGCGGGGATCAGGGTTTTGGCAAAGTCGCACAGCGCCTTGTCGCCGGTGAGCAGCGCCACGGGGACGCCGTAGTATCCGGCGGTGTAGGAATTGATCAGAAATTCACTGCACAGGGTGCCGTTGAGGAAAACGTGGTTGTTCCGGCCGTTCATGGTGTGGCTCAGGGGATTGCCGGGGCTGCCTGCCCAGGCGTGGTAGCCGGTGAAGAACACGGCGTCGAATTTCTCCTGATTCAGACCGCTCATCATGCTTAAGGGATCGCCGGACCAACTGCGGTTCATGCGAATGTCCCGGGGAAGACCGGCGGGGTCGATGTTCCGGGCGGAGTCGTGGGCGTCCTTTACCAGAACCTCCGCCGCCCCGGCGGAAAGGGCGCCCTGACAGGCGGCGGCGACCTCCCGGGTCATCTGCTTCTGGGCGGGGCTGTAGTCAAAGGGGGTGGCGCGCTCCGTCTCCGGCCAGGAGACGATGCCGCAGGTGCCTTCCATATCGGCGCTTAAAAATACTTTCATGGCTTTTTTCTCACTTTCCTTAAAAATAGGAGCCAACCTGGGTGATGGCGGCTTTCAGGTCTGCCCGGTAGTCTGGGTCATCAGGGTTCAGGGAATTGAGGGCGAAGCCGTTGTCCCCGCTGCGCCCGGTGCTGTGGCAGTAGCGGCCCTGGCCAATATACATGGCAACGTGGCCGGGGAAGAACAGCAGATCGCCGGGTTTCATATTTTCCAGAGAAATTTCGTGGATGGGGAAGTCCTCCATAATATGGGCGTCCCGGTAAATAAGAATGCCGCAGAGCATGTAGGCCATGGACACCAGACCGGAGCAGTCAATGCCCATGGGGGACTTGCCGCCCCAGCGGTAATGGGTGCCGCGATAAAGCATGGCGGCGTCCACCAGCGCCTGACGAAGGGTTTCCTCGTCCTGAGAAAGAGGCGCGGTGTGGTACTCGCCGAGGATGCTTTCCGGCACGTAGCCCGTCCGGCCATCCGCCAGACGTACCTGCTGCCAGCCCTTTTCCGGCTGACCCACCGGGGAGAGAATGCCGCCCCGGGGAAGGGTGGCCATGATCCACCCCTGAACCTTGGGGGCGGAGAGAACGTCGCAGAAATTCTTATTGCGGACGATTTTCTTGGGCAGCGCCGCCCAAGCGTCGGCGGCTTCGTCGCCGACGATCAGATCATCGGCGGAGATGATACCTTCATAGCGGTAGTGGGTGCGGACGCGGTACCAGCCGGGGGCAGGCTCTTCCAGAATGTCCACCACCATGCCGTACAGCGCCTCGTCTTCCAGCGTGCTTTCCCGGGTGGGGGCGGCCAGCAGGGCGCAGATGGGGACGTTTACAATGGCTTTCATTTTTCGCTTTCTCCCTTCATGGCGTCGTAGATCATCCGGGACAGCTGCCCGATGAGCCGGTTTTGCTGGGGCTGACCGTCCAGGGCGGGGCCGTCCCAGGTGAAAATGCCCAGATAATAGGGGCGATCCTCCGTCAGGAAAATGCCCGCGTCGTGGTTCAGGTGATCCAGCCCGCCGGGCTTGTGGAGTACGGTCACGGCGTCGGGGATGTATCGCTGCAATGCGTCGGTGCTGCGGCAGCGGGAAAGAAAGTCGAAGGCGACCTCCCGCAGGGGCTTGTTCAGGATTTCTCCGTGGTACAGCAGGGAAAACACCCGGTACAGGTCGGCGGGGGAGGTGTAGTTGTTCCGCCCCTCGGCGATGGCCTGAAAGTCCAGCATTTTCCGCTGGAGAGAGGTCTGGGTCAGGCCGATTGTCCGGCAATATTGGTTGACGTGGTCATGGCCCAGCAGGGAAATAATGGTATTGGTAGCGGTATTGTCGCTGGAAACGATCATCCAGTACAGCATTTCCCAGAGAGAAGCGCCGTCCTGCCGGTAGCCGGGTTCAAAAACCTCGGTGTCGCTGCAAAAATCTGCCGGGGCAATGGCGAGATGCTGGTCAAGAGACAGCTTCCCGTCCATCACGTCCTGCAGGGCGCAGCATAAAATCGGTACCTTGATGGTGGAGGCGGAAACCACCCGGGTGTTCTCCCGAATGGCGGCGATGGGGGTGCCGGTGGTCAAGTCCACGCAGTACAGCGCAGTCTTGGCGGGAAACGCGTCCATGACGGCGCTCAGCCGGGAAGCCAGATCCTTCATGGTCACGCCTCCAATGTGACGCTGCCCGCGTCCGCGTCCAGACGGCACATGCGGCCCATGGGCAGAGCCATGGTGGTGGCGCAGTGGCCGCAGGCCAAGTCCATGACGGCGGGCTTTCCGGCGGGGACGATGAGCTGGGTGAAGATCTCGTCCATCGTCAGGGTGCGCTCCGGCATTTCCGGCACGCAGTCCGTCCACGCGCCCAGAAGGATACCGGCGCAGTCCCGGAACTTCCCGGCGTTGCGCAGCTGGGTGAGCATACTGTCCAGACGGTAGGTCTTTTCCCCGATGTCCTCCAGAAACAGGATTTTGCCTTTGGTATCGACTTCCCAGGGCGTGCCCAGGGACGCCGCCAGCAGGGACAGATTGCCGCCGCAGAGAATGCCTTCCGCTTTACCCGGAACCAACGTGCGGATGCTCTGGCTTTCGGGATTGGAAAGTACGCCGTTCAGACCGCCGAACAGGGCTTTTTTCAGATATCCGAGGGTGTATGCGTCCGGGTGCGGCTCGGTAGAGGGCATGGTGCAGTGGAAGGTGGCGAGACCGCAGACCTGATTCAGAAACAGGTGCAGGGCGGTGACGTCGGAGTAGCCGCCGAACCACTTGGGATTCTTCCGGATAGCGTCCGCGTCCAGCAGGGGGAGAATGCGGTGGCCGCCGTAGCCGCCGCGGATGCACCACACGCCGTCGATGGTTTCGTCTGCAAAAGCGCGGTTGATGTCCTCCGCCCGCTGGGCGTCCGTCGCGGCAAGATAGCCGTCCCGGTTGGCAAAATAGCAGGAGGGGTACAGCACCGGCTCCATGCCCAGCTGACGCACAAGGGCAAGAGCGCCCGGGAGTTTGTCCTCCGGCACGGCGGAGGCAGGGGCGACCAGCGCCACTCTGGCGCCGGGGAAAAGGGGCTTGGGATCGATCATGGCAGGCACCTCGAAAAGAAATATGGCGCAAGCAGAACACACTCGTGTTCTGCTTTAACTGTTTCCAAAGGCCGATGGCCTTTGGAAACAAAGGGATTGCAGTCTGCTGCGCGCACTCCTTGGCCGCCTACGGCGGCCAACTCGCACACTTGCAGCCTGTAAG
>ERZ808252.1082-NODE-1082-length-21872-cov-28.682358_pt1 | contig 21872 bp, 20 predicted proteins | sample MGYA00521242_ERZ808252 | MGnify/ENA primary metagenome ERZ808252 (study PRJEB31516, sample SAMN03275581) | gut metagenome | biome: mammalia-associated habitat; material: feces | host: Papio cynocephalus | place: Kenya | collected 2012-08-07 ...
GAAGAAAAACACAAGGAAAGGAAAATGAGGATATGAAATACGAATACAAAGTCATCTGGGAGAGCGATTCCAAATATTTGGCCCCTACCTTCAATCAAGAAGCGCAGGACGGATGGAGGGTCATCTCCGTCGTGTGGGCTCATGACGAGAATTTGTTCGTCGCCACGCTGGAGAGAGCGAAATAGTCCATTTAAGGATTTTTTGTAACAAAAAAGCAAATTCATTAAATTGACTAAGTATAATTTTCGTTAAGTTGTTTATATACTAATATATAAACAAATTTTGGTTATAAAAATATCTTAACCTAAGAAATTCCAATATTGTCACTCTTTTAATACTCATTGGACTTTTTTAATGCTTTTATTTTAAAAGTCCAACTGATTATGATAAACTTATCTTGCTGATAGAAAATACCTTCGTGATTAGTTCAAGGCTTCAGAAGGATATTTTTTCTATTTAGAATGGAGGAATTCATCATGCAAACATATATATGCGAACACTGCGATAGCCTTGAATGTGACACTAGCGTTTGCCCTGTGTGCGGTGGTAAAACGACTCTTGTAAAAAGCGAAATATTTTATTGCGACGTATGTCATTGTCCTACTTATTCTGATACCTGTGAGCAATGCCATTCTAAATGCAGGAAAATCGGATCGGATGTCAGGCCTGTATTTGCAAAGGAAAGGCTCTTACTAGAAACGCTGTTAGGTGAACCATTTAAATTTGCAAAATCGTCGGTTTGGTGTGTCGGTGCTAATAATTATGTTATCGATGGCAAAAAGGTTAAATTGCCTTTTCTAGATTTTAGGCATAAAGATCCCGAGGAAATAATTCGTGTTTTGAAACAAAACGAAGAACAAAATTCAGTTCTCGTTAAGCATGATTTTGATAATGAATTTGTTAAAGCTTTCATCTTGTCCAATGAGAGTCGTTTAAAAACAATTTCTGATGAGGCGATGAATTACATAGCCGACAGAGCTAAAAATTTCGATTCTTCCTCAATGTTTGTGTCTTTTAGCGGTGGTAAAGATTCAACGGTCACCAGTAATCTTGTTATTCGCGCATTAGGAACAGAATGCATACCACATATTTATGGGGATACTACTCTTGAATATCCTGAATCGAAACTATACATCCAAGAATTTAAGAAAGCATATCCCAATGTACCTCTGTTAGTCGCAAAAAACGAGGATCAAGATTTCCACAATTTGTGTGAGGTGGTTGGACCACCGAGCAGAGTTATGCGTTGGTGCTGTACCATTTTCAAAACCGGTGCCATTACTAAAAAAATTGAGCAATTGTTTAAAAATAAAACAAGGTTATTATCGTTCCAAGGCATTCGAAGGGCCGAATCTCTTGCACGTAGTAAATATGACCGAGATACGGACAGTCCGAAAATCTCGAAGCAATTGGTTGCCTCCCCAATTATTGACTGGACCGACTTTGATGTTTGGTTATACATTTTGACGAATAATATTCCGTTTAATGGTGCCTATCGAGAAGGCTTTTCACGCGTTGGATGCTGGTGCTGTCCTAACAATAGCGATTGGTCAGGATTTTTATCCTCGATATATATGAACGATGAATTTAATACATTCCGAAAAACTCTATATAGTTTTGCGAGAAAAGTCGGAAAAGAAGACTGGAAAAACTATATCGATGAAGGGAAGTGGAAAGCTAGGCAAGGAGGAAACGGCCTCGAACATAGCAAAAATGCTGTCGTATCTTTTAAACCCTGCGCATTTGATGAAGCTAGTATCAACTTTGATTTGTCCCGTGGTATTTCCGAATCCCTTTATACCTTTTTTAAACCTTTTGGAAAGCTGAATTTTGAAATTGGAAATAAGCGTTTGAACGAAGTTTACGTTTTATCAAGGCCCACCAATGAACCGATAATGAAATTAAGCGGAAAGATCGGAACAAATCTTTTGAAAGTGACTTTTGTTAAGGTGGTTCCTCCGTTTAAAAACCAGAAAGAAATGGCCGATTTCGTTAGAAACCAAATAACAAAATATCAAACTTGCATTGGATGTTCTTATTGCCAGAGCGTTTGCAAATTTAACGCCTTAAAAGTTTTTAATAAAAACAAAGGACATGTTAATAACGAAACAATTGAATACACAATCGATTCAAACAGGTGTGTCGGTTGCCTAGAGTGTGTAAAGCATTTTGATGGTGGATGTTACATGAAAAAAGTGTTAAGGACCAAGAAGGAGGAAGAGTAATGGAAAAGAATGCAACCTATAAATTCAAGAAAAACGAAAGTTTTTACATTAGAGACGGCTGGTTTGAAAAGGCATTAAACGAAATTGCAGAGCAAAAAGTTCCAAATGTTTTTTCGAAAAACCTTGGATCAAAACTTTTAGGTATCGGTTCTAACATGTCAAAGGGTTTAAAGTACTGGCTTCAGGCCGCTAACATAATAGAACCATTCGTGAATAAAACTGAACTCACTGATTTTGGCAAATGCATAAGAGATTATGATAGGTATTTCGAAACGGATTTCACTTGGTATTTGGTCCATCTATTTTTGTGCTCAAATAAATATGAATGTCCAGTTTTTTACGCCATTTTTAATTCAAATGTAAAAAAAGCCAAGAAGTCCGATTTAGTCAATTTGATTATATCGGAAGTTTCCGATGACTCATCCGAAGTGAAACAAAGTTATGTGGAAGATGATTTGAGTATCTTTTTGAAATCTTATTTAAGGAACGATGAAATCTATAATCCAGAGGACAACTATGTATGCCCATTATCTGGATTAAAGTTATTAAAAAAGAATGGCGATTTTTTTGAAAAGCAACGTCCTGTTTTGTCGAAACTTTCGTGTTTAGTTATTTATTATTCGCTTTCCATTATCTATAAATTCAAATCATTTAATATTGAGGATTCATTTACTGCAATTAATGGACCTATGTTTTTGTTTAATTTAGATAAAAACGGCTACCTTCAATACCTTGAAGAAATGCAGAGAAGCGGATTAGTCACCATCAATAAAACCGCAGGTTTAAATGTGGTCTACTTCGAAAGGAAATTATCCTTAAGAGATATTTTCGAAATGAATTTTGGAGGTTTGGAAAAATGATGTATTCTGATTTAATTACTGTTAATAAAAATTTCCAGTCTTCAATTAATCTAGAGCTTGATTTAGGAAAAGAATCCAAGGTTGCTGAGTACATTCCTACTACGGATATCTGCGATGTAATAAAAAAATATATTAAGTCCTTTCTCGGATATACACACGACAATGCTACAGCTTTAATAGGCCCTTATGGCAAAGGCAAATCATTCTTACTTTTGGTTTTGTCTTATTTGGTTGGAAAAAACAAAAATACAGAATCTTGGATGAGGCTAGTTAGCAAAATAGGCAAAGTTGATCCCGAACTTAACGATATGCTGCTTGAACTCAAGGAGAAAGATATTAGCCTTCTACCAGTTTTGATTAATTCGAATTATGACAATTTAACTCAGTCATTTAGGCTTGCTTTAAACGATGCTCTAAAGCGAGAAAATTTGAGTGATATTATTCCAGATTCAGTGTTTGATGTTTGTTTAAAATTAATCAAAAAATGGTCAAGCAATGAAGGAACGAAAGACGAAATCTACGAAAAATGTCTTCAAAAAAATAAAATTAACATAAAAGAGTTAAAAAAGGGTTTATCGAGCTGTTCTCCAGTTGCATATAAACAATTTGAGAACTTATACAATTGCGTCAATATTGGATTGGCATTTAATCCTTTGGTCAATAACGATATCGTCAAAACATATTCCGATGCCGTTCATGCGGTTTCAAAACGCGGATATTCTGGAGTCTTTATTATATTTGACGAATTTTCAAAATTCTTGGAGAGCAATTCTTCAAATTTGATGAAGGATCTAAAAATCATCCAGGATTTTGCCGAGCTTTCTTCGAGAAGCGGGAAGAAATCGCAGATCCATTTATGTTGCGTAGCACACAAGAGCCTTTCACTTTACAAAGAAGCCAAGAACCAATCCAATTTAATCGACTCATTTAAGACGGTTGAAGGAAGATTTAAAGAAATAAGATTCAATAGAAGTTTAAATGAGAATTACCAAATTATTTCAGCAGCAATAATTAAAAAGGACGGGGCAGAAGAATTCATTCAAAAGAGAATAAAAGAAAATGCAGATTTTTATGATGGTATTTCTGCTTTACCGATTTTCAGCAATAAAGGTTTCCAAAACGTCTTATACAAGAATTGTTTCCCCTTAAACCCAATCACTGTTTATTCGCTAATAGAAATTTCTGAATTGGCGGCTCAAAACGAAAGAACTTTGTTCACTTTTTTGTCGGATACAGATGATGATTCGTTTAATTCCTTTATCCATTCTCATTCAAAAGGCCTTTTTGATATTGATAAGATTTATGATTACTTCAATCTTCTTTTAAAATCGTCCGATGATGAACGCTTAAGAAATTTGTGGTATAGAACCGAATCTATACTGTCAAAATTGGAAAATCCAATCGAGAAAAGAATCGTTAAAGCATTATCCACCATCCTGGCAATTGATAATCAAGATTCTCTACCTGCCAATTTAAAAACAATATCCTTATCCTTGGAAATTGATGAGGGCTCTGCTAACGCCTTGATTTCCTCCCTCATTGATAAACATCTTTTAAGGAAAAACGCTTTAAACAATAATTTTTCTTTTGCATTATCGAATTCAAAGCAAATCGACGATGCATTGATTGTTCTAAGAAAAACAAAATTCAAAAACATCCGGCTGAATGAAATTGCAGACCAGATTAATGAAAAGAAATGCATTCTGCCTCGAGAATATAACGAAAAAAATAAAATTACTCGCTTTTTTAAAACTCTATTCCTTTCTGAGTCAGACTTTTTAAACGTTCCTTCGTTTGACTATTATTTCGAAGAAAATTATTGCGACGGTGTTGTTGTCTATCTATTTTCCAACACCGTTTCTCAAGACGAAATTAAAAGTAAGCTGGCTGCGCTAAACGACAAACGCGTGGTAGTTAAATTTTCTAAAAGACCTATTCCTAGTGCTTTAGGAGATTTATTGACCACGTATGCGTGTTTAACCGAGCTCAAGAAGCAAAAGAATTTAGACGAAGTAACTCAGGCGCAAATTGATTTGATTACTGAAGAAACTGTATCAGATGCACGTTCAATTATAAACGACTGCTTCGAATCTAGTTTTGGTTTCGAGTCAATTTTGATGGAAAGAGGAGAGGCTTTTAATCATCTTCTATCGAGAACAATGTCCGAAATCTATACAGTTAGACTGGTTTTCAATAATGAATTAATAAATAAGAAAGTTATTACTACACAATATCAAAAAGCAATCAACCACGTTATCGATTGGCTTTTAAATGGTTCTGGTGACTTTAATTATTCTGAAACTAGTCCTGAAATGTCGGTCAAAATTGCAATTTTAGACGAAAATTCTAAAACCGATGATATAAGTTCTAACAATTTTAGGAAAGTTATCGATCAACTCAAAAAGAAAATCGTAGGAACTGAGGGACAAAGAATCATAGTTAAGGCCATTGTCAAGTTCTTATCGCAATCTCCTTATGGAATACGTGATGGAGTTTTACCGGTTCTTTTTGCCAAAGCAATTTCCGAACTTTCCGATAATGCAATTCTATATTTCCAAAGGAAAGAAATTGAACTAAACGCAAACAATCTAGTCAAAGCTCTCTTCAATGAAAAATATCAGATTTCTTTTGCAAGAGGCGCTGCCAACCAAAACGCTTATTTGAGCAAGATGATTCGTTTGTTCAATGTGGTTTCCTGTGACAATTTCAGAAAGGATACGTTTGCATTGTCTAAGGGGATCAATCGCTTCTTCATAAGAATGCCCCAGGTTATCAGAATTTGTAGTTTTAAAAATAATTTTTTGGGATTGGACGATTCGTTTATTGCTTTTAAAGACTTGTTTTTAGCTTTCGATATAAATCCATATGAGGCTATATTCCAAAAACCATTAGAAATATTTCACACAAACACTTACGAGGATACGTTCTTAAAGATACAAACGTTGGTCAATCATGCTACTAGCCTTCTCAATCAGTTTTATTCCCATATAAATAGTATTATTAGAGAAACCTTTAGTATTGATAGCAACGCGAGCCTAAAGTCTGGATTCCACGATTTCTTGGAATCAAAACTCAAGAATAAAGGAAGACCGATATTAGAGGATAAGAACAGGCAAATTTATGAGTTCTTATGCGACGAGCTCACGTATAGCGATGACGAGTGCGCAGCTAAGCTTGTAAAAATTATTACTGGCCAAAGTATCGAAGACTGGGATTCAAATAAAACAGAGTCTTTTAAAGAAGCACTAAACATTTTTAAAACGAGTATAAGTTCTTCTACACTTTCGATAAGTGAATCGTCAAATCTAGATGATCTACTTAATAAAAAATATGAACTAAACGGAGTGTCTTCTTTGCTGAAAAACAACTTAGAAAGCATTTTGGATGAATTCTCAGGAAGCGTAACTTCATCCGATAAAGTGAAAGTTCTGCTCTCACTTTTAAAGGAAATTTTGTAGAGGGGGGTATTTAAATGATATATCTAGATAACAGCGCAACGACATTTCCTAAGCCAGAGGAAGTATATGAAGCTCTAGATTACGCGAATAGAAATCTTGCTTTTAACGCTGGGAGAGGAACCTATAAAGCATCGGTGAGAGCAACAAACATTATTAATCAAGCAAGAGAAGAAATTGCTTCATTTGTAAAGGCTTCCCCGGATGATGTCGCATTTTTATCCAGCGCCACAGAATGCTTGAACTTAATCATTAACGGCATTTCGCTCGAGGATGGGGACGTCGTGTATGTTTCCCCTTTTGAACACAACGCTATCGTTAGACCGCTCTATGAATTAAAAAAAGAAAAAAATATAGAAATCGTTCTTATACCATTCGGTAAAAAAAGATGGGAACCGGATTGCGTTAAATTAAACGGAATGATGGCGTTAAAAAAGCCAAAGGCGGTATTTGTTTCACAGGTGAGCAATGTGACTGGCTTGATGATTGGTTATCGCCAAATCTTTGAAATAGCAAAGCGTTATGGCGCGATCACCATTCTCGACTCCGCACAAGCTTTTGGGGTGTTTAATCCAGATTGTCGCTTGACTGATTTTTGCGTATTTGCTGGTCACAAGAGCTTATACGCTTCTTTTGGAATCGCAGGCATTATTGCAAAAGATTTTAGCATTTTAAAAGTGGTTAAAAGCGGCGGAAATGGATCTGATTCATTGAACCATTTAATGCCATCATCTGGGTATGCACATATAGAATCTGGGTCGCCTAACATTGTCGCTATTTATGGTCTTCTGGCAAGTTCCAAATGGTTGAAAAAGCAAAATATTTTCGATAAAGAACGTGAAATTACTCAATATGCAATTACCGAATTATTAAAGTGTGATAAAATAAAATTGTATATTCCAGAAGACGCAAGGCATATATTAGGTATTCTCTCGTTAAATGTTGAAGGCTATCGGTCAGAGGAGGTTGGTATGATCCTTTCTGATGAATTCGATATCTGCGTTAGAACAGGATTCCATTGCAGTCCATTTGTGCATGATTTTATTGGTAGTAAACAATACGGTGGTACTGTGAGAATAAGCTTTGGAGCATTTAATTCTAAGGATGATGTGGACGCCCTTATAAGTGCTTTAAAAACGTTATGAGGTAACAAGATGAGCTTGATGGATTTAGACATAAAGGATTCGTATCGTTCTGACGATTGCCCGGATATAGGCAAATGTTTTGTGTCTAAAATGCTTGAGCAAAGTGTGATCTATAAGAGGGCTGTGGGGTTTTTCTCCTCCTCCTGCTTGATAAAATTGTCATATGGAATAAGTAAACTGGTTTCTCGTCCTAATAGCCACATTTATCTTATCGCATCTCCTTTTTTGTCATCTGAGGATGTGGAGGCCATTAAATTAGGCTACAAAAAAAGAAACGAAATCATTGAAGGCTCGTTATTAAGAGAATTAAAAGAGCCTAAAAATGAATTCGAAGAGGAGCGATTAAATTTTTTGTGCCATTTAATCGAGGATGGAATATTAGACATAAAAATCGCGGATAAATATTCAGACACATCAGATGTCGGCATGTTCCATGAAAAAATCGGATTATTTATCGATGAAGACGGAAATAAGGTGGCTTTTAGTGGCTCATTAAATGAATCGGACAATGCTTTTTCCCACAATTTTGAATCGATTCAGGTTTTCAAAAGCTGGGAAGAGTCAAGACGAGTCAACATTATTTCAGATGATTTCGATAGGCTTTGGGAAGATAAAACCAATTCTTTAACAATATGTGATTTCCCAGAAGCAGTTCGTAAAGCTTTATTTAAATATTACAAACCCACTTATCAAAAAGACCCAGATGAATATGAATCGAGGAAGAAAACGGAGGCTTTGATAGCTCAAGTTCAAACAAAGCCCAAATATAATTGTCCCTTCCCTCCCTATCAATACCAGAAGGATGCCATTCAAAAATGGGCAAATCAAGGATTCAGAGGTTTGTTTGATATGGGCACCGGAACCGGTAAAACAATTACTGCCCTTTACGCAGATACGATTTTATTGAAAAAATTAAATTACAGGATGGCAACGATAATCGTATGCCCATATACACATTTGGTAGAACAATGGGTTGATGAAGAGTCCCATTTTAACATCAAATTTATCGTCGGATATTCTGACGGCAAGTACAAAGACTACTTATCAAAATTAAACCAAGCCATTCAAGATTTTAATGATCGAGTAATTGATTATTTCTTTTTTATTACTACAAATGCTTCCTACAAAACAGAGAAGGTACAAAAAGCATTAAGATCCATAAAAGGCAACGTCCTTTTTATTGCTGATGAGGTTCATAATTTTGGCGCTGACGGAATGCAATCTTCGCTAATCGAATCCTTTAAATACAGAATAGGTCTATCAGCAACAATAGATAGACATCGTGATGAAGAAGGGACAAATGCCATTTATGAGTATTTTGGAAATCCGGTCATCCACTACGGCTTAAAAGAGGCGATCAAAAATGGAGTTTTAACGCGGTACTTCTATTATCCGATTAAAGTGTCCTTAACAGAAGACGAACTTGAAAAATATATCGAAATAACTGCGAAAATAAGGAAAAACAGTTTTGTAAGCGAAGATAAGTTGAAACTTACCAAAGAAGGCGAGCGGCTCGCGCTACAAAGAGCGAGGATTGTCGCTACTGCTTACAATAAACTTGGTGTTTTGAAAGAACTAATGAAAGATCATGTTAATGATCACAACATTCTTGTTTATTGCGGTATTGGTAAAATTTCAGGCGGTGTTGATGGTGAAGAAGTAAAGCAAATTGATGAAGTGTGTAAAATTTTGGGCAATGAACTAGGAATGAAAATTGCTCGATATACTTCTAGAGAGAACCCAGAGGAAAGAAAAAACATTACTGAAAGATATAAAACCGGTGATGACTTGCAAGCGGTAGTTGCGATCAAGTGCCTTGATGAAGGTGTAAATATTCCGAGCATTAAAACTGCATTTATTTTGGCAAGTAGCACCAATCCGCGTGAATACATTCAAAGAAGGGGCAGAGTTTTAAGAAAATTCCCAGGTAAAAAATATTCGTATATATATGATTTTGTTACATTGCCAGTTGATTTAAATAAAGTCGGCGATTATAGCGAAGAGTTATTGAGAAACTTTAGAACATTAGCTAAAAATGAAATCGATAGAATTAAAGAATTCTCATCACTGGCAGAAAACGAACACGAATCGGATGATGTTATTAACGAAATTACGGATGCCTTTGGCTTAAATAATTTTGAAATAAATGATGATTTTGAAAAGATTGATTGGGAGGAGATCGATTATGGAGAATGAGACTCAGAAAAACGATGTACCACAAATGCGTAAAAACATTTTGATACGAATTAGAAACCTCGAAAGTTCTAATTACGCGCTAAAACCAGATGGATTAAGCGACAGAGAAATGATTGAGAGGATCAAAAAGATTATCGAGCAGGAGGTAGACAAATGCTTATAAAATCATTAACTCTAAATAACTTTAGGCAATTTACCGACTCACAAACGATAACTTTTTCTACGGATGAAAACAAGAAAGTTACATTTATCATGGCCGAAAGTGGTGTTGGAAAAACAACGCTGATTCAGTCTTTTCAATGGATACTTTATGGCACTTGTAAATATAACAAAATCCTTAATGAGTCAGTTAAGAATGACTTGCTTCCTGGCCGAAGTGCAGTTGTCAACGGTACTCTCCTTATAAATCACGGAAATATAGATTATTCAATTACTCGTAAACAAACCTACTACAAGGCAAATACTCAAGTTCGCCCAGAAGATTCTATTTTGGAAATCAATTATACCGGCCATGATGGGATTTCTAAGCAAGAAAGAGGAAGAGACGCTAAATTAATAATCAAAAAGATAATGCAGCAAGATCTTTTCCCTTATTTCTTTCTTGAAGGTGAAAGTCTCACAAAAGTCGGAGAGCAGATGGCTAGAGGAAAATCAGGGAGCAATAGCGAATTTGTCAAAGCAATTAAAGGTCTGCTCGGCTTTAATTTTCTTTATGAAGAAAAGAAGCATTTAAATAGCATTGTCACTGAATATAACGGCAAAATTGCGACGAGCACTTTAAATTCAACTTTGTCGAATGTAATAAACGATATTGCAAAGCAACAAGAAAATATATCTTCATATACTGAACGTGAAAGCCACATAGACACTGAGATTTCCGATTATCAAAGCAAACGCGATGCTTTGATGGATAAATTAATGGAAATTGGAGAAATTGAAAGCGATCAACGAAGAGCTAAAAACCTCACTTTAACTTTGCCATCTCAATTGGATTCTATTCATCGCAAAGAAAAAAATCTTTTTGATAAATTTAGTTCCTCTGTCTTCTATTTTATTGCTGGGAGCATGTTGGATGATGCTAAAGAGGTTATGAAAAATTCTGACAGCATGGATAAAGGAATCCCCGGAATGAACGTTGATGCGATCAATTACATGCTAAAAAATCATCGATGTATTTGTGGAGAAAAACTGGTTGAAGGTTCCGAACATTGGAAACTTTTAAACGATTTGCTCAATTACTTACCACCTAACAATATCGGTTTTGAATTAAAGACTTTTTCCAATGAAATGAATCAAATTAAGTCGCGAGCCCAATTATTTGACGTTGACTTCCTTAATTTAAGGAAAGATTTAAAAGATGCCATCAATGATTATGATTCAAAAGTCGATGAACTTCGAGAATTAAACGAAAAAATAGGTGGCGTAAGCGAAGATGTTGGCGCTTTAAAGCGTCAAGAACAAGGGTATAACGACAAAATTCGAGATTTATCTTTAGAAAAAAGGCAAAAGGATGATTTAATTGCAAATTGCAATTGTAGAATAAGGGAACTCGAAAAACAAAAAAATGCTCTTCAAGAACAAGATGAAAGGACGAAAAAACTTCAAGCATATTCTAGAGAGGCGGATTATCTCAAGGGACGTATTGAACGATATATTGCAAAGAGAGAGGATGAAAAGCGTATCCAGCTTTCTGAAAGTGTTAACGCAATTTTTAAAGATTTCTACCAAGAAAATATTACGTTCAAAGTTGATCGAGATTACGGAGTTCACATTCAAACATTTGACCAGGAATTGTCAGACGATTTTACATCAGGTGGTCAAGATGTAGCTGTTGCTTTGGCTTTTATCGGCGCAATTATAAAAATCAGCAGTGAAAAAGAGATAAAAGAAGAGGATTCAATGGATGGAACCGGCGAGGAAAAAGAACCATATCCATTGGTAATGGATGCTCCTACATCCAATTTTGGTATGAAACAAATGAAGAGCTTTTCGGAAATTATGCCAAAAATCACTGATCAAATTATTGTTTTCATCAACGATAAAGATGGCCCAATTTTAAAGAATTTACTTGCCGCTGATATTGGTTCTATTTGGACTTTGCACAAGGAACAAGGAGATTCCTATCATACGACAATATTGAAAGGGGCTGAATAAATATGGCGGATAAAGATTTATTTCTTAAAAATTATTCATTTTATGGTAAGCATTGCGATATGGTTAAGAAGCTTACTCAAAAAATTGATGAAGATTCTGGTGCTTCTATTTTCAACACCGCAATTGAATTATTTGTCGTCGCTGCCCTTGCAGGTGTCAAAAACGATCATAAAGAAAAACCGTCTATTGATAAAACGAGAGAAACTAAAATTTTGGCCGAGCAATTCAATTCTCATTCACCAGAAGTCCAAATCGCCTTTAAAATGGTCACTTTATTAGGAAATTCCACAAAATATGACGAAGTTGAAAGATTGAATAGAACTTTTAGAAATCCAAAAACTGATGAAAATTATTCACAGTTTGAAGAATACATGCTCGGCGGGCTGGAAGATATTTATAACAAAATCGTCCTTGATACCAATAAGACGTATGGCGACTATTTAAAATCAATAAATGACTTTATAGAACAATATAAAGCGCCGGTAAAAGAGGATGAATTAGTGCCGGATTCAAACAATTTGTTCGATTAATGCCGTTTTCTTAAATACTAGTTTCGTTTAAGGAAAATAATGTCTTTTTGCCTAAGTTTAAAGTTAACGCGATTTTTCTAATATTAGCCAATGCTGTGGTTCAATATGAACCATCGCTTTTTTAGAATCTATTTATGCATATCTCTGAAAGGATAAAACAAGATGATTTCAAAAATAACTTTTAAGAACCATCCAATGCTCGGAAACTTGTCCTTAGACTTTTCAAAAAGCGATGGTAAACCATACAAAAATATAGTTCTAATCGGAGAAAATGGGAGTGGAAAAACATCAGTTTTAAAACAAATTTCGAATCACTTTGCTGGCGGTAATATCACCTATTCTCAGATTGTCAGTTTGAAGCGAGACGGAACTATTATGGAAACTGCAGCTCTTTCAACTGGTTTTTCTTATACAAGCACACAAGCTAGTTTTTCTAAGGAAAATGACTATGTGGATCGTAACGAGCTTTTTAACTCAGATATTGATACAAGAACTTACGAGAATGATATCAGTGAAAAAGAAGTCAAAAATCTTTTGGTTAGCATTGTTAGAAGAGACGACAACGATTTAGCAAAAACAGTTCACAAAAATGGTGAAATGACAGAAAGTGAATATTTAGCTTTTAACAAACAAAGTCGGCTTAATCGCTTTTCGAGTGCTTTCAACAATTTCTTTGAAACGTTATCTCTTGAAAGCATTGACTGCGAAGTGGGAAAAGTTGTCTTCAAAAAGAATGGCAAGCGTTTTCAAATGGTTGGTTTGAGTACTGGAGAAAAAGAAATTGTAATGAGAGGTGCTTGTATACTTAAAAATTTAGGCAATATGCAAGATGGGGTTGTTTTAATCGATGAACCTGAGATTGGCATGCATCCAAGATGGGCAAAGAAAATAATGAAATATTATGATGATTTGGTCACGGTTAATGGGGACCAACTTGCACAAGTCATTATTGCTACCCATTCTGAATTTGTTTTGGAAAATGCGTTAGCTGATAAAGAAAACACTCTTGTTATTCTTCTAAAAGATAATAATGGAACGATAGAAAGCAAAAAGATAAATGGCCCTTTTGTTTTGCCCGCATTAACGAGCGCGGAAGTCAACTACGAAGCGTTCCACATTGTCTCGAAAGGTTACCACAACCAGCTATACGCCTATTTGCAAGAATTGGCCGGAACTTCTTCCTCGGTAAAAGACACAGATAAAAAAATCTATCATTCAACTTTATTTGATGCGGGAAAACATTCGAAGGATAGCAAGCATAAAAATTGCGAGTATAAAACGCTTCCAACGTATGTAAGAAATGCAATAGACCACCCTGATAGCAGAAATGAATTCACTGAACAAGAACTTGAAGAATCTATTGAATTGCTACGAAAAATTTGTTCGGCCTTCTCTAATTCTATGCAAAATTAATTCTTTTAGTAATTTTTTAAGGTTTCTTGATGCTATAATTTTTTTAGTCGTTCAAAAAAAGGAAGGACACATATGGTGCGTAAAAAAAGAAAGGGGATTTTTTGCATATCCTGAGAATAAAATGCAAAACGCCTGAGGATGTCGATGCCTGTGCATCGACGATGAAATAGGTACTTTCCAATCTGAAGGGGATGGAATTCCCTGAAGCGGTGAAGTACCTGATGGAAGCGGGAGACTATGAGATCAAGGATGTGACAGATCGCCCCGATGACCTTGATAGCCTATCTTACCGCATCTTCCAAAGATACAAGAACGGGGAGACGAAGAGACCCAACAAACGTATCGTTGTTGCGATCTGCGTCGCCATGAGGCTCCCGTTCGTATTAGCCAACGCTTTGGTCGAGACCGCCGGGTTCTGTTTCTCGAACTCGAAGGAAGACGCGATGCTTCTTACAATCCTCCATAACTGCAATGGGATGAGCTTCGAGGAGATCAACAGGATACTCAAGGAGCTATCCTATGAGCACCTCACCCACAAAAACGATTAGAAATTCAAGAAAATTGTGACATTCGATGTCACATGGATAGAAGCCATTTCAAAGACATAGCCATGCCTATGGTTTTGAAATGGCCTTTTTCTTTGCTTTTTAAAGAATATTGGCGTTTCCCGTATGACATGCGGCGTCATACGCTTTTTCATCATGCTCGTTTATCTTTTTGCTGGACAGGGATCCTAGGTATTGCACCCCGTCCGACTCTTATTCCTCTTCGCCCTGCAATGTCGATAGAGGAAGCGGAGGGCATACATGAAATACAAGAAGACGCCGATGAGGAAGAGGAAGACCTATTCCTATCTCTTTGAAAACGGGGACAAGGTCATCCTCTTCGTCGGCTTTAGCAAAACCATCCTTCACGATGGAAGGTCGTTCATCTCCATCGATGAGGGAATCACCGAGGAAGTGATCAGAAAGCTGCATCGCCTCGACGATGCCGAAGTGAGGTCCAACCTCAAGGAAATCAACTGCGAGACGGATAAGGAGATGAGGGAAAGGCTCTATCTCAGGAAGCTTTGGATCAAAGCCCATCCTGGCTCTTTCCCGACCCCATACGACTCATCGAGGAAAAGAATACGTTTAGATCCGATGATGGAATCGGACAGGGATGGGGATGCGGATAGATACCTTTATCTCCATGCGGTGAAAGACGAAGACGATGCTTTGAGCGAAATGCTAGAAGAAGTGCACGCATACGTAGATTCGCTTTCAAAATCGGAGCAGGAGCTCTATCGCCTCTATTTCGTAGAAGGCCTCACTTACCGGGAAACGGCATGGCGATTAGGAATATCCAGAAACGCCGTCAAGCTACGCCTGTCGAGGCTCAGAGAAAAAATCATCGAAAGTTTTTTATCAGAATGCGAACCCAAACCCCGCATTTTCACGGACTACAACAATGAAGGGGCTTAAGGCCCAAGAAAGGAGAAACGAATTGGAAGAGAGACTTCACAAGGTGACGATCGTCACGGAAAAAGGGAAGGAGCAATGCGTCCGCTTCCCCATCGACGAGGATATCTACAAAGGCATCAAGAAAGAGCCCAAAGGGATCCAAAAGCAGCTTTTCGCGTTGATGTACCAATGCTACGTCAAAGACAGCAGAAAGATGGATTCACTCAAAGACGTCCTGAATGGGAAATCGAGGAAAGAAGAACAAGAAGGCAATGATTAGCTAAAAGGGGATTAAGGGGTATCCGTGAATTCACGTGAATGCAAGGTTAGAGGAAAAATAAGTTTTTCTAGCAAATGTTCCACATAGACGGATATCCCCGTTCCCCTCTGTGAATGCCAAAGAAAGGAGGAAACGATTTGAAACTGAATACGAAAATGATCACAAGGGTTACCTTCCGCATCTACGACGTGGAGTTCGGAAGGAAACTCGACGAACTATTGGGGAAGACGAAGATGAGCCAACAGGATTTCTTCACCCTCCTCATTGAGGAAGGATACAAGCAGGTCTACCCAAGATACGCATCCATTCCTTCCGTGAATGCGAAAGGGGATGGGTTAGAAATGGAAACCTTCGAAACCTCGATGAAGGAATTAAAGGACCTCATCATCGCCTGCCATACCACCGAGGAGAGGAAACTCTCCGACATCCAGGTCAGCAGCAAGGATCTCTTCGCCATCATCTCCTGCGTCTACAAGATGTTCCTTAACGCCCAAGACATCGATATCCAAGAAGAGATAGAGGCGGGGAAGTTCGATTCCGCGCCGTCGAGGTTCAAAAGGGTGAGAGATGTCAAATAGCGATCTCGTGCCGAACGTGCTCTTCAGAGCGCAATACTACACCAAGGACTCCAAGGAATATGGGTTCTATTCCTCCAAGGATTCCTCCAACGATTACCTCGAATACGTAAACAAGGGCGTCAAGGAAGGGAAGACGAAGGATTTCCTCGACTATACGGGTAATCCCGAGAAATCCTCCGGCGCCTTCTCCAAAGACGGGATACTCACCTATCAGGAGAGGAAGGAAATCCGGGAGGAGCTAAGGAACACGAACGCCCAGATTTGGAGCTGCCTTCTCTCCTTTGAAGAGGAATTCGGGAAGAAGCACCTCAAAAGCTGGAGGGAGGCCAAAGACATCATTGAATCGGAGTTCCCGAGGTTCTTAAGGGAGAACAACATCAAATACGAAAACATCGTCTGGTTCGCCGGCCTCCACGAGAACACCGACAACAGGCATATCCATATCTGCTTCTTCGAGAAGGAGCCTTTGAGGGTCACTTCCAAATCCAAGGAGAGGAAGTACCACGAAGGGACGTTGAAGAAGCTCTCCATGGAGAATCTCAAGATCAGGGTGGAGCAGAGGATGAGCGGCATCGAATACGACATCAAAAGCTCTAGGACCGCCATCATCGGACAAACGGATGGTTACCTGAACCGGGTCGTCAATCCCAAAGTGGAGTTCGACAAAACCATCAAGAAGAAGCTCATGGAGCTATATCGCAAGACACCGAAAGGAAACCATGGGTACGAATCCAAGCAAATGGATGGTATCCGCGATGAAATAGACGAGATCACGACCGCTTTCCTCATGAGGGACTACAGAGCGTCATGTGAGTACGTGAACCTTCTGAAGCATCTGTCGGAAGCGGACAAACGAACCAAGGAGATATGCCAAAAGCAGCGCATCCCCTTCGAAAGCCATCTTTTGGTGCAGAAGTTCAAGAAAGACCTTTACCGGAGGATAGGAAACCGAATCCTTCGTTATATCCGCGATGCAAAATCCCAGGAATCCGGAATCCACAAAAGCCTGGATTATGAAAAGAAGCAAAGATGGGACGAGAAGAAAAGGATTTCCTTCCTTCTCACCAAAGTCGCCCATCTCGATTACGAGGTGAACCAAGACCGCATGGCCATCTTCGACGAATTCGAAAAAAGGATGGAGGAGATGGATCACCAGAGGGCGAGAGAGGAAGCGGAGAGGGAGTGAAGAAAGAGAGGTTTTTCTTTCTTGCTATTGCAAGCTTCTGGATTTCCTATCTCCTGGGCTTCTCTCTTACCTGTTTGACGAAGGGGAGATTCGACTTCCGATACCTGCTTAGCATCGACACGTTCCTTTTCTTCCTGCTTTTCTTCTTCCTCATCCTCGCATTCCTCCTTTGGTATTACTGGAGGCATTACTGGCTCTTCAACTCCAGAAAGGTCATGAAGGGGAACAAGGAAGACCGCCATCTATCGGCCAACCTCGAGGAAGCCAGATTCCAAAGCGAAGAGGAGATCGCGAAAAACTTCAGCATCCATCCGTTCGGGAAGCTGAAGGAAACGGATGTCGTAGGCTCCCCGATCAGGGCCTATGAGAAGGAGGGAAAGCTCGAAGTCACCTTCGCCAAGCCCTCCCATGCGCTCGTCATCGGGACCACAGGCTCCGGGAAGACGACGACTTATGTCTCTCCTCTTATTCAGATACTGAGCGAGACGAAGACAAAGCCGAGCTTCTTCATCTCGGACCCGAAAGGGGAATTGCTCCAAAGCCATCGACTCGCCTTAGAGAAGAAAGGATATGAGATCAAAATCATCGACCTCAGGAATCCCTACAACTCCACGAGACGGAACCCGATGGAAAGGCCTTATTTGATGTATCAGAAAGCCATCCATCTTCAAGACGAAGTCATCGAAGACGAAGAAAGGGGGTGCTATCTCTTCGACGGAAAAGATATTGTTCGATTAAGGAAAACGGAGTGGAGGACTTCGACTTCGACAAGGTCATCAAAAGGCCTGAGGAGCTCGACATCGAATTCAGCAGCAAAAGCAACGACGGGCTTAATCTTTATATGACATTGATCTGCCCCGACGCCGGTTACTTCGGCAAGAGGGAAGACAAAATCGGCAAGAAGGATTGGGACAGCCTTTCGGGAAGATTGGAAGGGCACGTGTCGAACTATCCTGGCCGCCCCTTGACGAAGGAAGAGACGAAGGAGCTCCATGAGAAATACAAGGACAAAACTCCGGAGGCCATCGGATTGGGGAAGAAGCAGATCGAGAACCTGAAAGAATACGGGGCCCTCAACTGGTACGAGTGGTCCATCAAGCATTGGGGGAGCAAATGGAACTCGGATTCCTTCGAGGTGAGCAAAGAAGGGTATTCCTTCACTTTCGAGACCGCCTGGAGCCCCGCTCTTCCTATCATCGTCGAGATCTCGAAGCAGAACCCGACGATGAAATTCGCCTATCTCTATAGCGATGAGAACATCGGCTTCAACACCGGATACGCCCTCATCCATAACGGGAAGATCGACTTTGAGGGCGCCTTCAGGGATCAATCACCCGACGCTTATATGCTCGCCTTCGACCTTTGGGGCTGCAGGGAGGACTACCGGTGGGATGAGAAAGAAGGGACTTATCTTCCCGTCGAAGAGCAAGAGGAGGCTTCGATGTGAGAAGGATGCTCTTGCTCGCCATCGGAATGCTATTCCTCGGGATGCTCATCGGCTCCATCATCCTGATGATTGGGGAATTCATCCTTGGCTCTGACGGACTAGCAAACTCAATCACGACTTGTGAAGCGTTTTACGGGATGCCTAAAACATCCTTGGCATGTTTGGTAACGCATCCATGAGCACGAGAAGCTATATCTGCAAGGAGAACTTGGACGGGACCTACACTGGCATCTATTGCCATTGCGATGGGTATCTGACCTATAACGGTGCGATGCTCCTTGACCATTATTCGACTAGGGAGAGAGTGGAAAGGCTTCTATCCCTTGGGAACCTCAGCTCCCTGAACGAGAAAATCGAGCCCGATCCGTCTTTGCCTCATTCCTTCGAAGATAGGCAAGAGGACGTATGCGTCTTCTACGGAAGGGACAGGGGTGAGAAGAAACAAGAGGCGATGGACGTGAGCCTAGAGGAGATTGATGATCCAGACAGCTGGATCGATTACTGCTACGTCTACGGCAAAGACGGCAGATGGCGCTTCTTCGAATGCGGGCGGCTTAACGAAGGGCTGAAAGACCTTGAAGAGGGGCTGGACGAGGAATACAGAAAACTCGGCTTCCCACGCCCGGAGGGCTATTACGGGTTCTTCACAGCGGATGACGTCAAAAAACGGTGCTATGACTACAAAAAGAACCAAAGCCAAGAGATGTAGAATCGTCTTTCCCTATCTCCTTTTGCAGCTCTTCGCAATCTCCGTCACGTTCTTCGTCCGGAACGAGATCACAATCAGCCGTTTCGGAGATATCAAAGAAGAAACATCATTGAATGTGACTTTCACGCCAAACGGCGCCATCGTGAGGGACTGCTACCTGCTCTCTAGGGAGGAACGATTCAGGGCGGCCGTCTACATCAACAGGGAATGGAGGAGGATGGGAATCCATCATCGCTCCGTCCAAAGCATAGAATCCGAGATACAGCTTCACAGGATCTCCTATCTTCTCGGAATCAAAAAAGGCCAGGTCAAAGACGCCGATATCGACCTGGAGGAAGACGAAAGATTTTATGTGAGGGCCTGCTACAAGGCCCTCCAAGTATTCGGCGGTTAAGGAGGAACTAACGGAATGAAAAAAGAAAACAAGAAAGAAGAGGCGCTCACCTTGGAGAACTGCCCCGAGATCATGGATGGGGAGGAGGTCGCCAAGATCTTCCACATCAGCTCAAGGACCGTCTTCGACCTCGCCATGAGCGGCCAGCTCGAAAGCTTCAAGATCGGAAGATGCAGAAAATACACCAAGCGCGCTCTTTACCGATACGTCTATGAGCTCACGGGCGATGAAGCCTATAACCCGGACAGGAAGGAGGAAAAAGAGGCTTTAAACGCATTTCCGAGCCAAATCCAGAAGAGCTCAAGCGGTTTTGAGGCCTCGTTATGACGGCGGCCCGTCTGGTCAAATCCCACAACAAGTACTTCGTCGTCATGTCCTGGACGGACCCCGTCAGCAAAAGAAGGGTGGAGAAATGGATCTCCACGAAACTAGACGTCCGGGGCAACGCCATCAAAGCAAGGCAGATGATGATGGAACTGAAGCTCAGCTTTGACCCGAACGACATCGTCAAGACAAATCTCGTCCTCATGAAGCTCGGCCTCAACCCGATGGAGGACGAAGGCATGAGGAGGATGAAGAAGCAAAAGGCCCAAGCCATCGTGAAAAAAGAAGCGGCCCAAAGCATCCCGACGGCGATCGCCCAAGAGATGCAGAACGGCCTCATCCTCTTCTCCGATTACATGAAGGTGTGGCTAGACAAGGTCAAGCCGGACGTCAGGCCTACCACATACACCGGCTACCATTACAACATCTACAACGTCATAGGACCCTATTTCCAGAAGAGGAGAATCTATCTTCAGGACATCACCCCAGACGACATCGAGACCTTCTACCAGGACCAAATGCAGACAAAGAACCCAAACACCGTAATCCGCTATCACGCGAACATAAGAAAGGCGCTCCAATACGCGTTCAAGAAAGGCTTCATCCTCACCAATCCGGCTGATAGGGTGGAAAGACCAAAAAAGGGGACCTACGTCCATAGCTTTTACAACAAGGAGGAGGTGGAGGTTCTTCTGAAGAAGGTGAAAGGAACGGCGTTGGAATTCCCGGTGACGATGGCGGCCTATTACGGATTGAGAAGAGAGGAGGTCGTGGGCCTTAAATGGGACGCCATCGACTTCCAATACAAGCAGCTCACCATCAAGCACACGGTCACCGAAGCAATCGTGAACGGGAAAAGGGTCGAGATAGCGGACGACACCACCAAGACGAAGAAATCCTTCCGAACACTGCCTTTCGATCCCATGGGCATCATCGAGAACATGCTGCTCGACATGAAGGCAAAGCAGGAGGAGTGGAAGAAAACCTTTGGGGGGGATGTACAACCACGAATACGACGACTATATCTTCGTGAGGGAGGACGGGGATAGATACAAAGTCGACTGGGTGACAAGGACGTTCAAGGAGTTCCTGAAGAAAAACAATCTGAGAGTCATACGTTTCCATGACTTACGGCATACCTGCGCGACGATGCTCAGGCATACCGGAGTCCCGATGGAGGACATCCAGAAGTTCCTAGGACATTCCACGATCACCACGACGGAGGGCATCTATGCGCATTTCGACGACACCCAGCACAGAACCACCATCTCAAGACTCAGCGATTACCTATTTGACAAGACTAAGGACGACGGGATGGGGAATGTCGTCTCGAATCAGAAAGAGATGCAAAAATAAACTTATGAATAACAGGATTTCCAAATAAGAAGTCCTGTTTTTCAAAATACAATTTCTATATTTTGACAACCACCTTTCTTCTCAAACTGAAAAATTTATCCGATGCAGTTACTGTGGATAGAACAATCCGTTAAATTTTCACCCAAATATGGTACAATTAGTACAAATCAAGGATATT
>ERZ808252.1084-NODE-1084-length-21869-cov-3.994774_pt1 | contig 21869 bp, 24 predicted proteins | sample MGYA00521242_ERZ808252 | MGnify/ENA primary metagenome ERZ808252 (study PRJEB31516, sample SAMN03275581) | gut metagenome | biome: mammalia-associated habitat; material: feces | host: Papio cynocephalus | place: Kenya | collected 2012-08-07 ...
ATTCGCGCATGGTCATCAACGGCGATTTAAGCCAGACGGATTTGCCGCGCGGCGTGCAGTCGGGATTGGCGGACGCTTTGGACGTTTTGCGCAACGTCAAGGGAATTGCCGTCATCACCTTTACGGAAAAAGACGTCGTCCGTCACGGACTGGTGTCTTCAATTGTCAAGGCGTATGATAAACGCTACGCTTCGCGCAAGGGGTTAATCGGCAATGACGGCTAAGGTTGCAATCACCGTCCGCGACAAGCAGTGGGACAAGGATGTCGAACAGGTCAAAAAGCTGGTTCGCAAAGCTGCGCTGTGTGCATGGAAGTCGGGCAATGTCGGCGAATTGGAAATTCCCGTCAAAGACGTTGAAATCAGCGTTGTTCTGACCGACGACGAGGATGTTCACATTTTGAACCGCGATTACCGCAGCGTGGACAGACCGACGAACGTTTTGTCCTTTGCGACTTTGGACGACGAAGACGAACCCGTCGAAGAACCGCTGCTGCTGGGCGATGTGATTGTCGCGCGCGAAACGACGGAAAAGGAAGCGGCGGAGGCGAACATTTCCGTCGCCGACCATTTGTTCCATTTGGTCGTTCACGGCGTTCTGCATTTAATCGGCTATGATCATATCGAGGATTGGGAAGCCGAGGAAATGGAAGCGATGGAAGTCAAAATTCTGGCGGATAACGGCATTGCGAATCCGTATTTGTAAAGACTTTGGGAAAACACGGTGGTTCAAAGCTTTTGTATGCGGCATCGTCGCCGTCGGAGCTTTGCCGCCGTGGTTTGTTTATCCGTGCCTGTTTATCGCTTTTTCGGGGCTGATTTGGTTGCTTGACCGTGCGGAAACTCGCGGGGAGGCGATGAAAATCGGCTATGCATTCGGATTCGGATTCTTTTCCGTCGGATTGGCGTGGGTGTCCCGCGCGCTGATGATAGAGGGCATGGGGTTTGAAGCGTTGGCTCCTTTGCCGCCGATAGGATTCGGCATTTGGGGCGGGCTGTTCCCGATGCTGGCGGCTTTGGCGGCGTGGTACGCGCCGCGCGGCGTGCGGCGGGCATTGGCGTTCGCGGGGGCGTGGACGCTGTCCGAAATGTTCCGCGCGTGGTTTTTGACGGGCTTTCCGTGGAATTTGATTGCGACGGTGTGGGCGGATTGTCCCGTCATGCTGCAAACGGCGTCTTTGTTCGGCGCGTACGGGTTAGGCATGGTTACCGTGTTTTCGGCATCGCTGTTCGGGCTGATGAAGTGTCCGCTGCGGCAAAAAGCGAATCTGATTGCCGCCGTGCCGTTTGTGATTTTGTCCGTTTTAGCGGGATGGGGCGGCTATCGGCTGAAATCGGCCGAGAACGTCAAGCCGATTAACGGCGTTTTGCTGCGCTTGGTGCAGGCGAACATTCCGCAGGGGCAAAAATGGTCGCGCGACCAAGCCGAACAAAATTTGATGAAGCATGTTCATCTGAGCCGCGCCAAAGGGGCGGAAAAAGTAACTCATGTTCTGTGGCCGGAAACGGCGACTCAGTTCCGGCTGACGCAGGATGAATTCGCGCGCGGCATGGTAACCAGCGCCTTGCTGCCCGATGCGGTTTTGCTGGCGGGGTCTTTGCGCACGGAGCAATCGAAAAGCGCTTATCCGCCGTACAAGCTGTACAACAGTATCGTTGCCGTCAACGATATCGGTAAAGAGCTGGGATATTACGACAAATCCCATTTGGTTCCGTTCGGGGAATACGCGCCGCTGACGTCGGTATTTCCGTTTATGCGGAAACTGACGCCGGGGGCGATTGATTTTTCCCGCGGCAAAGGTGTTCGGACAACAAACGTTCCGCGGACTTTGCCCGTCGGCATGCTGGTGTGCTACGAGGTTATTTTTCCCGCACACGTCGTTGATGAAGCAGAACGTCCCTATTGGCTGATGAACGCGACGAACGACGGATGGTACGGCATCAGCGCGGGACCGTATCAGCACTTTGCCGCCGCCCAGATGCGCGCGGTGGAGGAGGGGATTCCCTTGGCGCGCGTCGCCAATACGGGAATCAGCGGCATGATTGACGCTTACGGACGGGTGACGGCTGCGCTGCCGTTGGGTGCTGCGGGCTTTTTGGATGTCGAGTTGCCGCGCCGCACCGAAAAGCCGACGCTTTACGCCCGCTTTGGAAACGCCGCGCCGTGCGGATGCGCGTTGTTGGTTCTGGGATTGGCTTTTTTCACCAAAAGGAAAAAACAATGAAGAAAACGGTTTTTCTGTTGATACTGTTATGCGCCGCCGTTTCGGGATGCCGCAACAAATATAATGTTCCCCTTTTTCAAACGACGGATACTTACGGGGAAGCGTTCCGCGGACACCGCGTGCCGCAAGACGTGCGTTAATCGTAGCTGCTGTTGTTCAGCCGCCAGAACGTTTCCGTGTCCGCCAAAGCGGGATTGTTTTTGGCGTAATCAATGGCCGTTCTGCCCTCTTTGTCCCTTGCGGACGCTTTGGCGCCGCAATCCAGCAAAATTTCGACAATTTCAACGGCGTTCGGATTTAATCCCGCCGCCAGCATTAAAGGCGTCGCTCCTTCCGCGCTGCGGTCGTTCAATCCCGCTCCATGTTTCAGCAAAGTCAGCAAAACATACGGATTTAAATTCCGCCCCGCCGCCAGCATCAGCGGCGTAATGCCGAAATCGGCGCGGTCGGAAACGCGTGCGCCCATATCCAGCAAAGTATCGACGATTTTGACGGACGTGTTTTCTTGAATGGCAATCATCAGCGGCGTCAAGCCGTCAATTCCGCGTTCGTTGACGTCCAATCCTTTGTGTTTCAGCCAGCGCAAAACATCGGGGGTGTTTTTGGAAACAATCGCGACGGTAAAAGCCGATTCCCCCCGATTGTTTCTGTCGTGCAAACCGCCCCCTTTTTTGACCAGCCAGTTCAATACCTTGATAGAAGCGTGGTTTTGCAGCGCGCGGAACAGAAACGACATGCCGTCCGTGTCTTTGTCGTTCGGAGCCAATCCCGTGCTTTTGAAATAAGCGCGTATTCTGACCGTTGATCCGCTTTTGACGGCGGCCTCAAAAGAGGCGGGCTTTTTTGTGTACCATGCGGCAAACAAGGTAATTATCAAAACAGCAGAGGCGGCAAGGACGAAAATCACTTTGGGATTGGCAAGCGCCGCTTGTATCTCGGCAACCGGCAAAGCAAAGTGCAAATCGGAAAATCGGATGTCGGAAAAAGTCAAAAGCGTTGTCCTTCCTCAAACGCGGTCATGGCGGCGGAAACGTCGGCGGGATAGTGCAGAGTCAGCACATAATTTGCATAGCGTTCCGTTTCAACCGTATTTAACGACCGCAACCGCTCTTTGACCATCGGGATGTTGACGGCGGGCATGGACAGCTCGCGCACGCCCAGACCGATAAGCAAAGCGGCATAGTGGTAATTGGCTGCCATTTCGCCGCAAACGCTGACGGGAATATTATGCGCGTTTGCCGCGCCGACCGTTGTTTTCAGCAGGCGCAAAACAGCGGGATGCAGCGGATTAAACAGACTTGAAACCGTCGCATCCGTTCTGTCGACCGCCATGGTGTATTGAATCAAATCGTTTGTGCCGATTGAAAAGAAATCGCAGTGATTTGCAATAATGTCCGCTTCCATGGCGGCGGAGGGAACCTCTATCATCACGCCCAAAGGCGGCAGTTTGTCCGGAACAGCCATACCTTCCGCGCGCAGTTCGCCGGCACATTCCTGCAACAACGCGCGCGCTTGGATAACTTCGTCGACCGACGAAATCATCGGCAGCAGTATCCGGATGTCGGCGGTTGCCGCGGCACGCAAAGCCGCGCGAAACTGGTCTTTCAGCAGTTTTTCGTACCGCCGCATGTAGCGGATGCCCCTCAGCCCCAAAGCGGGATTGACGGCACGATAGCCCTCCAACATGGGCGATCCTTTATCCGCCCCCGCGTCAATGGTGCGGAACGTAATCGGCTTGCCTTCGATTTTTTCCGAAATGGATTTCAGCAAAGCGTATTGTTCGTCCTCGTCAGGCAAGTCGTTGCGGTTCAAATACATGTATTCGCTGCGCAGCAGTCCGATGCCGTCAACACCCGTCTGCATCAGAAAATCCAGTTCGCTGGGCAAGTCGATGTTGCCTTTCAGCCGGATGTAAACATTGTCCGCAGTCAGCGACGGCTGGTCGCGCAGGCGGGTCAAAGAACGTTTCCACCGCAGAAAATCCGTGCGGTACTTACGGTAAAGTTCAACGTTTTCCTGCGTCGGGTTTAAAATGACCTTGCCGTAAGTGCCGTCGATGATAATCACGTCGCCCGTTGTCGCGATTTGCATCAAATCGGGAACGTCCACGATTGCGGGCAGTCCCAGCGACCGCGCCAGCAGCGCCGTGTGGCTTTGAGCCGATCCGTTGACGGTAATCAGCCCCGCGATTTTGCGCATGTTCAGCATCGCGGTGTCCGCCGCGCTTAAATCCCGCGCGATGACAACGGCGTTTTCGGGCATTTGAAACAGATTGTCGGCGGCGTCCGTCTGCAAATTGCGGATTAAGCGCATGCCGATGTTGCGAATGTCCTCAACCCGTGAAGAAATGTACGAATCCTGCATTGCCGCAAACACGTCGGCAATGGCGGCGACTTCGTCCAAAACGGCTGCTTCGGCGTTGACGCGGTCTTTTTCAATGCGTTCGCGCACGCCGCGCGTCAGCCGCGAGCTTTGCAGCATGTGACGGTAAGCGTCCAGCAAAGACCCCAGCGTGTCGTTGGCCAGCGCGTTTTTCGCTTTTCCCATGATTTGGTCAAGCTGTTGCGTCGTTTTTTCGACCGCGAGGTCGAAACGTTCCTGTTCCGGCGCGATTTTGTCGCGGGAAATGTGGTAAAAAGGAACGCTTTTCAACGCGCTGTCGTAGATGTAAACGCGGCCGATGACGATACCCGGCGACACGCCCGTTCCCTCTCGCACCGTTTCCGAAACGGGAGCGGGGCAAAGGTCGGGTTTTAACCGAACGATTGACGAAAACAGGTTTTTAATTTTCGTTGAATTTATCATCGACCAGTTTTTCCAAAGCGGACAAAGCCTCCGCGGCTTGCGTCCCCGTGCAGGACACCAGAATGTCCGAACCGTACGCCGCGCCCAGCATCATCAATCCCATAATCGAATGTCCCGAAACGGATTCGCCGTTTTTGGAAACGGTAACTTCGGCGTCAAACCTGTCCGCCGTTTTGACAAAAGCGGCGGCGGCGCGGGCGTGAAGTCCCTTGGCGTTGGTGATGACAAGCGTTTTTTCGACGGTCATGCTTATTCTTTATCCTTGTGCAGCAAAGCCGAAGCGACGTTGATGTATTTGCGTCCCGCTTCCTGCGCGCCCAAAGACGCTTCTTTCAGCGGCATGGTCGTGCGCAGCTGCGCCAGTTTTATCAGCATCGGCAGGTTGACGCCGGCGATGACTTCAATGTTTGCCCCGTCCATGACGGAAATCGCCAGATTGGACGGCGTGCCGCCGAACATGTCGGTCAAAATGATAACCCCGTCGCCCGAATCGACCAGTTTGATTTTTTCCTGAATCTCTTCACGGCGTTTTTCCATGTCGTCGTCGGAAAAAATGCCGACCGTTTCAACGGCGTCCTGTTTGCCGACGATGTGTTCCAAAACGGCTTTCATTTCTGCGGCCAGATGTCCGTGGGAAACCAAAATCATTCCAATCATGGGGGTAACCTTTCGTCTTTGAAAAAATTTGTTACAGAATAACCGTTTCGGCATCGGAAATCAAATGCCTTTCGCCGGCAATCGTCAGCAAGGCCAGTTTTATTTTCGCAACGGCCGACGCGCAAAACGGGTCAAGCCGCAAAAAGCCGTCGAAGCGTTCGGGCAGCCGTTCGATTTCGTCGGGCGCGCACAAATCAACCGTCAAAGCAACGGCCGTTTTTTCGACAAAGGGAAGCTTGACAATGCCAAAGCCGCGCACTTCCAGCAATCCCCGCAAACGGGAGGGGGCCGAAGCGACGCCGTTTTTCAGCACCACTTGGTCGTCGGCAACCAAAACCGCGCCCGCGTCAACCAGCCGCAGAGCCAAATCCGATTTTCCCGCCCCCGGTTTTCCGCGAATCAACACGCCGCGGCCGAGCCATTCGACACATGTTGCGTGAACAAAAGGCATGGCTATTCCGCCTTTTGCATGACGGGCAGGCTGACGACAAAGCACGCCCCCAGAATTTTGCCCGCCGCGTCCGTGCGGTTGCGGGCGTAAATCGTGCCGTTCAATCCCGTTACGACTTTTTCGGAAATGGACAGCCCCAATCCCGAATGATGCCCGAACTGTTCGTTTTGAGGCCGTTCGCAATAAAAACGGTGAAACAGCTTTTCTTCGTCGCCGGGGGGGATGCCCTTTCCTTCGTCCTCGAACGTCAAAATCAGAGATTTGCCTTGAAGCTTTCCGGTCACAACGATATGGCCGTTGTCGGGCGAAAACGAAATCGCGTTGCCGATAAGGTTGTAAAACACTTGCGCCAAACGGGTTTCCATTCCCAGCACATACAAATCCTTCGGCGTTGTTTCGTCCCAGTTCAAAACGAATTTGATGCCGTGTTTCGTCGCCGCTTCGCCCAAGTTGTACACTTCGACGGATGAAGACAGGAGCTTGTAAATATCGACGGGCTCAAACACTTCGCGCGACAGTTCGGCGTCCAGACGCGACAGGTTTGAAATATCGGTAATCAGCCTGTCCAGCCGCAAAACGTCATCGTGAACGATGCTCATCAGTTTTTGCTTTTTCGCAGGATCGGAAATGTAGTCGATTGTTTCCAGCGCGCTTCGCATGGATGACAGCGGGTTTTTGATTTCGTGCGACACGTCGGCGGCGAAGCGTTCCGTCGCGTCCAGCCGTTCCCAAAGCGTGTCCGTCATTTTAATCAAAGCCCCCGACAAATCGCCGATTTCGTCATGGCGTTTCGTTTCGTCGGGGATCCGGCGCAGGCGTCCCCCGCTGGTGCGGATGTTGACCGCCGCCGTCGACAGGCGGTTCAGCGGCGCGACAATCGTTCCGACCATGAAATAAGACAGCAGCACGGTTACCGCCAAAGCCAGCATAAACAGGCGAAAAATTCCCAAACGGAACGTCATCAGATTTTGAATGACGTTTTCGATGCCGCCGTTGACCATAATCGCGCCGACGATTTGGTCGTTGAAAATAACGGGGACGGCAACGCTCAGAATACTGCCGAATCCGTCCAGATAGCGGATTTTTGACGTAAACACGCCGTCGCCCAGCGCGGCGCCGACTTCTTCGTAATCGAACGCGGTTTGATTTTTGGGTTCGTCGTAATGGTTGATTTTTTTACGATCCGCCAATTCCCGCCCCCAAAAGGAATGTTCAAATTCTTCGGTCGGGATGCCGAGCGGCCTTTGCCCCAAGCGGTTGTCGGCCGTCAGCACGCCGTTATGATCAAACAGGCGGACGCGGGCTTGAGCCACGGAAGCCAGTCTTTGCAAAACGCGGCGCGCGGCGTCGGGAATCAGTCTGAAGATTTCATGCGGGGTTTGTTCCTGCAAACCGCCGGATCGTCCGAAACGGTCGTCAAAGGAAAGCGTTTCCGTTTTTTCCGTGAAAAATCCGAATTGTTCCGTGCGCGCCATTTCAAAAGGCGGAATCGTTTCGGCAAGTTCGGAATTGACGGCGCCTTCGCTGACCGCCAAAGCCATCAATTCGGCTTGCGCTTTCAGAATTTTGATTTCCGCGTCAATCAGTCCCTGCCGGTAATGGTCCATATAAAACAAACCCGCGACCAGCAAAACGGGGGCGAGCAGGTTGACCAGCAGCAGCCGCCATGCCAGCGGCGACCGCAGGAACACGAAAGGCTTGAAAGCGTTTGCGGGATGAAATTTCATCGTCAGTCGTTCCGGAAACGGTATCCCACGCCGTACAAAGTTTCGATTCCCGCAAAATCGGGGTCGATTTCTTTAAACTTGCGGCGCAGGCGTTTGATGTGGCTGTCAACCGTGCGGTCGTCGATGTAGACATTCGATCCGTAAGCGCTGTCAATCAGCAAATCGCGCGTTTTGACTTGTCCGGGGTTTTCCGCCAAAGAATACAGAATCAAAAACTCGGTCAGCGTCAAATCCAAAGGCGTGCCGTGAAAAGTGCAGGAGTGCCGCGTCTTGTTCAGCTTCAGCGCGCCGCGTTCGATAATCGTGTCTCCGACGGGAACACCGTTTTCGGCAACGGCAATCGGTTCCGCGCGGCGAATCAGCGTTTTGATGCGGGCGACCAGCAAATTGGGCGAAAACGGTTTTTTGATGTAATCGTCCGCCCCCATGCGCAAACCGCACAGTTCGTCAATCTCGTCTTCCTTGCTGGTCAGAAAAATGACGGGAATGTTTGATTTTTCGCGCAGTCTGCGCAAAACCTCCATGCCGTCCATGCGGGGCATTTTGATGTCCAGAACGACCAGAGAAAAACCGCCCTGCAGAACGCCTTCCAATCCCGACAAACCGTCGTTGAACGTTTGAACTTCAAAGCCTTCCTCTTCCAACAGCATGGAAACGGATGTCAGGATATTCTGGTCGTCGTCGATTAAAGCGATTTTTGCGGTCACGGTAAAAGCCTCCCGTTTTATTTGAAACAACGGGATATTTTAGCAGGTCGGACAGCGGAAGGAAAGAGTTTTAAACAGCCGCGTTCGCCGATTTCAGCTGACCGCACGCCGCCATAATCTCCTGCCCGCGGGAAACGCGAATCGGGGCGGCGTAATTGTGGTTTTCCAACAGCTTTGCGAATTTCACGATGCGGGACATCGGCGAACATTTGTACGGGCAGCCCTGCCATTCGTTGAACGGAATCAAGTTGAACTTGACCGCCAGCCCTTTGACCAGGCGCATCAGTTCGCGCGCGTCCGCTTCGGAATCGTTGATGCCGTCCAGCATAACGTACTCCATCGTGATATAATGGCGCGTCCCTGCGATTTCTTGGAATTTTTTACAGGCGGGAAGCAGCTCTTCCAACGGGTATTTGCGGTTAATCGGCATAATCGCGTCGCGGATTTCATTCGTCGGAGCGTGCAGACTGACGGCAAGCTTGACATCCAAATCCTCGGCGACTTTGGGAATCATCGGCACGACGCCGCTGGTCGACAGCGTGATGCGGCGGCGCGATATGGCGATGCCTTCGGGATCCATGATGATTTTCAGCGCTTTTTTGGTGTTTTCATAGTTCAGCAGCGGTTCGCCCATGCCCATGACAACGATGTTCGACAAATACCGCGGCTCCAAAGACGGGCTGGGCCATTCGCCGTAGCTGTCGCGCGCCGCCATGAATTGGGCGACGATTTCCCCCGCCGTCAGATTGCGCGTCAATTTTTGCGACCCCGTATGGCAGAATTTGCAGCCGTTGGGACAGCCGACTTGGGTCGAAATGCAGACGGCGCCGCGGTCTTCTTCGGGAATGTAGACGGTTTCGATGTCGCGTCCGTCGTCGAAACGGAACAGCCATTTGCGCGTCGAATCCGAAGCGGTCAGTTCGCGCACGACCTGCGGACGGTGCAGGGTGTAGCCGTTGTCAATCAGTTTTTGACGCAAAGGTTTGCCCAAGCTGGTCATTTCCGCGAAATCCGTTTTGCCCTGCCAGTAAATCCAATGCCACAGCTGTTTTGCGCGAAACGGTTTTTCGCCAAGTGATTCGATTTCTTTTGCCAATTCCTCGCGGGACAGACCGATAAGGTTCATGATGTTTTTCCTTGCATAATCAAAAACGGGGACGCATCAAGGCGTTTGTTCGTTGAATGGTTTGAATTTGCTGCGTTGTCGCGGATTTGTCGCCCGCAATAAAAGACGATAAAAAGAACGTGATGCAAAACATGGCCAGAACGGCATGCGCAAAATCGCCCAAAGCGTATACGGCGGTGGCCTGCAAATCGGGGTCGCCTTTGGCGGTCAGCGTTTTTTTGAACACCAGTCTGTAAAAAACGACGAACGCGCCCATGAACAAATACAAATCGCCGGTGAACAGGCGGCGGAACATGTTGCCGTCTTCGTTTGTTCCGAACACGACCCAAGCCGCGCACAGCGCGCCGACGAACGTGCAGCGGTGAAACACGGCGCCCGAAGAAATCAGCAGGATAATCGTGTCGATAAATTTTTTTATCATCTTGTATTTGCCTTTGAACCGCGCTAAAACGCTGTTGCTTTTTATCAGGGTGAAAAAATGAACAGCAAAGACGCCGAACGGGAACAAAATTCCCGTAAAACGAAAAATACAGAGCTTGTCCGTCCGAATCAAGAGGAAGTTCCGTTTTTATACATCGCCATGCGCGAACCGTCCGCGGATTACAAGCGCGCAAACGACAAAAAACAGACGCTGTACCGCTTTATCAAACTGAAATAATCAGCGGTAGACGGGCTTTTCGTAGACGCCGATTAAAACATCCGACGGGTTGGGGCTGGGGGCGGCATAGCATGCGGGCGCCGCCAGAGTGCGGTAGCAATAAACGGGTTCCAACGCGCGGTACGGCGTGTTCATCCGCATCAGTTCGGTTTGGCTCATGCAGAATTTGCCTTCGCCCGAGAAAAACCGTTCGACCGAACAGTCCTTTCCCGTGATTGCGCCGGCGATGTGGGATTCAATGGCTTTTCCCGTTGTCAGTACGGACACGGCTTCGCCCGCGCCCCAGATGCCCAAAGGCGATACTTCCCACGGCAAATGCGCGTTTGAATTGGTAAACCAGCACCCCGACAAAGCCGCAACAAAAAATGTCAAAAACAGATATTTCATTTCTCTCCCGCCGTTTTTTCGATTATAACATAAAGCGAAAATTCAAAAAAAGAGTTAAAAGACTTGTTTTCGGGGGCTTTTAATTATAGCTTTGAATCAAAATCTGATTGTTTTTTAAGGAGTGTTTCCCGTGGCAAAAGACAAAAAAACGGAAGAGCAAAATCCGCTTGAAGCCGAAATCCTGCGCGAAGTCGCGGAGGAAATGAAGGAAGAGCAAGCTAAAAAATTGTGGAAGAAAATCGCCCCGTGGCTGATGTCTGCGGTGGTTGTCGCGCTGGCTGCGACAGGCGGTTTTGAATACACTCAATACCGCAGCCGCCAACAGGCTCAAGCCGATGCGGCGGCGCTGCAGGACGCCTTGGCCGCCGTGCAGTCGGGGCAAATCATGCAGGGGGCCGAACGGCTGAAAGCTTTGCGCGATTCGTCAACGTCGGGCTATCGTTCTTTGGCGGGGCTGTATTATGTCGACACTTTGCTGAAAGACGGAAACATCGACGGCGCGCTGGACGGTTTGGATTTTGTCGCGAACGACAAAAAAGCTCCCGAAGCTTTGCGCAGTCTGGCCGTGCTGAACAAGGTGTCCATCGCCGTTGACGGGGACAATCCCGATTACGACGGGCTGAACGCCGATTTGGACGAAGTGCTGAAACGCGAAGACGCGTGGACGGCGGATGCTTTGGAACTGCGGGCTTTAATCGCTCTGCGTCAGGGCGACGCCGAAAAAGCGCAAAGCTGCTTTAAGCAGATTATGGCTTTGCCCAATGCGAACGAAGCCAAAAAACTTCGCGCTTCCGAAAACTTGAACCTGCTGCAGCAAAAAACGGAAGCGGAACAGGCGCAATGATTTTTCGCGGTTTTGTTTGGGCGTCGGTTTTGTTGCTGTCGGCGTGCGCGTCGGATGCCGATGCGCCTTTGGCGGGAAAAAAGATTTCCGTTCTGGCTTACGGCCGCGCGCCGATTTCCGACAGTGAACTGAAAAAAAGCATTTTGCTGCCCGTTCCCGAAAACGTCGAAGATTGGGCGCAGGCGGGCGGGATGGCCCATCATGCGATGCAAAATCCCGCGCTTTCCCCGAAAATCATCCGCGCGTGGAGTGTTGACATCGGCAAAGGTGCCGGAAAACGGCACGCTTTGATTGCCGAACCCGTCGGGCAGAAAGGAATTGTCTATACCGTCGATGCGGCGGGGCTGGTGCGCGCTTTTGCCGCCAGCAACGGAAAAATCATTTGGGAAAAAAATCTGCTGTCCGACAAATCCGTCCGGCGGCTGAGCGTTGTCGGATCGGGATTGGGATTGGACAACGGGCTGCTGTTCGCGGCGTTGGGGACGGGCGAAATTGTTGCGGTTGACGCCTATAACGGCAAAGAAATCTGGCGTACCGTTTTAAAATCGCCGGTTCGTTCCGCCCCCGCGATTTACGGCGGGCGGCTGTTCGTGGTGACCGCGGATAACAAATTGACTGCTTTGGCGCAGGATGACGGGCGCGTGTTATGGCAGCATTATGCGTTTTTGGAATCCGTGTCCCTGTTGGGAAAAGCGTCGCCCGCTTTGGATAAAGGCATTGGCGTGGCGGTTTTCGCTTCGGGGGAAATCGTCGCGTTCCGCCCCGAAAACGGCAGTTTGCTGTGGACGGAAACGCTGGGGGCGACGCGGATGAACGAGGTGTCTTCGAAAATCAACGATATTCGCGCGCGCCCCGTCATTGTTGACGATAAAGTGTTTGTCGTTGCCAGCGGCGGATTGCTGTCCGCGCTGGATTTAAAAAGCGGCGCGGTTTTGTGGGAACGCGAAATCGCCGGCGTCAATCAGCCGTGGGTGGCGGGCGATGTGCTGTATATCGTATCGTCGGATGCGGAATTGATTGCGCTGGATGTGTCGTCGGGCCGCGTTTTGTGGGTCAACCAGCTGGCGCGGTGGAAAAATCCCGACAAGAAAAAAGACCGCCTGCTTTGGACGGGTCCCGTTTTGGCGGGCAATCGTTTGCTGTTGACGAATTCCGACGGCAAGGTCGTTGCCGTTGCGCCGCAAACGGGAACGATTATAGGATGGGACGATTTGGGGGATTCCGAATCGCTGGCTCCGATTGTAATGAACGGAACTTTATTCTTTTTAACCCAAGACGGAAAATTGGTGGCGTACAGATGACGGGAACGATAGCTCTGGTCGGCAGAACGAATGTCGGCAAATCAACTTTGTTCAACCGGTTGACGGGGCGCAAAAAAGCCCTTGTTCACGACCGTCCGGGTGTGACCCGCGACCGCCGCGAAGGACAGGCCGTGCTTTATTCCTATCCGTTCACCGTGATTGATACGGCGGGACTGGAACAAAGCGGCGCGCTGGCGGCGTCCATGTGGAAACAAACCGAAAAAGCGTTGGCGCAGGCGGATGCGATTGCGTTCATCGTCGACGTGCGCGCGGGGGTAACGCCGTTGGACAAGGAAACGGGGCGGACTTTGCGCCGCATCAACAAACCCGTCATTCTGGTCGCCAACAAAGCCGAGGGCAGGGAACAGCCGATGCAGGAGCTATACGCTTTGGGCTTTGGCGAACCCGTGTTGATTTCCGCCGAACACGGTATCGGCATGGGCGATTTGTTTGAAGCGTTTTCACCCTATATCGTTCCGCCGAAACCCGAGGGCGAAGACGACGAAACGCCCGCGGAAAAGAAAGTCCGCCGCCGTAAAAAAGACGAAGAAATCGATTTGGACGACGAAACCGTTCCCGAGGAAAATATTGAAAACCGCATTATCGACATTGCAATCGTCGGACGTCCGAACGTGGGCAAGTCAACTTTGGTCAACCGCCTGCTGGGCGAAGACCGCATGCTGACAGGGCCTTTGGCGGGACTGACTCGCGATGCGATTTCGATTAACTGGGCGTACAAAGGGCGCAAGCTTCGGCTGACGGATACGGCGGGACTGCGCCGCACGTCCAAAGTGGACGACGATTTGGAAAAATTGTCCGCAGCGGATACAAAACGCGCGGCTTTTTTGGCGCAGGTCGTCGTGCTGGTTCTGGATGCCGACGGCATTTTGGACAAGCAGGATTTGACCATCGCCCGCCAAGTGATTGACGAAGGGCGCGCTTTGATTATCGCCGTCAACAAATGGGATACGGTCAAGGACAAAAAAGGCGCGACAAACCGCTTGAACGAACGCATCGAAACGTCTTTGACACAGGTCAAGGGCATCAAAACGGTAACGGTTTCCGCACGCACGGGCGAGGGATTGGACAATCTGATGAAAGCGGTTTTCGCCGTGTACGAAGTGTGGAATACCCGCATTTCGACGGGCAAACTGAATCGCTGGCTGTCCGCGATGACGGCGGTGACGCCGCCGCCTTTGTCCGCGACGAAACGCCCGATTCCGCTGAAATACATTACGCAGGTCAAAACCCGTCCGCCAACGTTCGCGCTGTTTTCCAGCAATCCGGAAAAATTGCCCGAATCATATTTGCGTTATTTGATTAAAGGGCTGGCGACGGATTTGAAAATCGAAGGCGTGCCGGTTCGCGTTGTGATGCGCAAAGCGAACAATCCCTATGAAAACAAAGCAAAGCGCCGTTAATTCGGCGCTTTGGCGTATTGTTCCAGAAAATCCAGAACGGCCAGCCGAACGGTCGGATCGTTCAAAGCCCGAATATGCTTGCCGTGCGGGACAAGGATGATTTTTTTAGGTTCCGCCGCCTGTTCGTACAAACGCAGGGTGTGGGATGCGGGGACGATATCGTCCGTTTCGGTCGTAATAAACAGCTTGGGCAGAGTCAGCCGCTTTGCGTGCTTCAGCGGATTGTTTTCGGCGACCGTCCACGAAATCGGGTATTGAAAAGCCCAAAGCACATACGACGCCCCGATTTTTTCCCGCGCGATTTTGTGCGTGCTTGAAAACGCGCTGTCAATGACAAGGGCGGACACTTTATCCTTGTCGGGGCTTTTGTCAATGGCGGACAGTGTCAGCGCGCCGCCGATGCTTTGTCCCAAAACAAAGATGTCCCCTGCTTGATTTTCAACCAGCCAGTGCAAAGCGGTTTGAATGTCCGTTTCCGCACCGCCGAGCGACGGGACCCCCTGCGAATGTCCGAACCCCCGATAATCCAAAGCGAAAATGTTGTATCCTTCAAAGCTGAGCCATAAAACGCCCAAAATATGCGTCGATATGTTTTCCGCGTTGCCGTGTAAAAACAGAATCGTGCCTTTGGCGGGTGTTTCTGTTTTTGTTTTCGGGTCGAACGAAGGAACAAACCATGCGCTTAACCGCACTTTGTCCGGCGTTTCAAGGCTGATGTCCTTGACGGGAATACCGACGCTGTGCAAGTCCGTAACGTGTTCCCTCGTCGGATAAAACAAAAAAGTCGAACAGCCCGACAGTAAGAAACACAGGCAGAACAGCAGTTTTTTCATCGGAATGTCGGCGTCAAGACGATTTCAACGCGGTTGGCGTCGGCGGCTCCTTTTCCTTCCGCCCAAATACGGACGTCGGCGATTTTGGCGGCGTTTTCCAACACAGCGGACACGGCGTCCGCACGGCGGTCGGAAAGCTGCTGGTTGGTGGACGCTTTGCCCGTTGTTTTTGTATAGCCGAAAATGCCGATGCGGGTTTTGTCGTAATCGGCAACGACGGCGGCCAGTTTTTTCAAAAATTCAGCGGCGGGTTCTTCAACGCGGTAGCTGTTTTGTGCGAAAACGGCGTTCCCCGTCAGCGTAACAATCAAAATATTTTTGCGACGCTTCACCGTGAAGGCGGGGGATGTCGCCAAAGCGCGGATTTCTTTTTCCTGCGCGGTCATATAATCGGATCGCCCCGCGGGTTTGGCGGCTGCGGCGGCAGGAGCGGGGGCGATAACAGGTTTGTTGGCGGGAACGTTTGCGGCGCAAGCGGTCAATAGCGTCAGTAAAACGGCGGATAGGATTTTCATAACGACCCCCTTGAAAAGCAAAGTTTCTTAAGGATAACGCAAAACAATCCAAAAAGAAACGCTATTTTTCAACGGAAAATCCGTCAAAGAAAACGCGGAAGTCGCGCTTTAAAAGCGATTTGAATTTAGGCACGATTCCCGTTGTTTTCAGTTTGCCCGACATTAAAAAGTCGGACAGCATTTCAAACCGCGTAGGCTGTATCGGATATTCAATCAGCGGCAAGGGGACTTTTACACCGCTGAGTTCGGCCGCTTTTTCAAGCGCTTGCGTCAATCCGCCGATGCCGTCAATCAGCCCGTTTTCGACCGCCTGCGCCCCCGTAAAGACGCGGCCGCGGGCGATTTTGTCGAGCTTTTTCGCATCAAAACCGCGCCGTTCGGCGACTTTTGCCGTAAAATCGGCATAGACACGGTCAAGGCTTTGTTCAAAAAATTTGCGCTGTTCAGGGGTGAAATCGGCGGCGGGCGAAATCAATCCAGCGTTTTTGCCGACATTGACGCTTGAAACCGCAATGTCAAGTTTGGCCAGCAGGTTTTTGAAAACCATTTTTCCGCCGAAAACGCCGATAGAACCCGTTATCGCCGACGGTTCGGCAAACACCGCGTCGCAGCCCAGCGATATAAAGTATCCGCCCGACGCCGCCATGCTTGCGATAGAGCAGACGACGGGCTTGTTCTTGACCGATTTGACATAGTTCAATTCGCGCCACATCGTGTCGGACGGAATGTAGCCGCCGCCGGGCGAATCCAAACGCACAATGATTGCTTTGACCGTTTCGTCATCCGCCGCATCCCGCAAATTGCCGCTGAAAGTCGCCGTTCCCAAAACCGAAGCGTACGCGCCGCCGCCAAATACGGAATCCCCCGTTTGAATCGTGCCGATTGCGGGGATGAGGGCGAACACGTCGTCCTTTGCCGACGGACGCGGTTCGGTCGCATACGCGTAATCGAAAAAATCCGCCATATCGGCGTATTGTTCGCGAACTTCGTCTTCCAAAGCGTCTATGTAGCCGGTTTTGTCAACCAGTCGCATATTCAGCGTCGTGTCGGCGAAATAAGGACCGTCGGTCAGGATTTTTTTCATCCGTTCGGCGGGAATGGCGCGGGCTTTGCCGATATCCGCGGCGGCTTGGGTCAAAAAGCCGTCAATCAGCTCTTTTAAATTTTCGCGTTCCGCCGCCGACATTTTTTCAGCGGTCAGCGAATCCGCCCCCGTTTTGTATTCGTAGCGCGCGCCGAACGACGGATGAACGCCGATTTTTTCCAAAGCTTTGCGGAAATACGGCGATTCGACCGATACGCCCGCAACGCCGACTTCACCCGTCGGCTGCATGTGGATTTCCTTGAAAGCGGAGGCAAGGTAATACGCTCCCAGCCCGCCGCCCATTTCGCCGAACGACGGGGCGAAAACAACGGTGCGCTTGCCCGTTTCGCCGAACGCGATAATCGCGTCGCGGATTTCCTGTATTTGCGCCAGACTTAAATCAAGCGACGGCAGATAGCCGACAAGGGCTGTGATTTTCGGGTCTTTCGCCGCGCGGTTCAGTCCCAAAACGACGTCCGCGACGGTCGGCGGATTGCCGAATGTCAGCGCGCCCGCCAAATCGGACGGACGGTCTTCATATAAATCGGTATCGAATGACAGACGCAAAGCCGTGTTTTCTTTGAACGAAAGCGGAGCTTCCTTGTGCCACAAAGCGAACGCGGCAATCAGACAGACAAAAACGCCGATGATGCAGAAAAAGTAATTGAGCGCCGCCGCAATGCGGGACAGAACGGATTTTTTTGCGGGTTCGTATACGAAGTTCAACGCCATGGCGCACCCCCTTTGATTGTCAGGCGGATAATGCCCTTAAACGTAAAAAATGGTCAAACAGAACGCACCATGTCATCGCTTCGGCGACGGGAACGGCGCGCAGGGCGACGCACGGATCGTGCCGTCCGTTTGTTTGGATTGAAACGTTTTGCATGTCTTTGGATACGGTTTTCAGCGGCAGTCCGATTGACGGCGTGGGTTTGACCGCGATTCGGGCGATGATGTCCTGCCCCGTCGAAATGCCGCCCAAAACGCCTCCCGCGTGATTGCTCAAAAATTCGATGCCGTTCGGCGCATCGGGATTTGCCCGCATTTCATCGGCGTTTTCCGTCCCCGTCAAAACGGCGGAGGCGAATCCGTCGCCGATTTCGACGCCTTTGACGGCGTTAATGCTCATCAGCGCCCTTGCCAAATCGGCGTCCAGTTTGTCGTAAACGGGTTCGCCCAATCCCGCGGGAAAGCCGTTTGCCCGAATTTCAACGATGCCGCCGACCGAGTTTTGAGATTCTTTTGCCTGTTCAATGACGGCGGCAAAACGGGCGGGGTCTGTTTCCCCGCCGACTTGAACCAACGTTCCTTTGACGGACAAAGGCTTGCCGTACAAATGTTTGAACGCTTTTTCGGCGACTGCGCCCGCTGCGACCCGCATTGCCGTTTCCCGCGCGGAAGCCCGTCCGCCGCCGCGCCAGTCGCGGATGCCGTACTTTAAAAAATAAGCGACGTCCGCATGCGCGGGTCTGAATTTATCGGCGATTTCGGCGTAATCCGACGAATGTTGATCGGCGTTTTTAATCAAAAGAGCCAACGGCATTCCCGTCGTCAGCCCGTTGAAAGTACCCGACAGAATTTCAACCGTATCCGATTCTCTGCGTGCTGTGGTTAAAGGGCTTTGCCCCGGTTTGCGGCGGTCAAGCGCGGGCTGAATGTCTGATTCGGTCAGAGGGATTTGAGGGGGAACGCCGTCAATGACACAGCCGACTGCTTTGCCGTGGCTTTCGCCGAACGTCGTAAAGCGGTACAGGGTCCCGAAGCCGTTCCCCGCCATAATCAGTTTTCGCCCTTGTGAGCGTAAGCGGTCAGCATGTCCGCCAGCTGCGGCGCGCTGTCGATGTTGAGCATGCCGACTTTGTTGTAGCCGCAATCGACGTGAACGGTTTCGCCCGTAACGCCGCTTGCCAAGTCGCTGAGCAGGTAAACCGCGGATTTGCCCACGTCTTCAATCGTGACGTTGCGCATCAAGGGGGCGTTGTATTCGTTCCAGTTCAAAATGACGCGGAAATCGCCCACGCCCGAAGCGGCCAAAGTTTTAATCGGGCCTGCGGAAATGGCGTTGACGCGGATGTTCTGTTTGCCCAAATCGCGCGCCAGATACATGACGGACGCTTCCAAAGCGGCTTTGGCAACGCCCATGACGTTGTAGTTCGGCAGCACTTTTTCCGAACCGAAGTAGGTCATGGTGACAAAGCTGGCGCCCGGATTGGCGATTTCTGAGGCGCGGCGGCAGATGTCCGTGAACGAATAGCACGAAATGTGCATCGTGTTCAAAAAGTTCGGCAACGTCGTGTCGCAATAGCGGCCTTTCAATTCGTTTTTGTCGGAAAACGCGACGGCGTGAACCACGAAATCCAAGCTGCCCCACTGCTTTTTGATTTCGGCAAACAAAGCGTCCAGCGTTTCGGATTTGGTCACGTCGCAAGGCAGAACCAAGTCTTCGCCCAAGGAAGCCGCCAAAGGACGGACGCGTTTTTCCAACGCTTCACCTTGATAGGTGAACGCCAGTTTCGCGCCCTGCTGATGCAAAGCCGTCGCGATTCCCCACGCGATGGATTTGTCGTTCGCCAGTCCTAAAATCAACCCCTTTTTGCCTTCCATCAATCCAGCCATTTTTACACCTCTATCATTCGATTGATTGAAAAATATCCTTTGGTCTATCACAAAACAAAAAAATAAAAAAGCCCTTTTGACGAAAAAGGGCTTTTAAACGTTAAATCAGTCCCGCTTTTTTGCGCGGGTCGATTCCCGACGGATTCCATTTCTGCATGAAAGCGGTCAATTCCGCGTCGGGCTGTTCGGGCAGGGTGACAATCAGCTTGACCAGCAAATCGCCCGTTCCCGATTTGGCTTTGATGCCTTTGCCGCGCAGGCGCAGGGTCGTTCCCGTGTTGGAATTTGCGGGGACGGTGACGGCGGCTTGCCCTTCCAGAGTCGGAATGGTGATTTTGCCGCCCAAAACGGCTTCTTTGAGGGTAATCGGGGCTTCCAGCTGCACATTGTTGCCGCTGCGCGTAAAGTACGGGTGCGGCTGAACCAGAATGTGAATCAGCGCGTCGCCGTTCGGCGCGCCGCCAGTACCCGCTTCGCCCTGTCCTTTCAGACGCAGGACGGTTTTATCCTCCGATCCCGCGGGGATTTTGATGTTCAGCCGTTTGCCGCTGGGCAGGACGATTTCCTTTTCCTTGCCGAGCGCGGCTTCCAAAAACGAAACGGTCAAGTCGTAATTGACGTTTTCGCCGGGGATTTTCATCGTTCTGCCGCGGCGCATGTTGGCAAAGATGTCTTCGCCGCCCGCCTGTCCGCCGCCGAACATGTCGCTGAAGAAATCAAAGCCCGACCGCTTGCGTCCGCCCGCCGAAGCGCCGCCGAAATTGAAGTCGAACCCGCCAAAGCCGCCGCCCGCCTGTCCGCGGTTGGCGTACGCGTTCGGATTGAAGCCGAAGCCCGCGCGTTCTTTGCCGTTTTCGTCGATTTCGCCCGCGTCGAAGCGGCGGCGTTTTTCCGCGTCGGACAAAATGTCGTAAGCCGCGCTGATTTCTTTGAATTTATCCTCGGCCTTCGGATCGTTCGGGTTCAAGTCGGGGTGCATTTTGCGCGCCAGCTTGCGGTATGCCTGTTTGATTTCGTCCGCCGAAGCGGTTTTGTCAACGCCCAATACGGTATAAGGATTCGCCATTGTTTTTCGCCACAATATAAAGTTAAAAAATATCTGCCTTCTAAAATAATCTTCCCGAGTCTGTGACGCAAGGCATCAAACGGGATTTTTCAACTTTTTTTAATAATGTCTTTTCTTTAAAGCGCGTTCTTTGGTATAGTACCCCTGTTTTGCTGTTTTTTTTAAAGGGCTGGAAAAGTGTCTGAAAGCAATTCGACGGTGTGTTTGATGAAAGCCGCTTCCGCCGCTTCCGTCGGTGTCGCCGTCATTTTGATTGTTGTCAAGGTCTTTGCGTCGGCAATGACGGATTCCGTCGCATTGCTGTCCAGTCTTATCGATTCGTCGCTGGATGCGTGCGCGTCGTTTTTGAATTTTTGGGCGATTCGGGAATCTTTGGTTCCCGCCGATACCAAGCATCGCTTCGGTCACGGCAAAGTCGAACCGCTGGCGGCGGTCGGGCAGGCGGCGTTTGTCGCGGGTTCTGCGTTTTTGCTGATTTTTCAAAGCGTTCGCTATATTCTGCGTCCCCGCGCGTTGGAAAATGCCGGCGTGGGGATACTGGCAATGGGCGTTTCCGTTGTGCTGACCGTTGCTTTGATTGCTTTTCAGCGTTATGTCATCCGTAAAACGAAATCCGTTGCCGTGTCCGCCGATTACGCCCATTACGCGGGCGACGTGCTGATGAATTTGAGCGTGATGGCGTCGCTGTTCATCGGGGCGCGGTGGCATTGCGATTACGCCGATCCCGTTTTCGCGCTGCTGATTGCGGGGTATCTGCTGTTCAGCGCTTGGCGGATTGTCAAGGCGGCTTTGATTCAGCTGACCGACGCCGAGCTGCCGCCCGCCGAAAAGCAAAAAATAGCCGACATTGTTTTATCCACGCCCGAAGTCGACGGCCTGCACGATTTGCGCACCCGCGCGTCGGGAACGAAAAAGTTCATCCAACTGCATTTGGAGCTGAACCCCGAATTTACTTTGGCAAAAGCTCATTCCGTCGCTGATGCGGCCGAAGCGCGGCTGACGGACGCTTTTCCCGACGCCGACATTCTGATTCATCAGGATCCGGCGGGACTGAACGAAAAACACCCCGATTGGTGTTATCAAAACATTTAAGCCCACCCTCGTTTTAGGAGAATGAAATGAGAATTGAAGAAGATATGAAACTGGATTTCAAGGACGTGCTGTTCCGCCCGAAACGCAGCACTCTGCGTTCCCGTTCGGAGGTCGATCTGAACCGCACGTTCACATTCCGGAATTCCAAAAAAACGTGGACGGGCGTGCCTATCATGGCCGCGAACATGGACACCGTCGGCCGATTCGAGGTGTTCAACGTTTTGAAACAGTTCCGTATGTTCACCTGTATCCAGAAACATTACACCAAAGAGGAATGGCGCGAATTCCATTCCAAAACCGCGGCCGCCGATTACGATTATCTGGCGATCACGTCGGGAACGTCGGACAAGGATTA
>ERZ808252.1085-NODE-1085-length-21843-cov-25.991417_pt1 | contig 21843 bp, 20 predicted proteins | sample MGYA00521242_ERZ808252 | MGnify/ENA primary metagenome ERZ808252 (study PRJEB31516, sample SAMN03275581) | gut metagenome | biome: mammalia-associated habitat; material: feces | host: Papio cynocephalus | place: Kenya | collected 2012-08-07 ...
TTGAGTTCTACAAAATGATTCATTAATTTTGCACTTGCCACTTGACTCTACACAATAGACCGAGAGCGACAACGGGCTGTCCCACCTTAAATTTTTTTTGTAATTTTGTCCCTATCCCTGGGCGGAGTTGCCTTCGGGCTACGCCCTCAATCAACTCCGCCCAGGGATAAGAAACGATTAGTCAACCTCTCCCAGTAAAAGAGTCAACCGAACTTAGTTAATATCCAAAATCGAGTCAACCAATTTCAGGAACGGACATTACCTTTGCTCCTGGGAGTGGTTGACTGGAGGCCGGAAGGAAACCCTTCCCGGGGATAACAACCGACAGTCAACCCCCCACAAGGGATAATATTAACCGAGTCAACTTCTATCAGGGTTAACGACTGCTGACAGTCAACCAAAATCAGGAAAAGTCAGTCCATTGTCTATTTGGGCCATTTTACTAATTTTGTAAGGAAATTTATATCTACTAAGATGGAATCAATATATAAGCAAGAAGTGGATCTTCATATTGAACTTCGTACCGTTTATAAACAACGGCACGAAAAGAATGCCAATATACCCGATGAGTCTATGAATATTGTAGATGACGGTTTATGCTGGGCATCCATAAGCAAAGATTGTCCGTCCAAGGCAAATAATTATTGGCCAGAGAATCTTTGGAAAGAATCCGCAGTAAGAATTCTTTTCCTTCTTAAAGAACCAAATGGAAAAGAGGGGGAAGATTATAAAGAATGGGATTGGGCAAAAGGTTCCGAAATTTTCGGGAACACGCTGGCCTATTGGCTAGAAGGAATAATGAAATGCTCTGCAGATTATTTTCCCCAATACGCGGATTTATCCACCCGGAAAGACATACTCCAAAAATTTCCTTTGGCAATAATGAATCTTAAAAAAGTTGCCGGAGATAGTTCGGCAAGTTGGGAAGAGATCTGGCATTATGCGGAACAGGACGCTGATTTTCTAAAACGGCAGATCCAAATCCTTAACCCTAATGTTATAGTATGCTGTGGAAGTAATGATTGTGGGGATAATTATCGGAAAGTTATTTCAATAGCAGAAGAAATACTCTTTCCTGAAAAACATTTTGACAAGGTAAATCTATGGTGTCACTTTTGTAAAGAATCCAATCTTCTCCTCATTGATTCTTACCATCCTTCATATCCCATAAGTTATGTGGATAAAATGGATAAGATGTTCTATTGGGTTTCACAGTTCCAAAAAAATAATAGCCCCGCAATTTGAGTCAGCCTCCCCCGAAAATTGTCGAAATCGGGTCTCTGAACGGCGGCGCCAAGGGACTGAAAATGGACACAGAAAAATTCGGGCTAAAATATTTTGGTGTAACGGATTAAAATGCGTACCTTTGCAGGCCGATTATGTCCAAAAAACATCAATTGGGCGCAGTCCGGCGGCACTTTTGGCCGAGTGTCGACGATGGCTGTGACCGTATTAACTAATTGTTAAACAAAATCTTAAAAGTGGATACTTTAAGCTACAAAACATCTATGCCCAACGCCCAGAGCGTCGAGCGCAAATGGGTTGTGATTGACGCCACCGATCAGGTCCTGGGTCGCCTCTGCTCCCAGGTCGCCAAGATTCTGCGCGGCAAAAACAAGCCCTGCTACTCGCCCCACGTAGAGTGCGGCGACTACGTAATCATCATCAACGCCGACAAGGTTGTCCTGACCGGCAAGAAGATGACAGACCGCATCTACCTCAACTACACCGGCTATCCCGGCGGTCAGCGTGAGGCTACACCCGAGGTCCTGATGAAAAAGTCTTACAACAAGCACATCAAGCCCGGCAAACACCCCCTGTTCCTGCGCGTACTCAAAGGTATGCTTCCGAAGAACCGTATCGGTCGTGCCCTGCTCGCCAATGTCCATGTCTACAACGGACCGAAGCATGATCACGAGGCTCAGAACCCCGTACTTATCGACATCAACAAAATCAAATAACGACGCATGGAAACAGTTAATGCATTAGGCCGCCGTAAGGCCGCCGTCGCCCGCGTGATACTCAAAGAAGGCACCGGCGTCATCACAATCAACAAACGTCCGTTAGAGACATACTTCCCCTCGTCCATTCTTCAGTATATCGTAAAACAGCCCCTGATGGTGCTCGACGTACTGGCCAACTATGACATCCATGTCAACCTCGATGGCGGTGGCTACAAAGGACAGGCCGAAGCACTACGTCTGGGCATCGCTCGCGCTCTCGTAAAGGTTAACCCCGAAGACAAAGCACTGCTGCGTAAGCATGGCTTCGTGACCCGCGACCCCCGCGCTGTCGAGCGTAAGAAACCCGGTCGTCCCAAGGCACGCAAGCGCTTCCAGTTCAGCAAACGTTAATGTCCCGTGGCGGTATGGCCGCAAGTACCACACGATGCTTGCAAGCCGCTTAGCCGCCTGACCCTAATAGCCCCGACGCCACTGACGGCGTCAATGCCCGACGTCGGAGCCCCGTGTTTAGTATCTAAACCCCGGAGATGGACACGTTCCCTACCCCAGGGTTGTAATTACCAAAAAGAACGTAAACAAACACCTACCATCAAATCATGGCAACCCCAACATTTGAACAACTCCTCGAAGCAGGATGCCACTTCGGTCACCTCAAAAGAAAATGGAATCCTGCTATGGCTCCCTACATCTTCATGGAGCGTAACGGTATCCACATCATCGACCTTGTAAAGACCGCAGCCAAGATCGAAGAAGCTGCTGCAGCACTCAAGAGCATCGCCAAGTCCGGCAAGAAAGTGCTGTTCGTAGCCACCAAAAAACAGGCCAAACAAGTAGTGGCCGACAAAGCCACCGCAATAGGCATGCCCTACGTCATCGAACGCTGGCCCGGCGGCATGCTCACCAACTTCCCCACCATCCGCAAGGCCGTCAAGAAGATGGCTTCCATCGACAAGATGAGCAAGGATGGCACTTTTGACAATCTCTCCAAGCGTGAGAAACTGCAGATTACACGTCAGCGCGCCAAGCTCGAGAAGAACCTCGGCAGCATCGCCGACCTCAACCGTCTGCCCTCCGCACTCTTTGTAGTAGACGTACTCAAGGAGCACATCGCCGTAGCCGAAGCCAACCGCCTCGGTATACCCGTGTTCGCTATTGTCGACACAAACTCCGATCCCACAAACGTTGACTTCGTAATACCCGCCAACGATGATGCTTCCAAGAGCATCGAAGTGGTACTCGATGCAGTATGCTCAGCTATGGCCGAAGGTCTGGAAGAGCGTAAAGCCGAGAAGGTAGACACCGAAGCCGCCGGCGAAGGTGCCGAAGAAGGCGCAGCTCCCAAGCGCGAACGTCGCCGCGTACGCCGCAACGAAGTGGCCGCAGCTGCCGAAGAGGCTGTTCCTGCCGCTGAAGCCGCTGAGGCTCCCGCCGCCGAAGCTCCCGCTGCCGAGTAATCTACAACAATCATTAAGTAAACAGTTATTCAATTATAACACTCCACTACAATGGCAGTTACAATCGAAGATATCAAAAAACTCCGTCACCTGACCAGCGCCGGTCTCAGCGACTGCAAGGCCGCACTGACCGAAACTAACGGTGACATGGATGCCGCTGTCGAAATCCTGCGTCAGAAAGGCAAAGCCATCGCTGCAAAGCGCGAAGACCGTCAGGCTTCGGAAGGCTGCGTCCTCGCTGATGTCAAGGACAACTTCGCAGCTATCGTCGCTCTCAATTGCGAGACCGACTTTGTGGCCAAGAACGCCACTTTCGTCGAGCTGACCAAGAAGCTCCTCGCTCTCGCCCTTGACAACAAAGTCAAGAGCATCGATGAGCTCAAGGCCCTCACCATCGATGGCCGCACCGTGGCCGAACTCGTGGTTGAAGAAAGCGGCAAGACGGGCGAAAAGACCGAAATATCCGCTTACGAATACCTCGAAGGCGCTTCCGTAACCTCGTACAACCACTTCGGCAATAAGCTCTCCACCATCGTATCCTTCAATCTCGAAGGCGTAGATGCACAGGTGATGCGCGACGTGGCTATGCAGGTTGCAGCCATGAACCCCGTGGCTGTAAATCGCGAGGCCGTTCCCCAGAATATCATTGACTCGGAGCTTTCAGTAGCCGTCGAGAAGACCAAAGAGGAACTCGTCAAGAAGGCTGTAGACGCTGCTCTGCACAAAGCAGGCATCAACCCCAACCTCGTAGACAGCGAAGACCATATCGAATCGAATATGGCCAAAGGCTGGCTCACCCAGGAAGAGGCAGACAAGGCTCGCAAGATTTCCAAGGAAACTGCTGAGGCTAAGGCCGCAAACCTCCCCGAGGCTATGATCAAAAACATTGCCAACGGCCGTCTCAACAAGTTCTTCAAAGAATCCTGCCTCATGGAACAAGAGTACGTCAAGGATGGTAAGCTCACCGTAGGTCAGTACCTCGAAACATCGTCCAAGGGCCTGGTTGCTGTTGCCTTCAAGCGCGTCAACCTCAATGAGGACTAATATTCTGAGTTAAACTATACAGACACTTATTATAGCGAGAGCCGTCATCCGCAAGGATGACGGCTCTCGTGTATTTGTATGGCCTGTCTGTGAAGTGTGAGAACTATGAGAATAATGGAGTAGGTCGCTATGGGTCACAGCTTGAAGAATCGGGCCATGCCGCCTTTGAGCGGAAGATGCAATAGGATGAGCGATGCGGCCACCGAGAGCACGCATATCAGCAGCGGATATGTGATGTATGAACCGAAGCCGAGATTGTGTAACGGGGAGAGATTTTGTATGATAATATAGTGGATAGTGTATACGGGCATAAACAGCACACCGGCGTTGCGCAGAACATAATTCTCGCTCCATTTGCGCTGTACGGCCCAGCAGAATACTGCGAGGTAGAATAGTAGTGATATCGGTGATCCGGCAAAGGCGAGATTGGAAGTGTCATGTATAACCGGCTCGAGGTAGTAGCGCTGTGCGGCGTTGAGTACGGCGGCGCATATCGCAATCCACCCCCAATGCAAGTGTGGAGTCGGGTAGGCCCGTAGAACTCCGCCCAAAGCAAAGAAAAACAGCCATTTCCACATCTTCAGTGGCTGAAGCAGACTGCGGTCGCTATATCTTAAATCCGTAAATTGGGCAGCGAACAGCAGAATGCAAAATACACCTAATATGGCTACCGACCACGCAAAGGCGCGTGTGTGGCGCGTGTAAAAACAGTGGTTAAGCGGCAGAAGCAGATATATGGCGGACATAGACCACAGGAACCAGAATGGCGTGAATGGCCCTCGCAGCAAAAAGGTATTGATAAACTCGTCGGCGCAGTGCTTAATCTGAGTATAGTCCCAGTGTATGAGCGCCATAATGCCCCAGTACAATATGCAGCAGACGGCGATATAGCGCACTATAGCCCAAATCTTGTGTGCTACGTATTTGTAGGTCGTTTCCTTACGCCCTAACAGCAGGTAGCCGCTGACCATGAAGAACAACGGGACACCGCCGGCGGTCAGCGAATGGCAGATGGTGGTCATCGCCGGGTCCTGTTTATATGCAATCAGGACGTTGAGCGAGTGCGACACCACCACCGACAGCATGGCTATCAGCTTGACCGCGTCCAATCCGATGATACGTTTAGTCGGCATTTTTTTCTACGTTTAAGTGAAGCAGGGGCTTTCGAAACACTTGTTATGGCCTAAAACGAGTTGATGAATTCAGAAAAAATGTGTGTTTCGCATCTATGCTTGTTTAGGATGTCGTGGGGCATTATCGTCTATCGGTTTGCCGTCAAGACTGTCCACAATATAGCATGGGCGATGCTTGGTTTCGTTGAAGATGCGGCCGAGGTATTCGCCGATGATGCCGATGGCAAGGAGTTGACATCCGCCGAGGAAGAGTATGACGATGATGAGGGTGGGGAAGCCTTGGACGTCATCGCCTACGGCTATGGTCTTGATGAGGAAGTAGAGGGCGTATAGCATTGCGGCGGCGGCGCTGAGCAGTCCGATGACGGAAGCCAGACGCAGCGGCGCGGTGGTGTATGATGTAATGCCCTCAACGGCGAGGTTGCACAGGCCGCGCAGATTGAAAGACGAGTGTCCCCCATGTCGCTCGAGATTGGAGTACAAGACTTCTTTTTTGCGGAATCCTATCCATGCGTACATACCCTTGGTGTATCGCTGTGTTTCGCGTAGGCGGCGCAGTGCGTCCAGTGCGCGGCGGTCCAGCAGGCGAAAGTCGCCGACATTTGGCAGGATGTCAACGCGTGTCGAGCGCTGTAGCATCTTGTAATATGACATTGAAAGGCGGCGGCGCAGCCACGATTCGCGGCCGCGGCTGAGGCGCTTGCCATATACGTCCTCATAGCCTTGCTCCCACCAGTATACCATCTCGGGAATGGTTGCCACCGGGTGTTGCAGGTCTGCATCGATGATGACGGCCGCATCGCCTGTGGCATAATCGAATCCGGCAAGCATGGCGTTTTCTTTGCCGAAATTGCGGCTGAGATTGAGGTAGCGGAAGCGAGGGTCGCGCTGATGCAGTCGCGCCATGATTTCGAGCGTCCTATCGCTGCTGCCGTCATTGACCATCAGTACTTCCCAGTCGTAATTGTTCAGCAGTTCCGAGTCGGAGGATTCGGGCGTATATCGCGGCATCCGGCCGTCTATCAGTGGCAGAAGGGCGTTGTAGAGCGCTTCGAGGTTGGCCTCCTCGTTGTATGCCGGAACGATAATGGTGATTTTTTGCATAATGGTAGGCTTTAGTTGTTGCAGATAGGAATTAGTAAGCCGAATAGGCTATACTCTTTTATGCGGCACGCCGCGCCCCTACATTGGGATGTAGGACGCGGCGTGCGCTCGTGAGTGTGTCGCGGCGTGATGCCCGCTGCTTATTTCTTGTTGCGGTTGCCGTAACGGCTCATGAATTTGTCGACGCGGCCGGCTGTATCGACAAGTTTCTGCTTGCCGGTGAAGAAGGGGTGCGACGAGCTGGTGATTTCAAGCTTCACCAGGGGATAGGTTTTGCCATCGACGTCGATAGTCTCTTTGGTGGCCACGGTCGAGCGAGTGATAAAGATTTCGTCGTTGGACATATCTTTGAATACCACTTCGCGGTAGTTGGAGGGATGTATGCCTTTTTTCATTTCTATAGAATGTTTTTATTCGGTTGTTGTATGTACACTTTTTGGCCGTTGGTAGGACGGCCATAGTCGTAATGGCTCGCAAAGGTACGCATATTTGCCAATATGGCAAAATTTTACGCCAACAAATTTTTTCTCGCGAAGAAATTGCCCTGCAAAAGTTTTCCGTACCCGGAAAACTTTTGCTAACTTTACGGCGCAGAAGATTCTGCGACCTATGCCCACCGGATTATTCACAATAAAATGCTTTTAACAATGAAACGACTATTGCAAAAACTGATGCCTTTGATGGCGATGCTTCTTTGGACTTTCAATGCCTCGGCTCATGACTATGAGTTTACGATCGATGGAATCTGCTACGGCATTAATGAAACTGATGGCCGAGACGCCTGCAAGGTTGTGCGCGGAGACAGGGCTTATGCCGGCGATATAACTATCCCGTCCAAGGTGAAGTATCGGGGACGAACTTACAGGGTGGTATCAATCGCAGAGAAGAGTTTTGCCGGATGTCGCGGCCTCAAGTCGGTAAAGATTGGCGGATTGACTTCTATCGGCGAATCGGCTTTTGCCGATTGCAAGGGCCTGACAAGGGTTAGTCTGAGCAATATTACGCATATCGGCAGCAAGGCTTTTTCGGGCTGTACCGGTCTGACGGACCTCCGAATGAGTAATATCACACATATAGGTGACAATGCCTTCTTCGGCTGTAAGGGCCTGACGAGCCTCAATCTGAGTGTTGTTACGCATATAGGTGACAGCGCTTTTGCCGACTGTACCGGCTTGACAAGAGTCAAGCTGAGGAGTATTACACAGATAGGCTCCTATGCCTTCAGCGGTTGCCGCGGCTTGACAACTGCGGATATCGGTGCCGTAACCACAATCTCGGCTTACGCCTTCTGGAATTGCTCCGGTCTGCGCAACGTTATTTTGGACTATGTCACAAGTATCGGTGATCACGCCTTCGGACAGTGCCCCAGACTCAAACGGGTCAATGTCGGGAAGGTGACCAAGTACGAAGACTCTGCTTTTGACGTCGGAGTAAGATTATCAGGGAGAACTAATCATCGCTGAAATTCGAGATGTCTCGGGTCTTCTGAAAGATAACGAGAAGGACAAATGCAATATCACGAAAATGCCATTGTCTAAAGTCTAAAGAGATCCGGATTGTTGCAGCCGTTTCATCTCCTTTGTGGCATATAAGCCCGAAAAAGGTAAGACAGCGTGCGTCAGGATATGCGGCTCCAGTCGGCGGTGCGGTCGAGGACGGCGCGCAGCTCCTCGGCAAAGGTGGCATTTGCCGGGTCTGACAGGGTGGGGTCGGCGGCCAGAAGCTTTTCGGCGGCATTACGAGCCATTTGTATGATTTGGCCATCGGTGGCAAGATTGGCTATGTGTAGGTCAAAGGGTATGCCGCTTTGCATAGTGCCCTCGATGTCGCCGGGGCCGCGCATACGCATATCCGCCTCGGCGATTACAAAGCCGTCAGTGGTTTGGGTCATCAGCTCGAGGCGCTGACGGCTGTCGCGGCTCAACTTGGCCGGAGCCATCAGTACGCAGTAGCTCTGGTCGGCGCCGCGCCCTACGCGTCCGCGCAGTTGGTGCAACTGGCTCAGACCGAAGCGCTCGGCATTTTCGATAATCATTGTGGTGGCGTTGGGCACGTTGACGCCCACTTCGATGACGGTGGTGGCGACCATGATGCGAGCCTTGCCTTCAACGAATATTCGCATTTGGTAATCCTTTTCGTCCGGCTTTAATTGGCCGTGGACCAGTGCGACCTTGTATTGTGGGAAGGTCTCGCGGATTATGTCGTAGCCTTCCTCGACACTACGCAGTTCCAGCTTGGGATTGTCGTGTATCAGCGGGTGTACGATATATGCTTGACGGCCCTGACGCAGCTGTGCGGCCAAGGCTTTCATCACTTGCAACCTCTGTGTGTCGTAGCGCAGTACGGTTGTCACGGGCTTACGTCCGGGCGGCAATTCGTCAATGACCGAGACGTCAAGATCGCCGTAGACGGTCATGGCCAGTGTGCGCGGTATGGGTGTGGCAGTCATTACCAGGATGTGCGGTGGCACATTGTTTTTGGACCACATCCGTGCGCGCTGGGCTACGCCGAAACGGTGTTGCTCGTCGATGACGGCAAGGCCGAGATTGGCAAATTGTACGGTGTCCTCAAGTACGGCGTGCGTGCCTACGAGGATGTGTACGCTGCCGTCCAGAAGTCCCGCGTGTATTTCACGACGTCGTGCTGCGGGTGTCGATCCGGTCAGCAGCTTGATGTTGACGCCTATTTGTGCAGCCAGGGACGTCAATGTCTCGTAATGCTGTCCGGCCAGGATTTCGGTGGGCGCCATCAGGCATGCTTGGTATCCGTTGTCGAGGGCCAGCAGCATAGTCATCAGTGCCACGAGTGTCTTGCCGCTGCCTACATCGCCTTGCACCAGACGGTTCATCTGATGGCCGGTGCGCATATCGGCGTGCACTTCGCGTATGACGCGCTTCTGCGCCTCGGTGAGGCTGAAGGGTAGGCAGCTACCGTAGAAGGTGTTGAAGTATTGTCCCACGCGCGGCATCAGGTGGCCTATGGACTGACGGCGGTGGTGGAGATTGCGCCGCACCATATCGGCCTGAATGTAAAGCAATTCCTCGAATTTAAGGCGCTCGCGTGCGCGTTGGAGTGCGGCGCTGTCCGTGGGGTTGTGTATTGTCCGCAGCGCTTGGTCTAAGGACATCAGTCGGCAGTCATCGACCACGGAGGCCGGCAGCGTCTCCGGAATGGGCGGCGTGGCGGTCAGCAACGCCGTAATCCATTGATGAAATTGACGTGACCCGACATTGCGTTGGCGCAGCTTCTCGGTCAGCGGATATATGGCGCGAAGGCCTTCGGTGAGCGCGGCCGAATTGGCGGCGTCTACTTCGGGGTGCGCCATGTTCCACATATGGCTGCGGCCGTAGACTGTAGGCTTGCCGAAGATGACGTATTCGGTGCCTATGCCGTACATCTCGCGGATGTTGCGTATGCCGCGAAACCATACGACTTCGATGGTGCCCGTGCCATCGGTAAATATTGCCGACAGGCGCATCTTGGTACCTTCGCCAACGGTGTTCATGGACACAAAGCGGCCGCGCAATTGCACAGCCGGCATCTCGCCCGCCAAGTCGGCGATGCGGTAGGTCTTGCTGCGGTCGACGTAGCCTGAGGGGAAATGGCGCAACAAGTCGTAAGCCGTACGTATGCCCAGCTCGGCGGTCAGCAGCTCGGCTCGCTTGGGGCCTATGCCTTTGACGTACTGTATTTCGATGCGGCGCAGCGGATTCATCGGCGTCCGGATAAAATCTCGGTGGCACGCTCGATGTCGCCGCTGTAGGTGATTTTGATATTGTCGGGGCTGCCCGGCACAAGTGTTACGGGCGTGTCGTAGACGGCTTCGAATACGCTTGCATCGTCCGTAAATGTCGAAGAATCGGGGACTTCATATGCTCGTCGCAGCATCGCCAAGTCGAAGCCTTGCGGGGTTTGCACGGCATAATAGCGGCTGCGATCGACCGCATGGCTGTTGCCGTCGGCATCGAGGCATCGCAGCGAGTCGGTGACGGCGACTGCCGGCACGGCTGCATGAGACGTGGCTGCCGCTTCGGCAACGGCACGTACCACTTCGGGCGGCACCACGGGGCGCGCTCCGTCATGCACCAGTACGATGTCTCCCGGGGCTGTCGGCGGAAGACTTGCCAGCCCGTTGTGTACCGATTGCCGGCGCGATGTCCCGCCGCATACAACCATCAGCGAGGCATATAGCGGTGATGTTTTGCATAGCTTTTGCCAAAGTTCGATGCAGTTCTCGGCAATGACGAGTCGGAGGTTTTCGGGCTGACATACAGCCAGCATCGCGTCTATGGAATACATCAATACCGGACGGCATTCCCGGCCCATAGGCAGGTACTGTTTGGGCATAGAGCCGCCGTAGCGGCTGCCCGAGCCTCCGGCAACGATGATTCCATAGATGATGCCTTGCATATGCTATTTAGCGGAATTATAGTCTGTTACTATTTATTGTTGTACGACAATGACCATCGCTGACCTGTAAATATAGGTCGAATATGAAGTATGGCAATGCCGACTTTGTATTACCAGGCAAATATAGGACGGTCGGACATCATAGCGTTGACTTCGGCGCGTACAGCGGCGATGACGGCGGCGTCTTCGGGCGCACGCAGCACGCGGTCTATCATTTCGGCTACGGGACCCATGAGGTCCTCGCGTACGCCGCGTGTGGTGATGGCCGGGGTGCCCAGACGTATACCGGAGGTCTGGAACGGCGAGCGGCTGTCAAAGGGCACCATATTCTTATTGGCGGTGATGTCGGCATCGACGAGCGCGCGTTCGGCTACTTTGCCGGTAAGTTCGGGGAATTTGCTACGCAGATCCACCAGGATGCAGTGGTTGTCTGTGCCGCCGCTGACGATATTGTAGCCCAGATCTACAAGGGCGCATGCCAGAGCGGTAGCATTGGTTTGCACCTGCTTTTGGTACTCGGCAAAGGACGGTTGGAGCGCTTCGCCGAAGGCCACGGCCTTGGCGGCGATGACGTGTTCCAGCGGGCCGCCTTGCACGCCGGGGAATACGGCGGAGTCCAGCAACTGGCTCATCATCTTGGTGACGCCCTTTGGCGTCTTTTTGCCCCAGGGATTTTCGAAGTCCTTGCCCATGAGTATGATGCCGCCGCGCGGTCCGCGCAGTGTCTTGTGTGTGGTGGAGGTGACGATGTGCGCGTATTTTACGGGATTGTCCAGCAGTCCGGCGGCTATCAATCCGGCGGGGTGGGCCATATCGACCATAAATATTGCGCCGATTTCATCGGCGAGTCGACGCATACGGGCATAGTCCCATTCGCGGCTGTAGGCGCTGGCGCCGCCGATAATCAGACGCGGACGCTCGCGACGTGCCACTTCTTCCATTTGTTCGTAGTCTATGAGTCCTGTCTCGGCGCTGACGTTGTACTCGAGCGCATGGAACATCAGTCCGGAGAAATTGACGGGGCTGCCGTGCGACAGGTGGCCGCCGTGCGATAGATTGAGCCCCAGGAATTTGTCGCCGGGATTGAGCACGGCCATAAATACGGCCATATTGGCTTGGGCGCCGCTGTGCGGTTGCACGTTGGCGTACTCGGCGCCGAAGAGTTGCTTGATGCGTTCTATGGCCAAGGTTTCCGAGCGGTCTACCTCCTGACAGCCACCGTAGTAGCGGTGGCCTGGATAGCCCTCGGCGTACTTGTTGGTGAGGCACGACCCCATGGCGCGCAACACCTGCTCGCTTACGAAGTTCTCGCTGGCTATCAGCTCGATACCCTTGCGCTGGCGACGGTCTTCAGCGGCGATAATCTCAAAAATCTCTTTGTCTTGTTCCATATTCTCGGTTTTAATTTCGGGGATAATATGATAAGTATGGTTATGATAGGGATAGTATTGTTTTGCATATTTTACTGCGGCATCGGGCTTGCGACTTGGGCTGAGGCGCTAAGTCTTACAGCTTCGCCTGCGGCGTCGGTTGTCATCGGCAGCGCTTGCGCCGCCTGACTTCCGTGCCACAAAGGTAATAATTAATCCTAAATGCCGCAAAATCGTCGAAAAATATGAAGGTGTGGCTGTATCAAAATTGAGGATCCTTGTAGGGGTGCTATACATAGCGCCCGCGTAGTAGAGTAGCAATGCTTTGAATCTAAGTGTATTATGCTGTATTATATATGGTCGCTACGGACGCAATATATTGCGTCCCTACAATATCCGGCATTACGACACACCCTCAGTCTTCCGATTGAAGGGAAAGCCGGGAGGCTGCACCATCGCTTATGTTCCATGCAGTCTCCCGGCCTGGGAGGGTGGGCGTGCCTTGCGGCACGTAATGTTATGTCGGTGTGCGGCATCTGTCAGCGCCACCCGGCGGCGATGTCAGATGCCGTTATGTGGTAGCGTCAGATGCGGACTTTGGTGCGGCCTTGCGGTGACACGAGGATGTAGATTCCGGTTGGCAGGTCGTAGATGTCTGCTTTGTCGCATTTGCCGCGAACCATAATGCCCTGCAGATTGTATACGTCATACTCGGTGGCAACGTCTGCCTTCACGTCCTCGATGCTTTCTGTCTTTTTAACGGTTACACGACAATAACCGGAAGTCTCGCCTCGTTTTGCACTAATTTGGGTCTGACCTTCTGCTATGCCGGTGACAATACCTTTGGAAGATACTGTGGCAATACTGTTGTTTTTGCTCGACCATCTTATTGGGGTTGTATCCAAATCTTTTGGGTATATACGTGCATTAATTTTCACACTTGCCCCTGCTTCAATGGTGAGTTCTTTGTCGATTTGCATTTTCGGTGTATATTCTCGAATAGTCCGAAATTTTTTCCAGAAGTCGGCTGTTCTGTATTGTTGTGCAGACCCTTTCGGTACATATAATGTTATATTACTGACATCGTCCGGAAACGTAAATTTATATATTGTAGGTGGCGCCATATTCAGCGACTCAATTTCACGAAGCATTGTGCATGTCTTGAAGGCGCTAATTTCAATATCTTCAAGTTCTTCGCCCAAGTGTAATTGTTGAAAATTACATTCATAAAATGCGTGGCCAGCTATACGTCTAATGTTCGGTAAGTAAACGAAGCTTATATTAGTGCAGCCGCTGAAAGCGCTAGCATTGACGATGGATACGTTTTGAAGGCTAATTCTATTATAATTTAGAGATAGATCTAGGGCTGTGCAATTTTCAAATGCCCTCACCCCAATTATGTTAGTTTTTGGTAGGTATATGTTTTTAAGATTAGTGCACTCACTGAAAGCCTTTTCTCCGATAGAGATTACATTCGGGAGGTTGAGTTCTGTTAGACCGGGACAGCCATAGAATACATAGTCGCCTATAACCTCTAATTTATTGAAGTAAGTATTTAATTCCCAGCTTGTTAAGCCGTCGCGCTTATAGAATATTGGGCCATAGAGGCGTTTGATGTTGTTGATGCCGGGAGCAGTTATGCCTGATGCGATGAGCGCTCCGCGGTATGCATCGTACGCGTTGTCAAATTTTCCGGCATTTAAAGCATTAATGTTTTTGAAGGATATCGATTTTAGATTTGTGCAGCTAGAGAATGCACTGACATTAATATATATTGAATCAAGGTTCTCGAAATGAAGCTCCGTTATGGCATTGCAACAACTAAAAGCCTTTCTCCCAATTGAGGTTGTCTTTGGCGTGTTTATATCTGTTAGTTTACTACAGTAATAGAATGCGCTATCAGCTATGGTCTCGAATGATGTCGATATAGACTCTAGCTTTGAACAGAACTTAAAAGCGCCTTTGCCAATGGTGCTAACATGTTTTGGATTATGGCCATTGAGCTCTATTTTGCTTAGAGGACAGCTTTCAAAAGCATGAGCACCGATTGAAACCACATTAGGTAGATTAAATCTAAGTAGAGAGGAGTCATAAAACGCGTACTTGCCGATTGAGTCGACAGATGCGGATATGGATGTGATGCCTTTATTTTTGAATGCCATATCGCAGATTGTTGACACTTTGTATGGTATGTCTTCGATATAGACTGAGTCAGGAATGACAAGGTAGACACTTGCCTTGGCAAGATTGGCTGTTACGACGCCTAATGTGTATTCATCTTCGGCTGCAGACAAGATATATTTATAGTATATGCCGTTCTCTTCATAGTCATAGTAGTATGGGCCGTAGTCGTATGCGGCGGCCGGGAGTGTCGCGAGTAGCATGGCTACCAGCGGCATAACAATTCGTAGTAGTCGATTCATTGTTGTTTGGATTTATGGAATAGGCCGAGGGCGATGTCCGGGTTTATATCGCCCTGCCATTCCGGTGGATGATTTTATTTGGGAATTTTGGTTGATGAGTATGGCATCGCACGACCTTCGTCCACGGCGTTGTTGCCCGGACGGGGGAGGTCGTGCGGATGTCTTTAGGGCTTGGGTTGCTTGATGATGTACTCGGTGTGGCGAAGTTCGCCCTTGCCGGTGGCAAGTGTTAGCGAGTACTTGAACGCATTCTTGCAGGTCGCGCTGTTCTGGCTTGCAATTTTGACAAATTCCAGCGATGGAATAAGCCAGTAAGTCTCGAGCGAACGGATGTAGAACACGTAGAAGTAATTGGGACGGGGATTTGGACAGGATATGGCGGCAAATAGGCCTCCTGTGCTGAGTGACTTGACCTGCACTTCCAGGATGCCGGATTGTCCGGCTTTGTAGAGTTCTTGAGCTACTTCGGAGGGAAGTGACAACATGACGTTAAGGTTTTTGGGCGGAATGACCAGCATGTCCACGCCGTGATCGTCCACGGCCGGCAGGTACACTTCGCAGTCGGCATCAAGGAATATCGATGCGACTTTGTACTCGGTAGCTTTGCCCAAAGCGAATTTAGAGCTTGGCATAGATTTGTATTAGGTAAATGCGTCCTCACGCTCCCGTGGCCGAAACCCCTGGCTTCGGGATGGTATGAAACAAAAAAATGCGTGGATTTCAGTTATCGTTGCCTGTCTCCGCTCCTCAAGGCCTTCGCATGCCCAGTATAGTAGAGACAAGCAACTATAGAAGCCCACGCAAGTATGAGGACGGATGTATAGACCGCCATGCCCATCGCGGACACGGCGGCATACACCATCGGTGCATACCCGGGCGTCTACCGTTGCAGTGCTCTTGACTATACTGTATAGAAGTTGCGAAGTTCTGAGGATGCCAAGAACAAAGCGCTGATATACGCTTTTGTATTTGATAATATGTACTGCGCGGCTCTCCGCGGCAGCTGCATCAACCCAACCCGCTCACCCCGACCGGGGCTTCAAGTCGGTTTGCACCGCAAAGTTAGTAAATTTTTTTCTAACGACGGCGTTGTTGTGGCAAGCGAATTTTTATGGGAACAATGGGAATAATGAGAGCAATAGGAACAATAAGAATCATGGGAATAAGGAAAATAATTGGAGTGATGGGAGCGATGGCATAGTCGTCAACACTGCATTGTTCCCATAATTCTCATTGCTTCCATTATTCCCATCCTATAGTCTGCCTCCGAGGAAGATTACAAAAATTTACATTCGCGAACATAGATTTTGATGGAAATTGGGCGGAGAAAGCGGCATCAGGGAAAAATATGTTGTAAAACATGTTTTCGTACAATGGGCTGATACATAAAAAGCTGCAAGGGCTTTTCGGATGTTCGAAGGGGTTGCTTTTGAAAATATTTCGGACAAAATGCCGCTGTTTCGAAAAAAATGATTACCTTTGGGATGTCACGATGAAAATCGTTAACACCCTCTAACAACTGACCACCTAAAAAACCACATCTGTAACAACAGGAAGCAAAAAATCACGTATGGAAAAGACTCTCATCATCCTAAAGCCGTCGGCAATACAGCGCGGACTCAGCGGCCAAATTCTCGACCGTTTTCTTCGTAAAGGACTTGTCATAGCCGGCATCAAGATGATGCAATTGGACGAGGCGATACTGCGCGAGCACTATGCACACCTTGTCGACCGCCCTTTTTTTCCGACATTGGTGCGCTCAATGATGGCTACGCCCGTCATTGTGATGTGCCTCGAAGGCAAGGATGTGGTGTCGTGCGTGCGTGCCATGACCGGTGTTACCAATTGTCGCGCTGCCGCTCCCGGCACCATACGCGGCGATATGGGTATGTCCGGTCAGGAAAATATCATTCATGCCAGTGATACACCGGAGAATGCAGTCATCGAGATCAAGCGGTTCTTCCGCGATGGCGAAATCTTCGAATACACACCCGCCATTCTCGGCAGCATTTATGCCGCCGACGAGATGGCATGAGGTGATTAGCTATTATGTAGGGGCGCCAAGTTCCTCACGGCCGGCGCTGACGCCGTGCCATCCTCTCCCGCAACAGCCGCAGCGGCGACTGTTCCTCCATATCCTTGACGCAGAGGCTTGAAGTCGGCTGTGGCAGCCTTCCAAAGTCCGAGCGCCCATCACATCATCTAACCACATATACTTACATCCGTCCGCGGACGTCTCTCCTTGTCAGGACGCCATCGACCGGCACTCCGCAACCATGACGGATATATACAGATCAATGAACAGCATAGCACGCATTATGACGCTTGTCGCCCTTGCCCTCGGCACCGCCGCGGTGGCTTCGGCACAGACATACCGGCTGCCGGGTCAGCATACAAAGCAGACCTCCGACTTGCTGGCCAATCAGGCTTCGGCCACTCATTCTATCTCAATAAATCCCACCATCGACTACCTCAATTTCAGCACCGAGGACGAGCCCGAGGGTGATATCTACGAAGAGGGCTGGAACTCGAATCGCGTCAACTGCTATGCCAATATGCACGTGCCCCAGACGGCCGTCATAGATGTCTCCAATTATTGTATGCCTCATAGCGGCCCCATCACCTCGCCTTACGGCTACCGCCGCCGCTTCCGTCGTATGCACAAGGGCATAGACATTGGCATCCATATGCGCGATACCATATACGCCGCCTTTGACGGACGTGTCCGTATCACCAACTACGAGCGTCGTGGCTACGGATACTATATCGTGATACGTCATACCAACGACTTGGAGACCGTATACGGCCACTTGTCGCGCTTCCTTGTCAAGCCCGAGCAGTACGTCCACGCCGGCGACCCCATAGCACTTGGCGGCAATACCGGTCGTTCCACCGGCCCGCACTTGCACTTCGAGACCCGATATATGGGTTATGCCATCAATCCCGCCGGTATCTTTGACTTTGCCAATCAGACCACGCATACAGATACGTATGTATTCAATAAGAATACGTATCAGAATGCGCGCAACTTCTCGCCCGCAGCCAATGCCGAGTATGCCCGAGCATACAATGCTATGCGCAGCGCCAATCGCGAGCAGGCAGCCAAGACTTCACGCAGTAAGCGCGCATCGGCAGCTTCGCCGCGCACGGTAACAGTTCGTAAGGGCGACTCGCTGAGCAGGATTGCCGCACGCAATCGCACCACCGTGGCGCGCCTGTGCCGCGCCAACGGCATCAAGGCCTCGACCAAGATACGTCCGGGTCAGAAGCTGAAACTCAGATGATATAGGGTCGGTATACGACCGGGTATAATGCCGTATTCGGTGCGGACGCAATGTATTGCGTTCCTACAGGAGGCAATCGTCCGCGCAACATTTAGACTCTAAGGAATACACAAAAAAATAGCATCCCGCCGACATCGGCGAGATGCTATTTTTTTTGTGTACTTAAAAGATTGAGCGCCTTAGGCGCTGTGCTGTCTTAGAGTTGGGTGGCGGGGTCGAGGTTGGCAGCTTCGATGTCTTTGAAGTAGCGGTATGTAGCAACCTTGAGTTCGTCGCAAGCTTCTTCGTCGGCTACGATGATAACTTTCTGATGCATCTGCAGAGCCGAGATGGTCCACATTTGCGAGATGCCGCCTTCGACGCCGTGTTTAAGGGCTCGTGCCTTATTGTGTCCGTTGACGATGAGCAGGACGCTGCGAGCGTCCATAACGGTGCCGACGCCTACGGTAAGAGCCGTCTTGGGTACGAGGTTGACATCGTTGTTGAAGAAACGCGAGTTGGCGATGATGGTGTCGTGTGTCAGCGTCTTCATACGTGTGCGCGAAGTCAGCGACGAGCCCGGCTCGTTGAAGGCAATGTGTCCGTCGGGACCTACGCCGCCCAGGAAGAGGTCGATGCCACCGTAGGATGCGATTTTTTCTTCGTAGCGACGGCACTCGGCTACGGGGTCTTCGGCGTTGCCGTTGAGGATATTGACGTTCTCGGGGAGGATGTCAATCTGATTGAAGAAGTTGGTCCACATGAAGGTGTGGTAGCTCTGCTCGTGGTCGCGAGGTATGCCGCAGTATTCGTCCATATTGAAGGTGACGACATTGCGGAACGACACTTTGCCTTCCTTGTTCAGGTGGATGAGAGCGCGGTACATGCCCAGGGGGCTGCTGCCTGTCGGGCATCCGAGCACAAAGGGGTGTTCGGCTGTCGGTTTGGCCTCATTGATGCGGGCGGCTACGTAGTTGGCTGCCCATTGGGATACGTTGTCGTAATTCTTTTCGATGATAAGTCTCATGGCTAAGTAGAGAATTATTTGATTTGTGAGAAGTGTGTTTTTGTTGCGTGTCTTGTTTTGCGGTCAGGCTCGGCCGCGGGGCTGAGCCTTGTGTGTCAAAATCCTCGTAGGCCCATGATTTGGCGCACTTCGGCAAGGGTCTTGGAGGCGCGTTCGCGTGCGCGTTCGGCACCGCGAGCCAGTACTTGACGGAGGTAGTCCTCATCGTTGAGGTAGGTGTTGATGCGTTCGCGTATAGGCTCGGTAATCTTGGTGAGGTCCTCGGCGAGTTGCTTCTTGAGGTCGCCGTAGCGTATCGAGCAGTCGGCGTATGCGTCACGGAAATGCTGTACGACTTCCGGTGTCGATGCCAGTTCGAGCAGCGAAATAAGGTTGGCAATGGGTTCGCTCAATGGCTGATTAGGCTCTTTGGGACCTTCATCGGTGACGGCGCGCATGACTTTCTTGCGCAGTGTCTTGGGGTCGTCTATGAGGTATATGCAGTTGCCCTCGCTCTTGCCCATTTTACCGCTGCCGTCCAGGCCGGGGACTTTGACCGGCTTTCCGCCGAAATCGAAGTTCTGCGGTTCGATAAATTCCTCGACGCCGTAGAAATTGTTGAAGCGGCGTGCAAATCGGCGAGTCAGTTCCAGGTGCTGTTCCTGGTCTTTGCCCACGGGGACGTACTTGGCCTTTTGGATGAGGATGTCCACGGCCATAAGGGTGGGGTAGGTGAGTAGTCCGGCGCTGACGCGCTTGTTGCTGTCGCCGCCGAATAGCTGGTGTTCGAAGGCTTCGTCCTCTTCCTTGGTCATCTTGGAAGCATCGCTTCCGGGGGCAGCCAAGCCCAAGGCCTTGCGTGCCTTATCCTTGAAGGAAGTGGTGCGCATAAGCTCGCCCACACCTACGTGCATATTCAGCAGCAGGTACATTTCAGGGATTTCGTGTATGTCGCTTTGGACGAATATGGCGGCTTTGTCCGGGTCGATGCCTGCGGCCAGGTACTGTGCCAGAATGTTTTTGACGTTGGCGTGTAGCGCTTCCGGATCAGTATTGGTGGTCAGGGCGTGCAAATCCGCGATAAAGAAAAAGCAGTCGAAATCGTCCTGCATTTTGACAAACTTGCGCAGGGCTCCGAAGTAGTTGCCCAGGTGCAGGTTGCCGGTAGGACGAATACCGCTAAGTACTATGTCTTTGCTCATAATATATATTGTATATTGCTTGTTGTCTATGTGCTCGTTTTTACGCCGCAAAGGTAACTATAAAATGGGAAACGGCCGTCAGGTACGAGCAAATATTTGCCGACAACCGACCCTAAATGTCGAAGATTAAAAAAAAATGTGTACATTTGTAGGCTTACTTGTATACACAAGCTGACAGTACAAAATACACATATACACCAAACACATTCATATCCCCTATGAAACCTTATGTAGTAGGTATAGACTTGGGCGGAACCAACACCGTTTTCGGCATCGTCGATGCTCGCGGCGTGGTCATAGCCTCGTCTTCCATCAAAACGTGCAAACACAACACCGTAGAAGGCTTTATCGAAGACCTTTACATCGAACTTACCCGACTGATCAAAGCCAATGACGCCGAAGGCAAAATACATGGCATAGGTATCGGCGCACCCAACGCCAATTACTATACCGGTATGATTGAAGACGCTGTCAATCTTCCCTGGCCCACGCCCATACCACTGGCCAAGCTCGTCAGCGAAAAATTCGGAATACCCGTGACCATCACCAATGACGCCAACGCCGCCGCCATAGGCGAGATGACTTATGGTGCGGCTCGTGGCATAAAAGACTTTATAATGATTACGCTCGGCACCGGTGTGGGCAGCGGTATCGTCATCAACGGACAACTGGTATACGGCCACGACGGATTTGCCGGCGAACTGGGCCACGTCATCATGAAACGCAACAACGGCCGTCTTTGCGGCTGCGGTCGCACGGGCTGTCTCGAAGCATATTGCTCGGCCACAGGTGTAGCCCGCACCGCACGCGAGTTCCTTGAGATACGCAATGAACCATCGTTGTTACGCAACCTCCATATCGAAGACATTACCTCCAAGGATGTATATGATGCAGCTATGAGCGGTGATGCACTTGCCAAGGAGATTTTTGATTACACCGGCGATATACTGGGCCAGGCCTTTGCGGATATGGTCGTATTCTCTTCGCCGGCGGCGTTCATACTCTTCGGCGGCCTTGCTCGCAGTGGCGAGTTGCTGTTGCGACCCTTGCGCGAATCCCTTGACCGTAATATCATGTCTATTTTCAAAGGCAAGGCCAAGATATTGCTTAGCGAGCTCAAAGAAGCCGATGCAGCCATACTCGGCGCCAGCGCATTGGGATGGGAAGCCAAAACTGAAAACTGATAAATTACACAAATAATGTTAATGCAGAGGGATGATAAGGATACAATATGTATCTTTGCGCAAAGTATGTCGGGCAAAGAGTTGCCATAACGGCATAAGAAACGCAAATACTCATCCTTAAATAAACGTTACAATCAATTATGAAGAAAATTCTGACACTAATTATGGCTGCTGCCGTGTCCGCTCTCGGTGCTATGGCTCAGGCTCCTGCCACGCAGCCCGCGCAGAATACCTGCGAAAAAACCGAGAAATGTGAGAAAGGAGCAAAGTGCTGCAAAGGCGACAA
>ERZ808252.1087-NODE-1087-length-21795-cov-7.505658_pt1 | contig 21795 bp, 17 predicted proteins | sample MGYA00521242_ERZ808252 | MGnify/ENA primary metagenome ERZ808252 (study PRJEB31516, sample SAMN03275581) | gut metagenome | biome: mammalia-associated habitat; material: feces | host: Papio cynocephalus | place: Kenya | collected 2012-08-07 ...
CCAGGATTCATTCTCTGATTGCAGCGGCCTAACCTCAGTGACGATTTCCAACTCCCTGACGGAGATAAGCTGGGGTGCATTCTCTGGTTGCAGCGCCCTCACCTCCGTGACGATTCCCAACTCCGTGACGACGATAGAAGAGTCCGCATTCGAAGGTTGCAGCGGCCTCACCTCCGTGACGATTCCCAACTCCGTGACGACGATAGGCTACAGCGCATTCGAAGGTTGCAGCGGCCTCACCTCCGTGAAGATTCCCAACTCAGTGACGAAGATAGAAAGTTACGCATTCTCTGGTTGCAGCGGCCTCACCTCCGTGAAGATTCCCAACTCAGTGACGAAGATAGAAAGTTGCGCATTCTCTGGTTGCAGCGGCCTCACCTCCGTGACGATTCCCAACTCCGTTAAGAGTATAGGCGAGGAAGCATTCTCTGGTTGCAGCGGCCTCACCTCCGTGACGATTCCCAACTCCGTTAAGAGTATAGACAAGGAAGCATTCTCTGGTTGCAGTGCCCTCACCTCTGTGATACTGGGGAAATCAGTGACCGCGATCTCTTCTACAGCATTTGAAGATTGCGGTGACATCGTATTTGAAGTGTTATCGGATGCACCATTAGCACGATTATCAGAGTTGAACACTAAGGAGATTATCTTGGGTAAGGGATTCGAAGAGATGTATATAACGAATTGGAAAGAATGGACTTCATTTGAAAAGATTTACGCAAAAGACAGTACACCACCTGTAATTAGCGACAGCTTTAGCGAATATCAAAAGAAAAATCTGCAGGTCATCGTCCCCACCGAAGCTCTTGAGGCATACAAGGCTGCTCCCGTATGGAAAGACTTCTGGCTTCTGGAAGGGGGTGCAGAGACCGCAGGGGTAGAGGGAGTCACACTTCCGACTGCCGATGAAGACTTGCCTGTGTATGGACTGGATGGAAGAAGAGTGAAAACTACAGTCCCTGGGCATATCTATATCAAGGGCGGCAAGAAGTTTGTGGCGCAATAAGCGAAAGGCTTTGAACAATGATTGACGATAGCTCGATCGCTTTAAACGCATAATTGCGCAAGGCATTGCCAAATATGGACAATTTAAAGTAACTGTTGTAAACTTAAAGTAGTTGCAGAATGAGTAACAAACTACTTTTACTTTTGCAATCAAAATAAAGAAGTATGGAGAAAATAGCAAGAATCTGTTGGAATACTCGTGGTTGGAGGACACCCTCGGGTAGAGAGGGCAAATCTCAGTCTGAAGACTCTTATGAGAATGAAAATGGCTTTGGATTTGAGGAGTGGATATGGGATGATTCCCGAATCTATGCCCCAGATGGTTATCACTATGGCTTTTTGCAGCCAATGAACGTGGAGAGCGGAAAGCATATAGGTGCAGTTTATGACATCCATCTATACACCATCTCGCCTTTGAAACAGAAGGTATATGTTGGTTGTCTTCATCATGCAGTAGGTGTCTCGCCAGAGGAAAGCCAGAAGGTTTATCAATATTATACGGAAAGGGGATGGATCGAGGCAATGAAGGATGAAATCCGATATGCTGGGGGAACAGTCAAGGACTTTGAGCCAGAACGGTTCTTCAATGTCAAGTTCAAGTTCCCTGAGGCAACTCTCAACCGTTCCAATAAGCCCATCTTGACTCCTGATTCGATTCGTAGCTATCGATACATCCTCATGGATAAGGAAAACGACTTTGCCTTTGAGAGAGACGAGGAAGGAACGGTCAAGGTGCTTGACACAAGCTGCTTTATAAAGACAACAGAGAAGGGCGAGGTGTTAATAGACCCATTGCATAAGAAAATCCAAAATGCAGTCGCCAAGCTATTGAAAAAAGAGCATGTTCATCCTTATGTTGAGACTGGACTTTCCGATGCGGGAGGACAACGGGTTGACATCAGGGCCATCTTCAAGGAGACAGGAGAATGGCATTATTTTGAAATCAAGACGGATTCCGCAAAGAAAAGTATCAGGGATGCATTGGGACAGATTCTTGAATATGCCCATTATCCGAACATGAAGAGAGCAACGAAGCTGTTCATTGTCGGGCCGGACCAACCAGATGACAAGGATGTGGCCTATATGAAGTTCATCCGTAAGACTTATGGTATTCCCATTTGGTTCAGATGGTACTCCTTTGAGCAGAATAAACTCCATGATGGAATATAAAATGACCAGATAACCCATTGGCGGAATTAAGTTAATGCATCCTTAATTCCGCCTATGGGTTTGTTGTTGATGAAGTTTACCTATTGCAAAATGGTAAGTGAATGGTAGTGTAGATTGAACTGTGTCAAGTTTTATATCATCAGAATGTATGCCATCCACTGCTGGTTTCAACTCATCGCAAGTCTATTACTTCAGCTCCCGGGCACTTCTTCTTACTGAATCTGAAAGTGGCATCACTTTGATTCTTAGCTTGAAAGTGGGAAAGGTTGATGGTAGTCCATCTCCCACCCTGCTGGCATTGCACCTTGACGGGAACGTAGCTGCTGCTGACCGTAACGATGATTGTCTTCATGGCACGCGCCTTACTGGTGGCCTTCATCGTCACGACATAGCCCCGACCCGACCGCTTTATGCTCAAACGATAACCCGACTTGTAAACCGAAAGAAACTGATAGGGGTGCATACGTGCCTGTTGCGCCTCGGTGGGACTGCTGATGTTGACCTCGTTGGTCGCTTTCAGGTAGCTCCATTGGGTTCTACCATCATACCACACCTTTCCTCTACGCGTCGAGGCATAAAACTTTCTTCCCTTTATAGCTATTGAGCCTGAAAGGGATTGGCCTTTCCCCATACTGATTGTAAACTGTGCGGAGACCCCGCCAGGTCGTCCTACCACTGCAGCTACCTTGTCCAACACTTTCCGCGCCTGTGCAGAAGATTGAGCATGGACAGCCAATACCATGGCCAATAAAACCAAAGTGATGATTTTTCTCATAGCTTTATCATTAAATTATTATACTCGCATGACTACCCCTTAATACTCTCCAAGATTCTGTCCAATGTGTTTTCATCTCCGACGAGTACCTCTCGGGGTTTTGCCCCCTTGGCCTCACCGACGATTCCTGCCTTCTGAAGTTTGTCCATCAAGCGACCTGCACGGTTATATCCTACCGAGAAATGACGCTGGATCTTGCTCGTTGACCCCTGTTGATTGATGACCACATAGCGCGCCACCTGTTCAAAGAGCGGGTCAAGATTGTCAGTATCCAACCCACTCATGCCGCCAACGGCATCTTCCGTAGCAGGCTCTGGGATGAGCAAGGGCACCACTGGACCTGGTTGGTCAGCAATGAAGTGGCTTATCTTCACCACTTCTGGCGTATCAACAAACGCACATTGCACACGAACAGGCTCTCCTCCGTTGAGGTAAAGCATATCTCCCCGTCCTACAAGTTGCTGTGCACCAGAACGGTCAAGAATGATACGAGAGTCCATCATGGAGCCGACGCGGAATGCGATGCGTCCTGGGAAATTGGCTTTGATATTTCCTGTGATGATGCTTGTAGTCGGACGCTGCGTAGCTATAATCATGTGAATACCCACTGCACGCGCCAACTGTGCTATTCGGGTGATGGGAAGCTCTATCTCCTTGCCCGCAGTAAGCATCAGATCGCCAAACTCATCAATCACCACAACAATATAAGGCATATAGGCGTGGCCTTCCTCTGGATTGAGATGGTGGTTGAGGAATTTTTTATTGTACTCCTTGATATTGCGCGCTCCAGCGGCTTTGAGCAAATCATAACGCTCGTCCATCAACACGCAAAGCCCCTTTAGCGTGTTCACCACTTTCTGGACATCAGTGATAATGGGCTCTTTTTCATTTTCCTCTACCGCTGCCATGAAATGATTGGCAATGGGACTATAGATGCTAAACTCCACCTTCTTCGGGTCAACCAGCACTATTTTCAGCTCATTGGGGTGCTTTTTATAAAGAAGCGATGTTATGATGGCATTCAAACCGACGGACTTTCCTTGGCCAGTTGCGCCAGCCACAAGCAAATGGGGAATCTTCGCCAAGTCTACCATAAAGACCTCATTGGATATTGTCTTTCCCAAAGCTATGGGAAGTTCCATGTCCGTTTCTTGAAACTTCTTGGAGTTTAGTATGCTAAACATGGAAACAACACTTGGTGAAGCGTTAGGCACTTCGATACCAATCGTCCCTTTTCCTGGAATAGGGGCAATGATGCGGATGCCAATAGCCGCAAGGCTTAGTGCGATGTCGTCCTCCAAATTTTTAATCTTCGCGATGCGGATTCCCTGAGCAGGGGTAATCTCATAGAGCGTAATGGTAGGTCCAACGGTGGCACGGATGGAACGAATTTGTACGCCAAAGTCATCAAGCACCTTAATGATGCGGTTTTTGTTGGCCTCTAACTCTTCCTTGGTGGCAAAACTTGGCCGAGCATCGCTGTCATATTCTTTCAGCAAGTCAAGGGTAGGAAACTTCCATGAAAGGAAAGGCTCGCGTGGGTTAATCGGTGTGGAAAGGCTCGTCGATCCAGCTACGGTCTTACCACTGGCCCTTTCATCGCCCTTAGCCATCTCAACACGCATGTTTAACTCCTCTTCTTCTTTTTTCTCATGAGCATGGTTAGGCTTTAGCGACTTCTTCTCAGCTTCTGAATCAGGTATTGCATCATCAAGAAATTCCACTTTCTGGGGTTGCGGGTCGTCGAATACTTCCGGGTCATCTTCAGCCGCCGCATTGTCGTTGGGGGCATTATCAACATTGTCTTTGGGGGTATTATGGTCGTGATGTAGCCCGTCAATGACCGTAAACTTCACTTTGTGCGACAAATACTCTATGGGGTTGAGCATCTTTCGGATGACATTGATGGTTTCCGTTGTGATATAGGTCATAAAAGAGATGGCCACCACCATGAGTATAACAAGCAGTCCAGGTGCTCCAACCACATTCTCCAACCATTGACAGACATAAGCTCCATGGTCTCCTCCTGGGTTAAATACTTCATCACCCAGCATGGGAGACAGAAATTTAGCAAACGTGACGCTGCCCCAAACCATCACAACGGTCATGCACATGAACCATTTCAAGAGATTCAAGTTCTTGTAAGCACCCATCATTCGCAAGCTGCAAAGAATCAGAAAGAATGGAATAAGGAATGAAGGAATGCCAAAACTACGGTCTATGAGATAATAAGAAAGCAGTGCGCCAAGACTTCCACAGATGTTTGTAAACTCCCCATTACGATTCAACATCTCTCCGGGACGCAAGCTCATAAGGATGCTTTGGTCGGTAGAGCCGGTCCTGAAGTAGCTCAACATGGAGATAATGACCACAAATGCAAGCCCCATCAGAGTAAGACCCAACACAAAATTGGTCGTCTCATTAAATATCTTGTTAAGTCCAATAGCGTCGCTGAAAGTCTTAGACTTGTTAGCGGCTTTCTTTTTAGCCATATAATGTTTGTCTTTATCGAAGGGTTCACTCCTCAGTAGAGCTTTCCTCACTTATTTGTCTGATTATTCGGGGAATGCAACAACCAACAGTCTGCTTCCCCTTTTCATTTCTGCAAAAGTAAGAAAAAAGGAGCATAATACGCCCATAGAATTGAAACTTTTTACCTAATTTTGCACGACACAAATCGAATAAATGAAGAAAGTCATATACAGTAAATTTGACAAGTCGGCCATTTCGTCACTTCCGCGCGTCACTTTCCCTGGTGAAATCATCACCATAACAGACGAGCCAGGTGCCAAAAAAGCAGTAGATGACCTTTTAAGACAACCCATTTTGGGCGTAGACACCGAAACCCGGCCTGTATTTCACAAGGGACAGCACCACCTGGTGGCCTTGCTTCAAGTAAGTGGAAAAGACAAATGCTATCTTTTTCGTCTCAATAAGATTGGTGTTCCACCATGCCTCATACAACTTTTGGAGGACAAGACCGTGCCCAAGATAGGCCTTTCGCTTGGCGATGATATGAACATGCTTCACCATCGCACCAAATTTTCTCCGGGTAATTTCATTGATCTGCAGAAAGTCGTGAGCGGTTTTGGCATCGAAGATATGAGTCTACAGAAGCTTTATGCCAATATTTTCCACGAGCGCATCTCTAAAAGAGAGCAGCTTTCCAATTGGGAAAACGACCAACTCACCCCCAAGCAGCAGGTCTATGCGGCCACGGATGCCTGGACTTGCATCAATCTTTACGAGGAATTAGTCCAGCTCCGAAAGACTGGAAATTACGAACTGGTCAGAACTGAAGAAGAAAATGTATAAAGCAGTATATTTAAAAAAAGGCAAAGAGGAGTCTCTTCGCCGCTTTCATCCATGGGTATTCAGTGGAGCCATTGCCCGGATGGACGACGGACTTGAAGAAGGTGATGTGGTGCGTGTGATCGGTTTCGACAACAATTTTCTCGGAGTAGGACATGTACAGGTCGGCTCTATAGCCGTCCGCATACTCTCATTCCGCGACATTGCCATCGACGATGCGTTTTGGCAAAGCCGGTTGCGCGAGGCATGGAATGTGAGAAAATCTATCGGACTCTACCGTCCCGAGGGAAAAGAAGGAGGCAAAAGCGTCAACACGACCTACCGGCTGGTTCATGGAGAGGGAGATAACCTGCCTGGATTGGTCATAGATTGTTATGGTAAAACTGCTGTTATGCAGGCACATAGCATCGGTATGCACGTCAGCAGGCTGGATATTGCCAAGGCATTGAAGGAAGTATTGGGCGACTCAGTGGAGCACATCTACTATAAAAGTGAGACAACCCTTCCTTTTAAAGCCAATCTCGGTCAGGAGAACGAGTTTATCCTGGGTGGTCCTACCAATGAGAATCTGACCGTAGAGAATGGTCTCCGCTTCCACGTCGATTGGCTTCGGGGACAGAAAACGGGCTTCTTCGTAGATCAAAGAGATAACCGCGCCCTCCTCGAACACTATGCCAAGGGCCGGACGGTGCTCAATATGTTTTGTTATACTGGCGGATTTTCCGTCTATGCGTTGAGGGGAGGAGCCAGTCTTGTCCACTCCGTTGACAGTTCAGCAAAGGCTGTTGAGCTGACCAATGCCAATGTCGCCATCAATTTTGCGCCTGAAGACCATCGTCATGAGGCCTTTTGTGAGGATGCTTTCAAGTTTCTCGACAGCCACAATGACCAATATGATTTGATAGTTCTTGATCCACCAGCATTTGCCAAGCACCGTGGTGCGTTGAGAAATGCGTTAAAAGGATACACTCGGCTCAACGTCAAGGGGTTACAGCGCATTCGCAAGGGAGGAATACTCTTCACATTCAGTTGCTCGCAGGTGGTCACCAAAGAGCTTTTCCGGCAAGCCGTATTTACGGCAGCAGCACAAACGGGGCGCAAGGTGCGCATTCTGCACCAACTGCACCAGCCTGCAGACCATCCAATCAACATCTATCATCCCGAGGGAGAATATCTAAAAGGATTTGTCCTGTATGTGGAATAAACCTTTTTATCGAAGGGGAATGGCTTGTGTATGGGCTATTCGGAAAGTCTGAATTATCAGAGAAAATTTACCTTTAAGCTTATCCTACTGGGCATAACATGAAACACGGCACTCTGGAAACTACTGTTGCGCACTATATCGAAACGCACAAATTGCTTGACAGGTCCCGCCTCCAACTCGTTGCCCTGTCGGGCGGAGCCGACAGTGTGGCTTTACTCTTCATACTCCGCACATTGGGTTATCAGCTCGAAGCCATACATTGCAATTTCCAATTACGTGGCCAAGAGTCCGTTCGAGATGAAAAATTCTGCCAGACCCTATGCGACAAGCTGAACATTCCATTGCATCATGCCCACTTCGATACTCGTTCCTACGCACAACTACATGGAATCAGTATTGAAATGGCGGCACGCAAGTTGCGCTATACTTATTTTAACCAACTACGCGAAGCGCTTGATGCTGAGGCCATTTGCGTGGCTCATCATCGAGACGACGCGGTGGAAACTATTCTTCTGAATCTGATCAGAGGGACAGGACTCCACGGACTGACGGGGATGAAACCTAAAAACGGTGCAATAGTACGACCGCTCTTATGTGTCTCTCATGCAGATTTGAAAGCCTATTTGGATGATATTGGACAAGATTTTGTCACCGACAGCTCCAATTTGGTGGCAGACGTAAAGCGCAATAAGATTCGCTTGAAAATACTTCCCCTACTTGAAGAACTGAATCCTTCTTTTCGTGAAACGATGATGAACATGGCTTCCGACCTCAAGGAAGTGGAGAAAGTTGTTGATGCTCATCTCAGTCATTATAGTCATGTGGCCACATTGAGCATCAAGACTATTGAAGAAGAACCCTCCACCGAGCTGGCACTCTTCTATTTCCTCCATACCTATGGTTTCAATTCGATACAAATCCATCAGATTTCAGACCATCTTAATGACTCATGTGGATGCCGTTGGCTATCTCCAACCCATGAACTGCTGGCTGACCGAGACTGTTTGACCGTTTATCCCATCGAAAAAGTTGAGCCCAAACCAATGTTTATACCAGAGCCTGGTTGTTATGTCTATGCAAATGACGTAAAACTGAGGGTGACAAAGAGAGAAAAAGACGAAGGCTTTATCATCCCTCAAGACAAACAAACAGCAGCCCTTGATGCAGATAAGGTGGCATTTCCTTTGATTATCCGTCGCACAAAGGCAGGTGACAAATTTACGCCTTTGGGCATGAACGGCACCAAGCTGGTGAGCGACTTCCTCACCAACCAAAAAAAGAGCATCTGGGAAAAACGACATCAGCTGATTGTTTGTGATGCGGCAGGCGACATACTGTGGTTGATTGGCAATCGTCTAAATCACATGATGCGTATAACAAAAGAAACCAAACATGTATTGCTGATTGAACAGATTGAATGAATGGCCTATTTCTTTCAGCATGACAGAAAATGACATAAGAAGACTGAGTGCTCGGTAAAGCAATAGTTCATCTTCACAACCAGCATTTCCTTCTGTCCTTGTCAATGCAAGCAGCCAACAGTTGACTTATTTCTTAGAAATTTCACAAATAGAAAACCCATAGATATGGACAAACAAGCTATCTATACCCTGATGGAGAGGCATGGCATCCGCCCAACAGCTAATCGCATTTTGATTGCCAATGCCCTTGCAAAGGGAGATGGGCCGAAGACAATGAAAGAATTGGAAACAAGCATTTTGTCCATAGACAAATCGGTCATTTCACGCACACTTGCCTTGTTTCGCACTCACAACCTCGTTCATGTGATAGAAGGAGGCTCGGGCATAACGAACTATGAGCTGTGTTTGAGTCACGATAGTGGTAATGATGAGGATGTCCATGTACATTTCTTCTGCGAGAATTGCCATCACACCTTTTGTCTAAACGATATTCCAACGCCCTCAGTACCTGTCCCCAACGGATTCATTGTCCGCACCGAATCCCATTTGGTACGCGGGGTATGCCCTAATTGTGCCGAAAAGTTAGGCCTGGGTGGATAATTGAATCATCACAAAAATGCTTTATTTCAGCAGTTGAAGGGAAAGCCTTGTGAGCCAGAAAAGCTAACTTGAGGCATTCCTTACTTAGGCTAAATTCAAAAAAACAGGTGTTCTAACTTAGTCGCTTTTCTGACTTTGTTTGTAGAACACCTCTATTCTTTGCTACTTTTTCTCTGTCATTACACCTTCCACATAAAGGCGGGTCATTTCTGTTTTGGCATTTGAACGTACCGTTATGCTCTTTTTGAAGTGCCCTGGAAACTTACCCGTGCCGTTGTAGGTGACGGTTATAGTACCCTTACGGCCAGGGGCAATGGGCTTCTTGTCGTAGCGTGGTACGGTACACCCACAGCTTGCAACCACTTGATTGAGTACCAAAGGCTTGTTGCCTACGTTGGTGAAGGTAAATATCGCCTTTCTGACCGGGCTTTCCTCTGAAAAAGTTCCAAGGTCTTGAACAACCTTATCAAACTTAATTTCTGCTTGAGCCATAGTGGTTGTAAGCCCGAATACGAGCATCACAATCAATGATAACAACTTTTTCATCTCGTGTTTTACTAACTTAAAATATTTGTTCTTTGCCGTTTTTGACGCATTGGCTGGCCAAAGGTTTACTGTGCTATGCTTTCATCTGGCAGTGCATGACTTCAAAAAGCACTGAAATTTCGCCATCACTAAGGAATAAGCTCCATCAAAGGAATGCCTGCCTCCTACCCTATCGCTTGATTCGTCGTCTGAGTTTTCGCAATGCCTTATTACGTATTTGGCGCACCCGCTCCCGCTTCAATCCCATACGCTCTCCTGCCTCTGCCATCGTGCAAGCCTCACCATAGAGTCCAAATAACAGTCCGAGCACCATGTGTTCGCGTTCATCAAGGCTGGTGAAAGCCTCACGTATTTGCCCACGAAGAATGGAAGGGTCGAGATTGCCGTCAACGGGAGCGGCGTTAGCATCCGCGATGATGGAGTGAAGCGTGAATGTACTCTTGCTTCCCACGGGTATGGACTGATCCAGGGATATGGGATGCGGAGCATGACGCTCCATGCGCCTCTCCTTTCGGGACATGCCGTTGAGCCCATCTTGTTCCTCAATGGCTTTCTCCATCGCTTTACGGATATATGGAGCTGCAAAGAGCACGAAACGTACACCCCGTGTTGCATCAAACTTTTTAGCCGCATGCATGAGCGCAATATTGCCCTCACTGACCAAATCGTCCTCTCCCACCCCACGGCCGCGATATTGGTTGGCCATGGAGACAACAAAACGAAGGTTGGCCTTAGTCAGTTTTTCAAGGGCCAGAGCGTCTCCAACTTTGATACGGGCGGCAAGTTTCTCCTCCTCATCGTCACTCAGAAGTCGTTCCTGAGCGATGCTGTCGATATATTGTTCGTTCATTGCCATGACATCATCTTTTGCGGCATGCACAGGAGTCAACCTCCCATCTGCCTTGTTGGGTAATATTTTACTAAACTATTCTGCCTTGTTCTTTTTGGCCTTTCCCATCAACCACTTGCCCACAAACCACGCTACAGCCAGCCCGACTAAGACAAGGATCACGATTTTTATGTGATGACTGTACTCCATAATCTTCCCTTCAAGCTCATTTGGCGCGATGATCGTAGAGAGATACCAGCCGAGCAAAGCCAAAATGGCATGCCACACGCCAGCACCCAATGTCGTATAAAGGAGAAACTTCCAGTAGTTCATCCGCGCTAAGCCGGCTGGAATAGAGATAAGATGACGGATTCCAGGAATCAGTCTGCCAGTGATAGTAGCCACCATTCCGTGCCGTTCAAAATAACGTTCGCTCTTCTCCACCTTTTCCTGCGTAAGCAGACACAGTCGGCCGAGGCGGCTGTTGGCAAAACGATAGATTAGCGGACGGCCAAGATAGTAACCTGCAAAATAATTGATGGTTGCTCCACAGTCAGCTCCTACCGTCGCAAAGAAGATGACCCACCAAGTGTTAAGGTCTTTCCCGGCATGGGCAAAGTAGGCTGCCGGGGTGACAACAAGCTCGGAGGGCACGGGGATGACGGTACTCTCAAGCATCATGAGAAACCATACCCAAGCGTAATTGAGGTGATCGATGATAAATTGAAAAAAGCTAAAATTATCCATGTATGGGTTGTTTGGGAATTAATGACTGCCAGTCTTTCATCTTACTTCCTCTGGGAAACAGGCCTCCCAGCATGACTCGTGCCTCATCAGGATTACGTTTAATCGCCTGACCCAAAAAGTATTGGTAGTCGTCCTGCTGTCCCGCCTCCAGACTCATCAAGGCCATGTGCGACCAGAACAACTTATTTTCCTCGCCCAAAGCAAGGAAAAACCACTTCATCAGAGGATACACCTGCTTAGCAGGAAATGAGTCAGAAACAGCATAATAGATAGTTGCAAAGAACGCGTCTTTGTCCTCTACCGTTTTCATGGCTTTGTTCAGCCAGCGGATAGCATCCTTGCTTTCACCAATAGACACAAGGCAAATGGCAATGGCCACCGCTGAGATGGCAGCATGAGACTCACCGCAAGAGGCATGAAACCGCATGAAAAGTTGCAAAGCCTCTTCATAGTGCTCCATGGCAAGCAGCGCTTGGGCCTTAATGTAAACTGCGGTGGTGTTGTGAGGGTCGATGGCTATGGCATAATCACACGATTCTATGCTTTCACTATACTTCTCTTTGACCAGCTGCGCCTGCGCCAGTGTGAGCCAATGTGTCACATTATAGGGATCTTCGTTAGTGAGTTGCTCGAGCAGTTTCTCCCCTTCTCCGTCGTAGTCGCGGCTGCCCAAGTTGACCAAGACCTGTCCCTTGATGCTCTTATAGTCTGGATTCTGCTTGTCCTTGACCAGGTTGAGCCACGAAAGGGTCAATTCCGTCAGGCGGTAATCGTTGAGCATTTCAGCCACATCAAGTGCGAAATCATCTTGATCGGCTTTGTCCAAGTCATTGAAACAGTTGCGGAGAAAGCTGTCCATGCGCTCCAACTGGTCTTTGTGTATCAAGATTTCGGCCACAAGGTAATAATACTCCCAGTCGGTCTTATCTTCCACGAGGTCAGCAAAATATTCCGCTTTCGCCACATCCCCCTCTATCGTCAGGGCATAGCGTGCCTTAAAGGCCAGTGGCTCGACGGCCCCTGGATATAATTTCAACGTCAGCTCTGTCGCCTTCATGGCCTGCTCTTCCATGCCAGACAAGGCATAATACTGAATGATGTCACCCAGTTCGTTCTGATCAAAATAAGCGGGCTTTCCACATTTTACGATGTTCTCGTAGTGTGAAAGCAATGCTCGAAACTCTTCTGATTGATAATATTCCTCCATGTGAGATATACGAATTGTGACTTGAGGTTCACTTCTTATTCCCTTGTATCCATGGCTGGTTATTTTTCGCTGTATAACGAAGACTGTTTCTCCAACTTACTATTGGTGAGCTTGGCTCTTCTTGGCCCATGTGTCCTTCAGCCCTACAGTCTTATTGAACACCAGGTGGTCCGCAGTAGTATCTGGATCCATCATGAAATAGCCGATTCGTTGGAATTGCAAATAGTCACCTGGATGCTTTTCTGCAAGGTATTGCTCCACATAGCAACCCTTGTTGACGTGCAAGCTGTCAGGATTGAGCAGCTCACGGAAGTCGCGTCCATCGGCAGAAGGATTCTCTACACTGAACAAACGGTCATATTCACGCACCTCGGCACGCAGACAATGCGTAGCACTTACCCAATGGATCGTGCCTTTCACACGACGGTTAGCCCCCACCATGCCGCTCTTGCTTTCTGGATCGTATTCTGCCTTAATTTCCGTGATGCGCCCATCGGCATCTTTCGAGCAACCAGTACACTTCACAATGTAGGCATTCTTCAACCGCACTTCGCGTCCGGGAGTCATTCGGAAGAACTTTTTCGGTGCATCTTCCATGAAGTCTGCACGCTCTATCCAAAGTTCTTTAGAGAAGGTGATGGTATGCTTTCCGTCGGCCTCGTTTTCGGGATTGTTGATTGCCTCCAACTCCTCAGTCTGCCCGTCAGGGTAATTGGTGATGATAAGTCTCACGGGGTCAAGTACTGCGCTCACACGACAGGCTCTTTTGTTAAGGTCTTCACGCACAGCCGCCTCCAGCAAGGCAATGTCATTCAGTGCGTCAAATTTCGTGTAGCCAATAGAATCAATAAACTTGCGAATACTCTCTGGAGAGTAACCGCGACGGCGCATGCCACAGAGGGTCGGCATACGGGGGTCGTCCCAACCATTGACCATGTGCTCATCCACGAGCGTATGGAGCTTGCGCTTCGACATGACCATATAGGTAAGGTTGAGGCGGTTAAACTCTATCTGCCTCGGACGGTTGTCATGGATGTTGTCGGCCGTGCCATCCATCTCCTTCAAGAAGTCAATGAACAAATCGTAGAGTGGGCGGTGTGGTACAAACTCAAGTGTACATATCGAGTGGGTCACTCCCTCGAAGTAATCACTCTGCCCATGCGCAAAATCGTACATTGGATAACAATTCCACTTCGTCCCCGTGCGATGATGCGGCGTGTGGATGATGCGGTAGATGATGGGATCGCGGAAGTGCATGTTGGGACTGGCCATGTCAAGTTTAGCACGCAGCACCATACTGCCCTCGGGCACGTCGGGGGTATTCATTTTTTCAAAAAGGCGTAGGTTCTCTTCCACCGGACGGTCACGATACGGACTTGCCTTGCCTGGCTCTGTGGGGGTACCCTTCTGCTCGGCAATCTGCTCGGCAGTCTGCTCATCCACATAAGCACGGCCGTTCCGAATCATCCAAAGAGCAAAATCCCACAGCCGCTCAAAGTAATCGCTTGCATAATAGATGTGTCCCCACTTGAATCCAAGCCAGCTGATGTCTTGCAAGATGTTCTCTACATACTCGTTGTTCTCCTTGCTGGGATTGGTATCATCAAAGCGCAGGTTGCACACACCGTGGTAATGCTCTGCCACGCCAAAGTCCATGCAGATGGCCTTGGCGTGCCCAATGTGCAGATAACCGTTGGGCTCTGGTGGAAAACGCGTCTGAATGCGTCCCCCGTTTTTGCCTTCTGCAAGATCTTCCTCTATGATTTGTTCCACGAAACTGAGACTTCGTTTCGGCTCTTCTGTTGTGTTCTCTACAGTTGTCTTCATTGTATAGTCTATAATTCTGTTGTTAAGAAATTCCTTGTGACACAAATTTGGACACAAAAGGCTCTATTCTTGGCGTGACAAACACGGCCTTTCTTGTGCAAAGGTAGCATTTTTTTCCTTTTTCAAACTCATTGCCTACTCATATAATGACCAAAAGTCATCAAATTTAAGGTTTATTCAGGATAAAATAAAAATAAAAGGTGATTTATTTGGTGGATTGAAAAAGACATGCTACCTTTGCAAACGTTATCCTGAATACAATCTTTTTACCTTAAAGGACTAATACCTATTGAGATTGAATGCCCCACGCTGAGAAGCGACGGGCATTTCTTTTTATATCCACTCCACCATCATTTCGTCTTCACTCTGAAGCAACTACTCACCATCGGAAATTTTATTTAATCCCATATTTACAAATGATTCTATTTTTTTGTCTAACTTTGCAAAGGCTGACGTGTGACGTTGACGCACATTCAGCGCTTAGAACAAAGATAAACTATAAAAAGATGGACATTAAAAACAGGAAGACTATCCGTAAATACACCCGGCAAGAGGTAGACAACAGTTTGCTGACGCAGCTTCTCGAAGAGGCGGAGCACACCCCTACTATGGGCAACCTTCAGCTGTACAGTGTGGTGATCACACGCGACCCAGCCGCAAAGCAACGCATTGCGCCCGCCCACTTTAACCAGCCCATGGTCACCCAAGCTCCTGTGGTGCTAACTTTCTGTGCCGACTTCCGCCGCACATCGCTATGGGCTGAAAATCGAAAAGCGACGCCGGGGTACAACAATTTCCTCTCATTCATCAACGCTGCCACCGACACGTTGCTCTATTGCCAGTCGTTCTGCAACCTCGCTGAGGCCAAAGGACTGGGGACTTGCTTCCTCGGAACAACGATCTACCAGCCACAGGCCATCATTGACGCACTCAAGCTGCCACGTTTGGTGATGCCCGTTGCCACAATAACCATAGGATGGCCGGACGAAAATCCTGCCCCACAAGACCGTCTGCCCATAGCTGCCATTGTGCACAATGAGCAATACCACGACTATACACCATCGGATATCGACCGCTTCTATTCTCCAAAAGAGAAATTGGAGGAGAATCAAAAGTTTGTGGAAATCAACCAAAAGGAGACCTTGGCACAGGTTTATACCGACATTCGCTACACAAAGAAAGACAACGAGGCGATGTCTGAAGGACTTCTGAAATCCTTACACAATCAAGGCTTCTTGGACGAAACGGGGAAGTAAACGGACCACAGCCAATGCTAAACCAGCCGTTTGACAGCGAAGGAAAAGCGACTGTACTAATGGGATAAATATCTAATAATGAGATAGTTAATTTTACTCACATGTAGGAAAGATACTGCGCCTCAACAAAAGGGGCTATATGAGCTTGCAAAAGAGGCCCTATTACAACGCAAAACCAGCCCTATTAGAAGCTAATAGGGCTGGTTTTGCAACATGATCAAGCCGATATGGCAAGGCTACTGATTTCACCTTGCAAAGCTTAAGAAAAATCTTTATAGTTATAGTCTCTCCATAAGGTGTACACAAAGGCTAAATCCGAATATCAAGCAATCTATAGATAATAGACTCTCTTCACACGGTTGCTGACCCCTGTGAGCACTTCATAGGGGATGGTGTCGAGTTGATCGGAAAGCACCGTTACGGGAAGATGGTCGCCAAAGATCTCCACGCTGTCTCCTTCCTTGCATGGCACGTCAGTCACATCGACCATACAGACATCCATACAGATGTTGCCCACGTAGTCAGCCCTTCGTCCATTGACAAGGCAATAGCCGTGTCGGTTGCCCAAGTGGCGGTTCAAACCATCTGCATAACCGATCGGAATTGCCGCAATCACACTGTCACGATCTACGAATGTGTGGCGGCCGTAGCCGATACTCGTGCCAGCCGGCACATGTCGGAGCTGCAGAATGGTAGTTTTCAGCGTCGAAACGTTGTGCAACAATTCGTTAGTCCGCGGATTGATGCCATAGAGACCGATGCCAAGGCGGCACATGTCGAGCTGGCGGTCAGGGAAATGCTCTATTCCAGCGGAGTTGTCGATGTGGCGAATGATATGATGGGAGAAAGCGGATTGTAATTTTCGGCTTCCAATATCAAACTTCTCAAACTGCTCACGCGAGAAGTCATCGAAGGCGTCGGAGTCGGAACCGACGAAATGACTGAACACACTACGTGGGATGACGGCCTTCTGAGCCTTCAAACGGGCTATCAACTCCTCCATATCCGTCAGGGGATTAAAGCCGAGGCGGCACATACCGGTATCGAGTTTGATATGCACAGGATAGCCGGTGATGCCCTCACGACGGGCTGCCTTGACGAGGGCGTCGAGCAGACGGAAGGAGTAGACCTCTGGCTCAAGGTCGTAATCGAACATGGTCTTGAAGGCGGTCATCTCCGGGTTCATGACCATGATATTGCTGGTGATGCCGTTGCGGCGCAGCGTGACACCCTCATCGGCCACTGCCACCGCCAGATAATCTACCTGATGGTCCTGCAATGTCTTGGCCACCTCGACTGCGCCGGCACCATAGGCATCGGCCTTGATCATGCAAACGAGTTTCGTCTCGGGCTTCATCATGGCACGATAGTGGTTCAAATTGTCCACGAGAGCCTCCAAGTTCACTTCCAGTGTGGTCTCATGCACCTTCTTTACAAGTAGCTCCGTGAGCCGTTCGAAGCCAAATCGGCGGGCTCCCTTGAGCAAGATAACCTCATTGCAGAGGGTCCGGAAGGAAGGGCTGTGGACAAACTCACCCACGGAGGGGTGAAATTCCTTCTCGGCCACTTCGGAGAAGGCCGAGCGATGGGCTGAGATAGCAGGGCCGATACCGATGAGGCGCTCCACGCCGCGTTGGCAAACGAGGGCCGCCACACGCTCATAGAGCACTTCCTCGTCCTCCCCGCTTTGCAGGATGTCGCTCAAGATGAGCGTGCGCCTGCGTCCACGGTGGTCGGGACGCCGGTTCATGAAGTCGAGGGCAATATCGAGGGAATTGATGTCGGAGTTGTAAGCGTCGTTGATGAGTGTGCAACCGTGGTTGCCCTCCTTAACCTCCAGGCGCATAGCCACTGGCTCCAGGTGTGCCATACGGCTGGAGAGTTGCTCTGGCGTAAGCCCAAGACGCAGCGACACGACGGCAACAGAGAACGAATTTTCGAGCGATGCCTCGTCGATAAACGGCAGCTCATAGCTTCCCTCTACCGTTCCGTGCCACAGATAACGCACCTTGGTGTGCGTGGGCAGCTTATCTTCCTCGACGATGTAGAAAGCCGCGGTGCTGTCCGACCGCGACCACCCAAGACGCTCGCCCGTGTAACCACCCGCCGAAAGGCAGCGCACCACAAGCTGGTCGTCCTGCGGATAAACCAAGGCTTCCGCACCTTCAAAGAGGCGCAGTTTCTCTTGGCATTTTGCTTCTAAAGACGGGAAGTTCTCCTGATGCGCCTCTCCAAGCATCGTCAGCACCGCAATGGTGGGACGAATCATGTCGTGGAGAGCTTTCATCTCGCCCATTTCACTGATGCCCGCCTCGAAAATGCCGACCTGTGTCTGTGGGTCGAGTAGCCAAAGCGAGAGGGGAACACCTGTCTGGGAGTTGTAACTACGTGGAGAACGCGTCACCACCCTGTCATTCGACAACGCTTGGTAAAGCCATTCTTTCACCATTGTCTTGCCGTTGCTGCCTGTGATGCCCACCACCGGGACGCTGAACCGGTGACGATGATGTGCCGAAAGGCGCTGCAAGGCGGCCAAGGTGTCATCTACCTGCAGAAAAGTAGCCTCGGGATAGGTGGTTTGCCAAGAATCGGGAAGTTGTGAAACCACAAACGCCTGTACGCCACGACGATACAGATCGGCTATATAACGCTGCCCGTCATTGCGCTTAGAGCGCAGGGCAAAGAACAATGTTTCTTCTGGAAAACAGAGCGAACGACTGTCGGTCAGCAGGAAGCTGACATTTCCACCATGTTCGCCAAAGCATTGTGCCCCCATCATAGAGGCAACGTCCTGTAATGAATATCTCATATCCTGTCTTTTTATCCCTGTCAAACAAGTATGAACAAGCGGTTTCTCACAAGATATCTGCTTTTTTTCACCTTAAATCAGAAATCTACATTGCCATTTCCGAAGAGAAGCATAAAATCCGCTCATCCGATGTGGAGGACGTGTGCAGCCATGAACTGACGACACATCATTATCCCACAGGCAACGCTGTACTGAAGATTGGTCTATCTACATTTAACGAGGAGTACCACTTATCTTGCATAACCTACGCCGACGTACACGATCAAGACGTGCTTTCATTTCGCCGGGCGCAGGCTTAGTGATGCAAAGTTAGTTTTCTTTTTCCAAACAACCAAGGCTATGGGCCTTTTTCATTGACAAAACGACAAGATTAGCAAACTACAGGAAAGAAAAACGATGCATTTCTTTGGGGGTGCAACGGCTTATTCGTATCTTTGCGCCATGAAGAAAACCATAATATCCATTGCCGTATGAGAAAGTTGTTGATATTGTTTTCCCTGCTGTTTTCTCTTGCCCTATGCCACGCACAGCAGCCCAAGTGGATGGAAGATTCACTGGCGGCAGCACGCGAAAGGCTGCGGATGCACCCTGACAGTGTGGACTTGATACTGAAAAAGGCGGGATGGAATATAAAAATGGGAGAGTACGAATACGCCAAGACGGAGTATGACCACGTACTTCACCTGCAGCCCAATAATCCTGCTGCGCTCTATTTCCGTGCTTTCGTCAACACGAAGCTCGGCAGGTACAACTTTGCAAGACTCGACTACACGAATCTGTTGGCCATTGTACCGGGAAATTTTGAGGCACAGCTGGGGCTTGCGCTGCTCAATGACCTGGACAACCGCAAGACAGAGGCGATGGACCAAGTCAATATGCTCGTAGAACAGTTTCCAGACAGTGCTGTGGCATACGCCGCACGGGCAGGCATGGAGATGGAGCGCAAGCAATACTTGCTGGCTGAATATGACTACACACAAGCCATCACGCGTGACCCGACGAACCAAGACTATGTCCTCTCGCGCGTACATATATATATTGTATCTCGGCGATTTGCAGAGGCAAGACGTGATTTGGACTTGCTGGTATCATGGGGCGTGCCGCGCGCATCGCTCCAAACTTATTACAACGCCATCCGGGAAAAGAAATAACGGGTGCCATACAGTGGTCAGCCTTGACAAGGCAAAGAGAAGGAGACAACTGGATGCCACCTCAGATGGTCATGTTTTCTACCAATACACAGCCTTGGTGAATGGACTTATCGACCGATAAAACATTGTTTGGGAGAATAAGAAAAGGGCGGTTATGATGGCTTGCACTCAACCAACCATAACCGCCCCTTGCCTAATTACTGTTATTTTACAATCGCTTCCTTGATGCTTTCCACGATATAGCGCACATCGTCATCCGTCACCCATGGGCCTGCCGGCAAACAGAAGCCCACCTTGAAGATTTCTTCCTCTATGCCGTGGGTATAGACTGGAGCACCTTTGTACACGGGTTGCTTGTGCATCGGCTTCCAGACTGGGCGGCACTCCACCTTCTTGCCCAGCATGAACACGCGCAGGGCCTCCACGTTCTCATTGGGCTGACAGTCTGTCGTGGCCGAGTCTACGGCATGGATGACCCCTGCGGCACCGCCCACCGCCGTCTTGATCACTTCCTTGTAGGCGTTCTCCTGACCCTGTATCCTCACTTCTTTGTCCAGCGTGGCGGCGCACAACCAGTAGTTGGCATCGTAGCGAGGGTCTGACGGCTGCCTGTGGATATGCACGCCCGGCACATCCTTCAGCAGCTCCTCATAGAGCTTCTGCACATGGCGGTGATGGGCAATGTGGTCGTTCAACACGGTCATTTGGCCACGCCCGATACCCGCACAGACATTGCTCATGCGGTAGTTGTAGCCGATGGCGGTGTGCTGATAGTAGGGATAAGCGTCGCGGGCCTGCGTGGCGTACCACATGATGCGGTCGGCTTCCTCCTTGTTGCGGCAAACGAGCGCACCGCCGCCGGAGGTCGTAATCATCTTATTGCCGTTGAACGACAGCACGCCGTACCTGCCAAACGTGCCGAGCACCTGTCCGTTGAAGCGGGAGCCCATGCCCTCGGCGGCATCCTCCACCACGGGAATGCCGTACTTGTCGGCAATGGCCATGATCTCGTCGATGCGATAGGGCATGCCATACAGGGCCACAGGCACAATCGCCTTCGGATATTTGCCTGTCTTGGCCTTACGGTCAAGGACGGCCTTTTCAAGCAAGGCGGGGTCCATGTTCCACGTCTCGCCCTCTGAACCGATAAACACCGGCTTGGCTCCGAGATAGGTAATCGGATGTGAGGAAGCGCAGAACGTGAAGCTTTGCACTAACACTTCGTCGCCGGCTTTCACCCCGCAGCCTAACAATGCCAGGTGCACGGCGGCAGTACCTGCCGACAGACAGACCACCTTGCGATCGAGCGGCGCCGTCCTGTCACTCTTGCTGTTGACAAAAGCCTCCAAGTCCTGCTCGAAAGCATCCACGTTTGGCCCCATCGGCACTACCCAATTGGTATCGAAGGCCTCCTTCACATATTTCTGTTCCAAACCAGCCTCACTCATGTGGGCAAGGCAGAGATAAATCGTTTTCCTTTCTTCTGACATAAATGTTAATTATTAGTTAATCCTATCTGGAAATTCACTTAAAAGTGAATTGAATATGCTATATTTAGTATCTTTGCAAAAACCATAAAAGACATGAAAAAGGTTGCGCTCAAGACCATAGAGAATAAAACATTCCGTGATTGTCTTGCGGCTGTGTCACCAGAGCAAAAGACTGAGTTTGATTTGTCATTCGGCATTGCAGAAAGATTGAGTGAGATTTTAAAGGAGAAGAACCTCTCACAGAAAGATCTTGCGCATTTGCTCAACAAGAGAGAGTCTGAAATATCAAAATGGCTGACCGGAAGACACAACTTTACCACGCAAACTATTGCCCGCATTCAAGCTGCTTTGCATTGCGACTTGATTAACATTGCCCATTAACACCATGCAAGAGGGCGTTCCTGCGGCACACCTTTGCCTCACACCTTCTCGCCAGCGAACTTCAC
>ERZ808252.1088-NODE-1088-length-21771-cov-3.415132_pt1 | contig 21771 bp, 21 predicted proteins | sample MGYA00521242_ERZ808252 | MGnify/ENA primary metagenome ERZ808252 (study PRJEB31516, sample SAMN03275581) | gut metagenome | biome: mammalia-associated habitat; material: feces | host: Papio cynocephalus | place: Kenya | collected 2012-08-07 ...
TTTACGCATTTTTTTAGCTACATCATTAATATGACCTAATGTTTTATTAAAGTTGACTATAATTTATTTAGAAATTACCCAATGGGGAAGCTAAATGAGTAGTTGAAAACAAAAAAGATTATTAACTAAAACATAAGCTAATAATCTAAAAAATTGTTTATATTTTACAATTATTTTCTTTTAAATCAAGAAAGGCTATTTTATTAAATTGTCCGTTAACATTTTCATACATTATTCCTGCATCCCAATCCTTAAGCAACATTTCACTTTCTAGCACCTCTAATGGAGTATTATATTCTTTGTTAGATGTTGGATATTCAATAAAATATATATAATCAACATTAGCAAAATAAGCTTTAATAATATTATTTTTTGACAATAACATTACATATCTATATGTTGATAAGTATTTTGAATCATATTCAGATAAACCATTTTTTAAATAATTATCAAATAAATTTTGCATAATATTCTCCTATTATCTACATATTTTTCACTTCAGTGCATCTTTTCTTTTTTTCTAAAAATATAATCCAATATTAAATTTTATCTATTTATTTACATTCATTATTTTTTCATAAATAACATTTCGATCAATTATTTCTTGTTTTTTCTTATAAACAGGAATTAAATGTAAATGATAATGTTTAATAACTTGAGTCATTCCATAGTTAACTAAGAATACCATACCATCTGGATTTAACGCATCAAATAACAATTTACGCATTTTTTTAGCTACATCATTAATATGACCTAAAGTTTCATTATCCATTTCATCAATATCTGTAATATGTTTTTTAGGTATAATTAAAGTATGTCCATTCGCATCAGGATAAGCATCTAATATTACTTTAACAATATCGTCTTCATAAATACATAAAGAATCACATTCATTTTTATTAATTTTACAAAATAAACAATCCATTCTATCACCAAATTAATCTTATCATAAATTTTAATAAATAAATACCTCATAGATTAAATAAAATTATTATGATATACTTTTTGTTGTTAGAAAGAGTGAGTTTATGAATATTGGACTAATTGGAACAGGTGCCTATGGTCAGGCTATGGCTATGATGCTACTTAAAAATAATAATGATGTTATAATGTGGACTGAAAATGAAGAAAAATATAAATTTTATAAAGAAAATAATATAATTAAAAGTTTAATAAATGGTGTTGAAATACCTAAAGAAATTAAATTAACTAATGATATTAAAGAGGCTTGTTTAAATAAAGATATAATTTTTATAATGACAACTGCTCATTATGTTGGAAAAATATGTGATGAAATTAATCCTTATATAAATAAGAAAACGATAGTGTGTATTGCCTCAAAAGGAATTGAAAATGTGAGTTGTAAATTTTTAAGTGACATAGCTTATGAAAAATTAAAAACCAAACATATCGCTATTATTTCAGGTCCATCATTTGCAGTAGATATGGCAAATAGCTATCCAGTTGGTTTATCTATTGCTTCGCTTAGTAAAAAATCTATTAAACTAATTAAACAGTCTTTAGTTAGTGATTCCGTTAAGTTAAGAGAAACAAATGATTTAATTGGAGTTCAAATATGTGGAAGTATTAAAAATGTTATTGCATTAGCAGCAGGTATGTTAGATGGTATGAATTATCCTGAATCTACTCAAAGTTTCTTGATAACTGAGTCTTTAAATGATATTAAAGAACTTATTAAATCACTAGGTGGAAATCCTAAAACATGTTTGTCGTTTGCAGGAGTTGGAGATTTACTTTTAACATGTACATCACCCAAAAGTCGAAATTTTAAGTTTGGAAAATTGGTCGGTAGTGGTGCTTCTAAAGAAGAACAAGATAAATTTTTACAAGATAATACAGTTGAAGGATATTACACTTTAAAAAGTATTTATAAATTAGTAAAAAAGAAAAAAATTAAAATGCCAATAATTGATGTAATATATAAGATAATAGTTAATAATGATGATCCAAAACTTTTAGTAACTTTATTAATAAATAAAAAATAGAAAAGAAGTGATTTAAATGACTTTTACTACCCAAATAAAAGATGAAATAACTAAAGATGATTATGCTTCACCTGATGCCTTGATTTCATTATGTATATATTTAAAATTAAATAGTGAAATAACTGATAGCAGTATAACTATATATACCGAAAATGCATCTACTGCTAGATGGATATTTAAACTTTTAAAACAATTTTATAATGTTGATATTCATTTAACATCGAGAACTATTAAAAGATTTAAAAAAAGAAATATTTATATTCTAGAAATAAAAAATAAAATAGATATTATTGTTAATGATATTGATAATATGGTTAGTAATATTGCAAATGGTAGTAAAGAAGAAAAAGTTGCTTTTTTAAAAGGAGTATTTTTATCAAGTGGTAGTATTAATGATCCTAAGAGAAATGTTTATCACTTGGAGTTTTTGGTTAAAGAAGAAAATATGACAAAACTAATAAATAGATTACTTCATTATTTAAAGTTTGACAGTAAAATAATTAAAAGAGAACATGAATATATGATTTATATTAAGAAGAGTGAACAAATAAGTGATTTTATTAAATATTTAAATGCAATTAATGCTTTATTTTACTTTGAGGATATAAGAATATATAGAGATCATAAAAATATGGTTAACAGATTAAATAATTGTGAACAAGCTAATTTAGAAAAGAGTTTAAAAAATAGTACCCAAATAATTAATAATATAAATTACTTAAAAGATAATGATTTAATGATTCTTTTAGATGATCGTACTAAAGAAATATTAGAATATAAATTAAAATATCCTGATACATCTATGGATGAACTTGCTAAAATAGTTTCTTTGGAAACCGATAAATCAATAACAAAGTCAGGTATAAATCATCATTTTAGAAAATTAAATGAAATTGTAAAAAAGCATAAAGAAAAAAGCTAAAAAAATAATAGTAAAAAGTTTATAAATAGATAGTTGCTATTTTAAATATGAAAGGAGGTAAAAATATTTGAATATAAAACGGAATTATTAAATTCATGGACAAAATGGATTAATGATAGTGCTGATGAAAAAGACATTGTTAAATTAGATGAATTACTTAATCAAAAATCATCAGAAGGTTGTGAATTGGTTTGCTATTCTTATATGACAAATGTTTTGAGAACTAAAAGTGTTTTTTCTGTAACATTTAAAAGATAAAAATAATTTATAAATAAATTAGAATCAAAGCTCTTTTTTCTTGCAATCATAATTAAAATTTAAAATTATAATTGTATACTTTTATTTTTTGTGAGTTGGTGGTATGATAAATTCTCGTGCAAAGGTGTATTTTATGGAAACAATTGAAAATTATATAAATAGAGATATAAATTGCAATAAAAAAATAATTAAATATAAACAATTATATAGTGTAAAAAGCTTAATAATTAAACTATTACTCAAATCAGGGGTTCTTTTAAATTATGCTTATCCATATATTTTATCTATGTTAATCATGTTAAACATTGGCTTTTATAAAAAACATAAACCATTTGATTATAGTTCAGCAACAAAGATTAAAATAGAACATATTTATGATAGTAATAGTAATAAAGAAGTCAATTATGATAAGGAAATAATTTATGATAATGATTATTTGATTTATAAAACACCATGGGAATTAATGGATGAAAAATATATATCTAAAGAAACAATATTTTTGTTAAATCAAGATGAACTAAATAAACCTATTTTGCCATCATTGTTAAAAATGAACTATGATGAGATAAAATCCTTTTTTAAAATAAAAAGTGTTAAAACTATTTATAAAAATAATGAAAATTTAAGCGATGCACAAATAATTGTAGTGCTTCATGATGAAATAATGTCATCTAAAATTGTTAGACAAATAGATTTATATAGTGCTTTATATATAATATTGGTTCTTTTGGAAGGTTTAGGAATATCTAAATTTAATAAAATTATTTTTAAAACTCATATTAGTGATAAACTAAATGAATTGGATAAAGGCCCAATTATTTATAGCAAAAAAGAAATTGATATGCTAAGTGAAATAATTGAAAATGATTGTAAAAATTTAGAGTATATTAATAATAACAATCATGATAAACCTAAATTAAGGATTAAATAGAGGAACAAATTATGAAAAATGAATTGTTAAGTGAAAATAAAAATAGTAATTTTTGTGAATTTAATAAAGATGATTTAAATTTTTTTTATAATACTATTCAAAGCCTATTAATAGATTACAGATATAATTTAGGATTAAATAAGGAATTAACTTTTGGTGTAGAAATAGAATATGAAGGACTTTATTATGGTAAAACTGAAAAATTTTTAAATAAAAATTTAAATGATTGGGAATCAAAAGTTGATAATTCTTTATATTTTGGTGGAGAAATAACATCACCAATAATGAACGATGATAAAACATTTTGGATTGAATTAAAAACAGTTTGTGAATTTTTACAAAAATACCAAGCCAATGTTAGAGATAATGCTGGTGGACATGTACATATAGGGGCAAATTTATTTAATAATGATAAAAATTTATGGATAAAGTTTTTAAAACTATATGTATGTTATGAACATGTTCTTTATCGTTTTGGATATGGAGAATGTATTAATGAACGAAAATTATTAGAAGAATATTCAAAATTTTTAGGAAATGAATTTTGTTATTATATAAATAGACTTAACAAATCTAAAAAAATGAGAGATTTTCAAGTTTTATTAGATGAAGAACAATCAAAATTTGGCGGAATTAATTTTAAACACGTTATTTTTGATGAAAAAATATGCAATAAATTTAATACTATTGAGTTTCGTTTTCCAAATGGAACAAAAAATGAAATAATTTGGCAAAATAATAATGTTTTTGCTAATATGGTTTTAGCTATAACTGAAAATAAAATAAATCCGGAATTTTTAGATTATAAATATAATAATTTGCAAAAAAGATCTATAAGTACTAGAAATTTATCACATTTAATATGTTTAGAAGATGCATTGGAATTTACTGATTTAATATTTGATAATAATTTAGACAAAATGTATTTTTTAAAACAATATTTTAAAAATTTTGATTACGCATTAAGTGAAAGAAATTCAATATTAAGTAAAAAAATAACTTTAGGTCATAAATAATTGTTATTTAATTATAAAATATTATATTTGAAGATTTAATTTTGGGTAATAATACATTTACGAAAAAGCGTAAATGTATCCTTGACTTGTCCAAAGAGCTTTTGATAGACTAAAGTTCAGGAACAACTAATTGTTTTGATGGTTACCACTCAATTTTTAAAAAGGAAGATGGTGGTAGTTATGAGCAAAAATATGTTATATATTATAATAATCAATTTATTCATAATAATTATTTTATTAATTATCTTACTTTTTAAAGTAATTAACTAATAAAAAAACCAAAACACGGGGGGTTTTGGAGATACTAAAATTGGTAATCACCTAACCTACGAAAATTAGATGTTCCTTTTTTATTTTATGTAAGTTTTCCTTACGCATTCATAATATCAAATTTTAAATTTTTTTACAATATGTTTGAAAGATATGTTGCTAAAATAAATAAAAAGTGTTAAATTATTTAAGAAATCAGTGATAAAGGACATGATTATTAGTTAACAAATCATAGAGAGTAAGTGGCTGGTGAAAACTTATGGAGTTATTAATAATTACTACCTTTGGAGAGATATAATAATATCCGAGTTATTCCCGTTAAGAATTATAAAAAGATAAATCAAGGATGGTACCGTCTTTACAAGACGCCTGTTACTATCTTTTTTTGTTAAAGAAAGAAGGAAGAAAAATGATAAATATTAAAGAAAATGAAAAATTAAGTGTAATGAATCATTCATGTGCTCATTTACTTGCTCAAGCTGTTAAACATTTATATCCAAATGCGAAATTTTGGGTTGGACCAGTTATAGAAAGTGGATTCTACTACGATATTGATTTAGGAGATGTAACATTAACGAATGAAGATTTACCAGTTATTGAAAAAGAAATGAAAAAGATAGCTAAAGATGGTAAAAGAATTGTTAGAGAAGAAATTACCAAAACAGAAGCATTAAAAAAATTTAAAGATGATCCTTACAAGATAGATTTAATTAGTCATATGGATGAAGACAATACTGTAATTAGTATGTATACTCAAGGAGATTTTACTGATCTTTGCCGTGGACCACATGTTGATACTGTTAAACAACTTAAATATTTTAAATTACTAAAGGTAAGTGGAGCATATTGGAAAGGTGATTCTAAAAATAAAATGCTTCAAAGAATTTATGGAGTGTGTTTTCCAACTGAAGAAGAACTTGATAGTTACATGCAAGAACTAAAAGATGCTGAAGAAAGAGATCATCGTAAAATAGGCAAAGACTTAGATTTATTTATGTCTGATGATTTGGTTGGTAGAGGACTTCCAATGTTTTTACCTAATGGATATATTATTTGGCAAGAACTTGAAAATTACATTAAAGAAAAAGAAAGAAAATTAGGATATTTACATGTACTAACTCCATGCGTTGGTAATGTTGAACTATACAAGACAAGTGGACACTGGGAACATTACAAAGAAAATATGTTTCCAGCTATGGAACTTGATGGTGAAGCATTCGTTTTAAGACCAATGAATTGTCCTCACCATATGATGATTTATTCTAATAAATTACATTCTTATAAAGATTTACCTATTCGTATTGGTGAAATTGCTCATGATTTTAGATATGAAGCAAGTGGAGCAGTTAAAGGTATCGAAAGAGGAAGACATTTCTGTCAAAATGATGCTCATCTTTTTGTAACTCCAGATCAAATTAAATCTGAATTTAAGAGTGTTGTTGATTTAATATTTGATGTTTATAAAGACTTTAGTATTAAAGATTATCGTTGCGTATTATCTTTAAGAGATCCTGAAGACAAAGAAAAGTATCATCCAGATGATGAAATGTGGAATAAGGCTGAAAATGAACTTAGAGAAGTTTTAAATGAGTTAGGCATTAAATATACTGAAGAAATTGGAGAAGCAGCCTTTTATGGGCCTAAGTTAGATGTTAATGTTAAACCAGCTGTTGGAGCAGAATATACATTATCAACTTGTCAATTAGACTTTTGCTTACCAGCTAAATTTAATTTAAAATATATTGATGAAAATGGAGAAAGAAAAACTCCTGTCGTATTACATCGTGCAATATTAGGCTCACTTGATCGTTTCATGGCTTATATCTTAGAAGAAACTAAAGGAGCACTTCCTGTTTGGCTTGCTCCAGTACAAGTTAATATTATTCCCGTTAACAATGAATATCATTTAGAATACGCTAAGAAAATTGAAAAAATGTTAGAAGAAGCAAACATTCGTGTAAAGTTAGATGATCGTAATGAGAAATTAACATATAAAATGAGAGAAAGTCAAACTAAAAAGGTACCATATACAATAATTATTGGAGATAAGGAAAGAGATGCTAATACTGTAACAGTTAGACTTCATGGTACAACTGAAAATATTACTTTAGATAAAGATGAATTCTTAAGTAAAATAAAAGAAGTTATTCAAAATAAAAATATTAAATATGATTTATAGTGATTAAAATAAAAGAATATAACCCATAATATAGTTGGTGATGATATGGAAATATTAACAACTGTATTTCGAACATTATTCTTTTATTTTTTTGTTACTTTTGCTTACCGAATTATGGGAAAAAGAGAAGTTGGACAACTTGGGATAGTCGATTTAATTGTATCAATTTTGATTGCCGAATTGGTTGCAATAAGCATTGAAAACATTGATAAATCAATAATGCTAACTATTGCTCCTATAAGTTTATTAGTATTTATTGAAGTAGTCCTTGCATACCTTTCAACTAAATCAAGATGGTTTAGACAAATTTTCACAGCTAAGCCATCAATTATTATTAATCATGGAGTTATAAATTATAAAGAAATGATTAAACAAAGATATAGTTTAGATGATTTATTAGTAAGTTTAAGACAAGCATCAATTAAATCTATTGAAGATGTTGAATATGCTTTTTTAGAAAGTAATGGTAAACTTAGTATTTTTAAATACAACCTGTTTAAAACTGATTCTGATTATCCTGCACCAATTATAGTTGATGGAGTTATTCAAGAAAATACCTTAAAAAATATTCGAAAAAATAAGATATGGATTAAATTATATTTAAGAAGGCAAAATATAAATCAAGAAGATATTTTCTATGCATTTTATAAAAAAGGTAAGATTTATACTATATTAAGGTCTAATGTAAATAATTTGTAAATTTTCATGCTTATTTACATTTTGTAAACATAATATAGCGTAAAGTGTTATATAATGATTTTAGGTGGTAAAAATGAAAGATTTTTTAGTAAATTTAATTAAATTAATATTAAGTGTCCTAGTTATTACATTTACTGAAGAATATTTTTATAAGTTATTAGATTTACTTAAATTAAGTATTAATAGTAAAAGTATTGTTTCATTAATTGTTTATATTTTAATATTTATAATCATATTTATAATTTATAAAAGTGAAATTACAGCCGCATTTGCTAAATATAAGCACAAATTAACAACTAATATCTTTTATAGTATTATTTGTTTTATCGTTTTATTTATTGCTATGATGATTATAAATTATTTAGTTGCCGCATTAGCTAAAGGATTTAATATAACTTATGAAGGATTAAGCTTTATCAATATTTTTGATTACCAATTTAGTTTTGATTTAATAGTAATGATTATTAAAAACATTATTATAGTTCCATTTATTAAAGTAGTCGTATTTGTTTTAGGAATAAATAATATGTGCTCTAAAAAAACAGGAATGTTCTTTAGTGGATTACTATACTCATTATATGCAATATATGTTATGTGTCATTTTAATGCTTCAATTGGTTATGTTTTAGTAAATATGATACCTTATTATTTATTATTTAATATATTAAGTTTTATTTATAAAAAGAATAATAATATAGGATATAGTATAGTTTCATATACTTTATATGAGTTATTTACAAGTATATTAATGAGAAGATTTTTGTGAGGTTAATATGAAGAAAGATATTAAATATTTATTAAAATTATTATTATGTTTTATATTATTTTTTAACTTAAGTTATTTAGTAGCAATATTATTTAATTTAGTAGGAATCAATTATAATACCTTTAATTATAAAGATTATACTTACTTTGATGTATTAATAGAACTAATATTATTTGTAGTAGTGATGCTTCTATACAATAAAGAATTTAAAAAAGATTATAAAATATTTAAGTTGAATTTCAAAGATAATATTAAAAAAATAATAAGTTATTTTGCTTTATTTATGGCACTTAAAATAGGAACCGCTTTAGTTTCATCAATTCTTTCCTTTGCTTTAAACTTCCCATTAGGCGAAAGTGAAAATCAAGAAGCTATAATGAAACTTGTTAGTGCTGAACCTCTATTAATGATAATTAATACATGTATATTAGCCCCATTTGTTGAAGAAGGAATTTTTAGATTATCAATTAGAAAAGTATTTAATAATAAATATTTATTTATTCTAGTAAGTGGTTTATTCTTCGGATTTATGCATATATTTCCAACCGATTTACCAACATCCCTAGCACTTATTTATTCAATTACATATGTTACAATGGGATTTTATCTAGCATATATTTATACAGAAACAGAAAATATTTGGTTTGTAATATTTATTCATGCTTTAAATAATTTATTTAGTATGATAATAAGCATTGCACTCTTATAAAAGAAAATATATAATATTTAGAAACTGGAGTTAATTATGAAAGAAACATTAAAAGATTTATTTGGTTTTATGTATTCACTTAGTATGGGAGATTATTTCTTCTTTATAGGTACATTTTTATTAATCGTTTTATTTATCTATATTATTTATTTACTTAAAACAGAACCAGAGGAATTACCTAAGAAAAAAGAAGATAAATTTGATATAAATAATGTTACTAAGAATTTGGAAGAAAATTATAAACCAGCACCACCTAATATTAAATTAACAAGTTATGAAGAAGAACAAGAAAATAACGCAATTATAAGTTATGATGAACTTGTTAAAACAAGAGAAATGAATGTAGTTACTTATGATGATAATTTTTCTAATACGGAACCTGATTTAGATATAAAAAAAATTGATTTAGAAGGTACTGGTAAAATAAAAATAATTGATCCAAAGATTGAAGTAAAATTAATCGAATATGAAAAAGAAGAAGAATTTTTAAAAGTATTAAAAGATTTACAAAGCAAACTAAGTTAGGTTGCTTTTTTAGTAATTATGATAAAATAGTTGCAATTTGAAAGAAGAGATAAATATATGTTAAATAATGATTATAGTCAATTTTTGTATGCTAAAAAAATATATAAACAAAGAAAATATGATGATGCACTTGTTATATTTGAAAAATTACGAAGTTTGTATCCTGCAAATTCATCAGTAAAATTTGAATATGCAAGAACTCTTATTAAAACAGGAACTCATATATCTTATGGAGAAAGTATCTTATATAATTTTATTAACAATTATGGTGGAATAAAATTTGAAACTGGTTCATTAGAACTTGCAAGATTAGAAATTGAAAGATGCAATTTTGATAAGGCTGAAAAATATTTAACACCACTATTAAAACGTCAAAATAAAGATAAAGCAATGTTTGAACTTGCTAAAATTAATGAATTAAAAGGAAACTATAAAATGGCAATAGAGTATCTAAAACAACTTGTTTCTTTAAATTATGATTTAAGTATAACATATTTATATTTAATTAATATTAATTATAAAATTGGCGCATATAAAGAAGCCTTTGCATATTTAAATCTTGCTTTAGAAAATAATATATCATTAAGAATAAGTCTTAAAGAAGTTAAGAAATTAAGTTTGTTGTTACAATATAAATTAGGTTTAATTAGTGAAGAAGAGATATTAAAATATAAACATTATTATTCTTTAAGTCAAATTGTAAATTATAGTAGAGAAGAAGCTATTAAACATATAAGTCATCATCAAAATTTTTGTAGTTTTGATATAAATGATATTTATCAAGAAATAAATAGAATACCTTTTTTAAAAGAATTAGATGTTGCTAAACTGTATGAAATTTGTTGTGAAAAAATTAAAGAAGAACATGTATATAATTTTGATACTGCTGATGAATATATTATTAGACTTGATAAACCTATTGCAAGAGGTAATTTTGAATATATTTATACAGTTAGTGTTATTGCAATATCTAATACAAAAAATATATTAACTATTTATCCTAATGCAAGGGCTGAAAAATTATTATTACGTAAAGAATCTGGTAAGAAAAAAATTAAGAAGTAAAAGGCACGCAAAAAGGAATCAAAGTTTAGTTGCTTTTTTTGATTCATTTAGATATTATTAAGTTACATTAGAAAATAATGGTGGCAATAACCCATTGTGTACCTAAAAAATAATATATTAAAATAATACCAAAAAAGCGTTTGCTTTTTTACAGCTTTTATGTTAGAGTAAATGCTGTTAAGAAATTTATTAATTTTTTCTTAGAATTGAGGAATAATATGAAAAAATATATATTACAAGATAAATATGAAGAAGCAAAAGAAAAAGAAAAGACATTAGATAATAAAATAATAAATTGTGAAAACGAATTAAAAAGATTAAAAATGAAAAATAAATCTTTTAGAGTTAAAGTTAATATAATTATTGCATCAGTTATTTTATTAATGTCTTCTACAAGCAATTTATTTCGTTTAATATCAAATATGAAAATACTAAGTTCATTATTTATTTCTGGAATATTTTTATTATCTTATAAAGTAGCTGATTTATCTTATAAATTTGGTTTAAGTAAAAAATATAATGTAGATTTATCTAAAGATATGCTAGAAAGTGAAAGACTAAATAAAGAAATAAAATGTCGTATTAAACTAGAACAGGCAAGATCTAAAAAAGATATAGCATCAAATACTTCAAATTTTTTAGCAAATAAGATTAAACAATGTTATAATGGAATACCACTATTTAGTAAATATCGTTATATTAATCAAGAAGAATTAAAAAATAAAATCGAAGACTCTAATAATAAAATTACTAAAAAACATTTAGAATTAAATAAAGAAATAGAAATAGTTTTATTAAATATAATGGCTAAAAAATATTGTTTAATGAATGTGTTTTTTAAAACTATATTAAATATTATTTTAGGAGAAATGTTCCTTTTAACGTTACCTATTTTTATGAATTTTACAATTTTGTCAATATTCCAGTTATTATTATCTTTTACATTAATATATGAAATTGTTTGTAATAGTATTAAAGATTTTAAAAATAATAGAAATGTTTTTAGCAAATATAATATTGATTTAATTTCTTTTAATATGTTTAAAAATATGGATAAATATAATATAAATATATTGACTAAAAATAATAAATTAAGTAGTGATATAATAGATAACATAGAGGTATCAATTGTTTACGAATCTATAAAAGAAGATCTTCAACTATCTAAAACATATGATAAAAATAATATAAAATTATGTGAATTTAATAATGCTACAAATAAACAAGAAATAAATGAAGTAAAAAAAGATGAAACAATAGAAGGAAAAAAATTAATAAAGAGGAAATAAGGAGTAAAATGAAAATATATATAGAAACATTAGGTTGTAAAGTAAATACTTATGAATCCGAAATAATTAAAGAAGAATTTTTAAAAAATGGGTATCAAGAAGCATTAGATATAACAGATGCAAATGTTATAGTGGTAAATACTTGTTCGGTAACTAATCAAAGTGATGCTAAAAGTAGAAAAGTTATTCGTAATGCGAGAAAAAATAATAAAAATGCTATATTGGTTGTTTGCGGTTGTTCTAGTCAGAATCATCAAGACGAATTAAAAGAAATAGGGGCTGATATTTTAATTGGAAATAAAGATAAATCTAAAATTTATGATTATGTTAAAAATTATGATAATAAACAGATTATTAAATATTACGATATAATTAAAACTAATTTTGAAAAGATGAGTTTAGATAATTATAGTGAGAGAACAAGAGCGTTTGTTAAAATTCAAGATGGATGTAATAATTATTGTTCATATTGCATTATTCCATACTTAAGAGGAACAATTAGAAATAAAGAACTAAAAGATGCAATAAATGAAATAAATACTTTAGTTAATAATGGCTTTAAAGAAATAGTTTTAACAGGTATTCATACAGGAAGTTATCCGAATTTAGTTAAATTAATTCATGAAATAAGTAAAAATAATAAGTTGGAAAGAATTAGAATTAGTAGTATAGAAGCTACTGAAATAGATGATGAATTCTTAGAAGAACTTAAAAATAATAAAAAGATTTGTAGTCATATGCACATACCTGTGCAAGCTGCTTGTGATAATACATTAAAACAAATGAATCGCAAATACGATATGAATAAGTTTATTAGTATTATTGATAAAATAAGAGAAGTAAGACCTTATATTAATATTACTACTGATTTAATAGTTGGTTTTCCTTCCGAAACTGAAGAAGACTTTCTAGAAAGTTATAATAATGCTAAAAAAATTAAATTTGGTAAAATTCATGTATTTCCTTATTCTAAAAGAGATGGTACTGTTGCTGCTAAAATGAATAGTGTTTTAAGTGATATTGAGAAAAAAGAACGTACTCATAAAATGATTGAGTTATCTAATGAATTAGAAAATGAATATTATAATAAATTTTTAGGAAAAATATTAAATGTTCTAATAGAAGAAGTATTTGATAATTATAGTATAGGACATACAGATAATTATATTAAAGTAATAATTAATTCTAAGTTAGAACACAATAAGGATTATAATGTTAAAATTACAAATGTAAAAGATATTACTGTCTATGGAGAAATAGTAAAATAGTGTAACAAAAGATATGCCTAAAAAATATACTATAATATGATGAGAGTTATAAATATAAAAGATTATAATAATGAAGGAGTGTTTATTAATTTAGATATATCATTTAAACCATATGAAAATTTGCTTAATAATCACTATAAATATTTAAGTAAAGATAAAGAATATTATTTTTATTGCAAAGGTGGAGTTAAATCTAAAAAAGTTGCTAGTATTCTTTCAGCATATGGTTATAATACAGTTTTAGTTTTGAAATAAAAGAATCGATTATGATTCTTTTTGTATATGAATATTATTAGGAGTATAGAATGAGAAAAATAAGATATAAATAAATTGTTAATTGTATTTTAATCTCTAAGTTGGTAAAATTATAATAGGTGAAGATGTAATGTTATATGAATGTGATAAATGTGGTTTCAAACATGAAGGAATACTTCCGGATGGTTATCATTGTCCTTTATGTTTATCAGGTTATGATCATTTAATTCCTATTAAATTTGAAAATAAAGTTTATAAAAGAGTTACAATATCAAATGAAAATGTTGGAATTAGAAGAGTAGATGAAAAATGTCTTAATTGTGGTGTATGTTTAAGGACCTGTGAAAAAGTAACAAATGGTTTAATTAATAAAGAAATTAATGAAATAAAAAATATATGTTTAGAATGTGGTAATTGTATACTTACTTGTCCAACTTCAGCGTTAACACCAAAATATGATTATCAAGAGGTTAAAAATTATATAAATGATTCAAATTACACTGTTATAGCGTTAACTAGCCCTGCAACGAGAGTAAGTATAGGAGATGCTTTTTCTAAAGAACCAGGAGAATTTTTAGAAGGAAAAATGGTTTCTGCTTTAAAGGAACTTGGCTTTGATTATGTTTTTGATGTGACATTTGGTGCTGATATAACTTCAGTAGAAGAAGCTCATGAATTAATGATTAGATTAGAAAATAATAGATTACCAATGTATTCTAGTTGCTGCCCTAGTTGGGTAAAATATTGCGAAATAGTTCATCCTGAACTTGTAAGTAATTTATCTACTTGTAAAAGTCCAATTGGTATGGCTAGTACAGTTATTAAAAAATTATTTGCTCCTAGTGAGTATGATAGTGACAAAAAAATTATAATAGTTGCAGCTACTCCATGTACAAGTAAAAAAAGAGAAATATTAAATACTGATACTGACTTTGTAATTACAACCAGTGAACTTGCTTTAATGATAAGAGAAAATGGAATTGATTTTAATAATTTAAAAGATTTAGAATTTGATAAAGTTAAAGGATCTTTTTCCGGAACGATGTATGGTGCTGGAGGAGGAGTTACTAAATCAGTTATTAAGTGCCTATATTATGAATTAACTAATAAAGATCTAAAAGAATCTGATTATTCTATTGAAGAAAAAGAATACTATAAAATATTAAAATTAAAAATTAATTCTAGAATGATAAGATGTATCATACTAAGCACTATGTCTAACTTTGAAAAGTTATTACAAGATAATATTCAATATGATTTTGTTGAAGTAATGAATTGTGAGGGAGGATGTATATCAGGTGGAGGACAAATTTTAATGCCTATTAAAGACCGTGAATTAATTAAACAAAAAAGAGCTGAAAGCTTAAATAAAAAACATAACGAAATAGAAAAATATCCTTATAAAAATGATTTAATTGATGATTTATATAATACATATTTAAATAAACCAGGAAGCATAGAAGCTAATAAATATTTACATACTAAACATAAAAAATTATCATCCATAATAAAAGAAGAAATTTAACGTTTCTTCTTTTCTATTTTCTTAAAAATATTTTTAATTTTGCTTTTAAGTTCCTTAGTATCTTGATAATAATCATAAGTTTCACTGTTATGAAAATCAATAATATCGTTTGCTTCCTTTTGTAAAGTATTAATATAATTAAAATCAATTGGAGTAGGTGTACTTAGTTTGTCAAGTAGTTTTTCAACTTGCTTCTCATTTAGGCCTATATAAGCATAATATTGAAAAATAGGAACCCTTGACTTGTTCATTTCTAAATTATATACACACTCTAAATGATTATAATTACTAAAAGTAAAAATCATATTATTATAAATATCAATTCCAAAATAAGAACTATTATATTTAATTAGCGTAATTAAGTGATTAGGTTTAATAGAATCGCTATTTAAGGAAATTAATAAAGTTTCTGACTTTAATCCTAATTTTTTAAATACATCATTAGCAAAACTATTCACATTACGACAGACACCTTGCCCTAATGCTACATTTACCCCAAAATAATAATGTAAATCAACAAAATTAATGACATTAAATTCTTCCATATATTCACTTGTTATTCCTAATTCAATTAAATTAGATAATAATAAAGGGTATAAAAATAAGTTTTCATTTTTATTTAATATTTTTAATAAACCGGCAGTTTTAATAACAAACTCCTCATATAATTTATAAAGTTCTAAATACTTGTTTTTTTCCTTATTTTCATTATCTTTATGATATAAATATGCTAACTTCATTTGCTTTATTAATTCTTCATTTTTATCTTTGCCATAAAAATATTTATCATCAAAATATGTATTAACAAATTCATCGCTCATAAAATTCCACCCATAAAGATAATATCATATAAATTAAATATAATTCAACTGTCAACCAAAAATAGTTGACACCATATAAAATTAATGTTATTATAACTTTAGTAAAGAAAAGGAGGCATATAATATGGCTGTTAAATTAAGATTAAAAAGAATGGGAGCTAAACAAAGACCTTTCTATCGTATTGTAGCTGCTGATTCAAGAAGTCCAAGAGATGGAAAATTCATTGAAGTAGTTGGAACATATCAACCAATTTATAAAGAAAATAACTTTAATGTTGATGAAGAAAAAGCTCTTAAATGGTTAAATAATGGTGCTGAACCAACTGACACTGTAAAAAATATTTTAGTTAAATCAGGTGTTTGGGCTAAATACAAAAGTGAGAAGTAGTTATGCATCAAGATTTAATTAATTTTACTAGTAGTTTAGTAAAAAAATTAGTTAAAGAACCAGATATGGTAAGTGTTCAAGAATTTCTAGGTGATGATGAATCAATACTGTTAGAAATAATTGTTCATGAAAGTGATATGGGAGCAATAATTGGTAAGGGTGGTAAAATGGCATCTTCAATTAGAACTCTAATAAGTGCTTATGGCTATATTCATTCTTTAAATAGAATAAAAATAAATATCGATTCATTTTAGTCGATATTTATTTTTTGGCTCTTTTTATAAATAAAATTACTAATCCAGTTAAAATACTTGCACTAGATATAATTATGCCTTCCACAAGTCCTGGAGTAGAGTATTTAAATTCAATTAAATGTTCTCCTTCAGTTAAATCTAGTCCAATAACTGCATCATATATGCTTGTAGGAGTAGTTAAAGTTCCATCAACATAAACTTTCCATCCTTGATCATTTGCTATTGAAGTATAAAGTAAAGTATCATCCTTAACATTAACTTTAGCAGTAAAATGATGATCATCATAATAATTATTTACTACCATCTTATTGTTATTAATATTTTTAACAAATTCTTTATATATATCATAATTTATAGAATATAAATGAATATTATAATCATAACTTTTTTTATTAACTGTTATTTTAAATTTTATTTTATCTGCCTTATGTAATAATAAAAATCCTCTATTATCAATACTAGTTTCTTCATCATTAAGATAAAAATTATATTCATTCTTTGAATAGTTATCATTATTTACAAAGACAAATTCTTCTTCTTTAGCAGTGTATTCATAAATAACATAATTATCATTACCATTAAAAATACAATAATTAGGTTCTTTAGTACAACTTATTGTCTTATTACTAGCATCAATTTCTTTAATTATATTTTTATCATTATTATTTATAGTCTTAACTAAATTATTCATATTAGATACAAAAGAATCATTATAATCAAGTTCTAAAATTTTATTAGTAGTTAAGAATCCAAAAGAAGTTGCATCTTCATTTAAATAAACATTATCCTTATATTCTTTATAATAATCTACATCTTGATTACTAATTATATATTTAATACCTAATATACTATTAACAATTGGATCATTATAATAATATTTACCACTACAATTATCACTAACAGTTATACCTAATATATTTTTAGCATATTTAAATACATTACTGTTTCGCACTGATGAAAAATAACTAACTTCATTGTATTCATGTAATAACCCATTATTTAATATTGTTCGGTCATAAAAACCAATTCTATATAGATCATTATCATCTATCTTACTTATACTTTCATTACTAAAATTATAAGTATTAATAAATTTAGAGTAAGTATTCTCATTACCATTATTTTTAAAAGTTAAAAATGCATTAAAACTAAGTTCAATAATAACAACATAAACTATATATTTTTTAAAATCTTTATGATTTAACATAAATATATAATAAAACATAAATACGAAAGAGATACCTAAGTATATTAATTTAGCCATTAAATTTTGTCTTTCATCAATATCTAAATTGCCACTAGTTACAAATCCGATAAGAATTATAACAACAAATAAAGTATAAAACCCTAAATTAAATTTCCAATTATTTTTATCATATCTAATAAAATTTCTAAAACCTAAATAAATTAAAAAGAAAGAAAATATAAATGAATATCTAACAGGGTAGAATATTGGCATAGACATCATATGCCAAAAATAATCTAATAAATTAAAACTAACTGATAGTAAGAAAAATAAACAAACACCAAGTGATGCTAATCTTTCTTTTAACTTAATTCTTGAATTAAAGAAATATAATAATGAATTAATATAAATAAACATACTAACATAAACATTTGGCGTACCATATTCTAAATCTCCATTAGAAAAAGAAGCAAAAGTAAGTTTATAAAAAGTACTTATTCCATCTAAATCAAATTTAAAATAATCTTTAGCAAATTCACTGATTAACTCAGCCTTACCATTTAAAAGTTCTAACACTACTGGAATAAGTGCAAACGCACTAATTAGTCCTGATAAAATAGAATAAAATAAATATTTAAATATTCTAGATTTATTAAATCCTTTAATAATACTTTTATAAATAAAATAAATTACACTAAATATACATATCATATATCCAATATAGAAATTAAAAATAATTGTGCAGGATAAACTAATAACATAAAGTAAATAACTATCCTCTTTAAAAATCTTTTCAATTCCCATCATAACTATTGGAAGCAGGATAACACTATCAAACCACATATAATTAAAATAATATAATAAGTTATAGGTAGATAAAGCATAACAAATACTAAATAAATAATTAATTTTTCTTTTTCTAACATAGCTTAAATAAATAACCATGGTTAAACTACAAAGCATTATTTTAAATATAATAATAAAGTTATAGAACTGCATTACATTAGAAAATAGTAAACCAAATATATTTGTTATATTAAAAGTATAATAAACTAAAGATGCATAAGTATTAAATCCAAGTAATCCTTTAAAAGTATAAAATAAATTTTCTTTTCCTTTTATTATATTTAAAAAATTATTAAGAATCCCGGGATACTGACTATATCCATCTCCCATAGCAACAATCTTATCTCCAAAAGGATAAATATGATTAAAAATATAGACTATAAGCATAATAATTATTGGTAATATAATTGCTAGAATATAATTTTTGTTCTTTTTTATAAAATTTTTCATATGATCACCATAACTAATTTTATCATATTATTAATTATTGACAAATATCTTACACTAAAAATTTGTTTTTTTTTAAGGAGTTTGTTATACTCTATTTGTTAAGGGTGTGATTATGATGGCTCACAAATACGATGAACATTCAATTAAAATATTAGAAGGATTAGAAGCAGTTAGAAAAAGACCAGGTATGTATATAGGATCTACTGATAAAAGAGGTCTTCATCATTTGGTATGGGAAATAGTAGATAACTCAATAGACGAAATCATTAATGGTTATGGTAACAAAATAAGTATTAAGATCAATAAAGATAATTCTATAACTATTGCTGATAATGGTAGAGGTGTACCAACTGGTATGCATTCAAGTGGAAAATCAACTCCTGAAGTTATTTATACTATTTTACATGCTGGAGGTAAGTTTGAAACTGATGGATATAAAGTATCTGGTGGTTTACATGGTGTAGGTGCATCTGTTGTTAATGCTTTGTCTGACTATATGGAAGTAACTATTTTAAGAGATGGTGAAATAAATCAAATTAAATTTAAAAATGGTGGTGAAGTAGCAAGCCCCTTAAAGAAGATTGGTACAACAAAAGCAACTGGAACAATCGTAACCTTTAAACCAATGGAAAGTATTTTTAAAAATTTAACATTTAGCTATACAACTATTTGTGAGAGAATGCAAGAAAGTGCCTTCTTACTTAAAGAACTAACTATTGATATTGAAGATATTCCTGATGATAAAAGAGTAACATACCACTATGATAATGGACTAATTTCATTTGTTGACTATATTAATGAAGATAAAGAAGTATTACATAAAGTTATTCCTATTCATGGAGTTAAAAACACTATTGAAGTAGACATCGCTATGCAATATACTGATTCTTATAATGAAAATATTATCTCATTTGTTAATAATGTTAAAACAAGTGATGGTGGAACTCACGAAGTAGGTTTTAAAACTGGTATTACCAAAGCATTTAATGATTATGCTAAATCAAATGGTATTTTAAAAGCTAAATCTGCTAACTTTGAAGGAAGCGATGTTAGAGAAGGATTAACTGCCGTCATCAATTTAAAAATACCAGAAAATCTTCTTCAATTTGAAGGTCAAACAAAAGGTAAACTAGGAACTCCTGAGGCAAGACCAGTAGTTGAATCAATTGTTTATGAAAGTATTAAATATTATTTAGAAGAAAACAAAGAAAATGCCCTAAAAATAATTGAAAAAATGAGTAAAAGTAAAGTTGCTAGAGAAGCAGCACGTAAAGCGAGAGAAGAAGCTAGAAATGGTAAAACTAAAAAGAGCGAGGCTCAAAGATTATCAGGAAAACTTACTCCTGCTCAAACAAGAAATCCTAAGAAAAATGAATTGTTTATTGTAGAGGGAAATTCAGCCGGTGGTACTGCTAAAAAAAGTAGAGATCGTAAATTTCAAGCAATATTACCTTTAAGAGGAAAAATTCTTAATACGGAAAAAACAAGTGGTCCGGAAATATTTAAAAATGAAGAAATAAGTACTATGATAAACTGTATTGGTGCTGGTTACGGACATGATTTTGATGTTAAAGATATTAATTATGATAAAGTAATAATTATGACTGATGCCGATGATGATGGTGCTCATATTCAGTGTTTGCTTTTAACTTTCTTTTATAGATTCATGAAACCACTTATTGAGGAAGGACATTTATATATTGCAATGCCTCCTCTATATAAAGTAGATTATGGCAAAAATCATGTCTATTGTTGGACAAATGAAGAATTAAAAGAAGCAACAAAAGGAAAACAAAATTATAAAGTTCAAAGATATAAAGGTTTAGGTGAAATGAACCCTGAACCACTTTGGACAACTACAATGGATCCTGAAAACAGAAACTTAATTAAAGTTAATATAACTGATGCTTTGCTTGCGGAAAAGAGAGTGTCTGTTTTAATGGGAGATGTTGTTGAACCAAGAAAAGATTGGATTAACGAAAATGTTGAGTTTTCTCTTGAAGATGATTACATAATCGAGACTAAAAGATAAATATATAAATATATAAATAATTTTAGAACCAATGAAATTTATAGCAAATGTAAATCAAATGTAAATTGACGCGGGGGGGTAATAGTATATAATTTTACTAGGATAAAGGTG
>ERZ808252.1089-NODE-1089-length-21754-cov-11.572653_pt1 | contig 21754 bp, 13 predicted proteins | sample MGYA00521242_ERZ808252 | MGnify/ENA primary metagenome ERZ808252 (study PRJEB31516, sample SAMN03275581) | gut metagenome | biome: mammalia-associated habitat; material: feces | host: Papio cynocephalus | place: Kenya | collected 2012-08-07 ...
ACTTCAAGTCCCATTTCTCACTCTTTTGGAACTCGTCCGCGAAGAATCCGCCCATACGTCCGTAACCTATAAGTCCGACCTTTATTTTCTTCATTGCTCTTCATTTAACGCCAGTGCACGACACGGCTAACAAATATAATAAAACCCATTGAATAAAACAAACTTAGAATACAACCTCCAGTCCGTCGTATGCCGCCTTCAACGGCTCCGGAAGTGTCGCGTCCAGTTCCGCCTGCGTGCCGTGCAGCGTGCGGGCAAGGTGGGTGAGATAGACGTGGACACCTTCGGCTGGCTCATAGCAATGCGTTTTCTTCAGAACATTGACCGTGTGAAGGACATCGTCCACACAACTGTGCGAGAAGATTCGGAAGTTCTCGACTTCGCCCATGCCCATGGTGGCCTCCATTATCAGCCCATTGAGCGGCTTCCAAAGTTTCCTGTCAAGGCCGTCCACGCCGAACTGCCCTCCCCGCGCCGCATTGGCCGGGATTCCGCCCGTGTCAGTTGCATAGAGCACTCGGCAGTCACCCTTTATCATCAGATAGATAAGCGCCTGTTCGTGAAGGTCGCCCGTGCAGTGGTTGGCGGGGAGAGCCTTGAACGTGACGCCATCAACTGTCACTTCCTCCTGCTGCTCAAGACCGATGACCTCCGGAGCCTGCACGCCGAGACGGGCAGCGGTCCGCTCAAAGTCGCCCCTGCAGCGGCTGACCCATGTGGAGCCGCAATAGACCCTTTTCAGTCCGATCTTCAGAGCTGCTTCAGGGTTGTAGTGGTCACCGTGCGAATGGGTGTAGAAGATTGTCTCCGCCTTAAACCCCTCCGGAAGCATGTCCATGTCGGAAGGCGTGAAATCCACAAGCACCTTGTCGTCCACAAGTATACTGCTCCAGCGGCGATGCTCACCGCGCTCGTCCGGACCGTTCCAGTCAGCCGCGCCCGTTCCGATGAACCGAACCTTAATGTGATCTCCTGCAGTGGCACCGCAGCGCCCCTGTCCTCCGCAGTTTGACTGTCCGAAAGCAGCCGTCTCACCGGATGTCATCATTCCGACAGCGGTGATAATGCACAAAATAGATGAAAAAAGTCTGTTCTTCATATTCCTTTTATCTCATTGTTCGTATTACATACGCCACTTTTCTCAGCTCGACATAGCTCAAGCAAGTTTGGCTCCGCCCTTGATTATCGCAAATGGTCGATTTTTACACGTGACTTCCAACTTTCCAAGAATTCTATTGTCCCGCGCCAAAAACGGATCTCACCGCATCCAGATACTGATAGCCCCACACCTCGTCGGGCATAAGGTAACTGCCCTCGACCCACTCGTTCCAGGCATTTATCATGACAAACTTCTCCTGTCTGTCCGCATTGCGGTCCGCATATTCCTTTGCCACCTGGAGGTAGGTCCTGAACGTCTCGGGAGTGGCATCTATGTGAATCACGTCATCGATTCCTTTTTTCGGGAAACGCGGAGTGTCGTCCCAGCCAACAGCTACTGTAGGATAAACTGGGATGTCAAGAAGACTGTGCCATACCTCGCGGATGCCTATAGCGCCGCAGTTCATCTGGGTGTAGTCCGGAGAGTATGCCCCAGGGTTGTAGCCCACCATGCTTGCGACTCCAAGATTGTCTATCGTACCCTTTATCTCGGCAATCTTCTCCGGGCTCGGATAAGGAACCCCGCCGTGAACCATCTGGAGGTGCAGGTCAGGGAAACCGGCCTTGCGAACTTCCGAACGCATGTACTCAATGGCTTCAGCCGCATTTTCCGGTCCGCCGAGGCCGTTTGCGAAGATGTTCAGGTCGAATATGGCGAACACCGGGCAGCCATCAACCTTGACATAGTTCGGCTGCGTGAAATATTGGCGGATGACCCTCTCGACAATAAGTCTGAAGTCGTCCATCCCCACCGCCCCGTGCCAAAGGATAGAACTGTCGTCGCCCCATTTGTGAGGGTTCCAGTAGTTGTGGGGCACGTCGTGGTTCGCCCACATGATGTAGAAGTCCATCTTGCGGCAGCTCGGAGCCTTGAGAAAGCCGTTATTGAGGGCGCCTTCAAGGTAGGGATAGTGGTCGAACCAGTACCAGTCGTAGATGAAGGTATTCACGCCGTATTCAAGAGCCGTGTTTATCCACCTTTCGACGACCTGAGGATCGTCATCCATCTCATATCCCCAGAGAGGCCGTTTGGGCTGATAGTGTCCCTCATAGCGAGGAGCTCCCTTTTTGATGACCTCCCACTCGCCTATCCCCTCTTCCCAGTTGGTGCGGCCGAGAGAATCGTCATGGCAGGACGGCCAGACCCATGCGCAGACGTGATATTTATCGTCACGCCGCTCGCCGCGCGTGTTGCAGGCAACACATGCAGCGAGAGCGAGAATAAAAAGAAGCAGTTTTTTACTGTTTTTCATCAACTATTTTTCAATTGTGAGTTTTGTTCCGTTGACGGTGATGGTTGATGCCAAAGTGCAATCCGTCACTTTATGGGAATCTGTTGTATTTTTCAACCTGCCTATGAGGTGACCTAAGCGCTGAACTATTTCTTCTTTCTTACTATCGATCGAATTTGTTATGATAATATTACCCTGTGAAACACAACCAGCAAATGTGGATTTTGCATTCATGTTAGGGAAGCTTGCATTCGGAGCAGTATCACGTCCGACAAATCCACCGACACCACGTTCTCCACCATCAAGAGAGCCCTTATTAGCCCAATCAACGTTGATCTTGCCTGTGAAAGAACATTTTGAGAACTCCGCACCACGGTCGAGGCTTCCAATAAATCCTCCAATACGAATTTCACCATCTACGCCGACATCACTCTTGTGGGAATAATCAATAGTACCTTCAAATGAACAGTCATTCATTGTCATTATCTCGCCTGGATTTGTACAATTTCCGCTAGTGCCAACAAGACCTCCGATAAACTTAGAAGCCCCTTCTTTACAAGTAATCGTGGCCTCGCTACCACACTTACAATTATTGAATGTAGCATGAAGTCCTTTATTCCCAGCATTGCCCAAGAGGCCTCCCACATTCTGGGCATTTCCGCTAACGGTAATATTACCATTGAACTGGCAGCCTGTAAACTCGGATGATTTAAGTTTACCTTCAGCAGAACCTAAAATACCACCAACTGCATAGGCATTATTGTTAACAATGATTTTACCATTGAAGTGGCAGTTTTTCATGTTAAAATCATCCATTAGAGTAACTCCATCAGGAAGAAAAGAGGTGTCACCGGCACCGATGAGACCGCCAGCGCGGCATCCAGTGTTGCTGATAGTAATTTCCACAGTCGATGTCACATTGGAAACCGTGAGCCCTGTCTTTGAAAGCAGGTAGGCAAGACTGCCGACATAAGCATTAGCGTCCTTTGCAGAGATTGTTCCAGCAAGATTCAAATCATGCACGTCAGCGCCAAGGTTCTGAACGAGACCGCCTCTTGAGCCATGAGTGGTGTTGAATGTCAGCGTGTGTCCGTTTCCGTTAATTGGAGTCTGAAGCCTCTTGAGCCAATATGCGCCGTATGCCATGCTCTCGGAAGGGATGGTTATGTCGGCATTGATTGAAAGCTCCTCATCGACAAGATACATCGGGTCAATCTTATATCCATCCTGCTGCATATTATCCACAGACTTCGTAAACGCCACAAGGTCCTCCTGGCTATTGATGCCGGCAAGGCGTACCGGAACCTCGGTCGCAGCGCCGCCCACGGAGAGAACCACGTTGCCCTCAAGAGCCTTCGTGTCGTCGGCCGGTGCGGTGACGGTGAGCTTCGTTCCCTCGACAGTGGCAGCCCAGCCTTCAGGGCAGCTTGCGGTCACGTCGCATTCGCCGGTGAAAGTCAGCGAATATTCAAGAGCCTCGCCTTTCTTGAACGAGCGGAGCTCCGCCGGCTCAACCTTTTCTATTCCATAATGTTCAGCCTCCGCAAGGTTGAGGGAGAGCGGTTTCCTGTGGTTGCGGATAAACTCGACAGTCTCGGCCGAAGTCTTGAAGTAGGAAGTCTTGTCGGTCTTGACGACAACTTTGACAGCGTAGGTGCCTGGCGCGAGAACGACAGGAATTTCCAATGCACCGGATTCAACGGCAACGTCAGCCGCGGTGGCAAGGTTCACGGTAACGGCCTTGGCACCGGTCGTCTGAGTCAGGGCAAGAGTCTCTTCCTTTTGGAGGTCGATTGCAGTGAGGTCAATGGAATAACTTCCGCAAATGTCGCTTTCGGAAGAAATGGTCACACTCTGGATCTTCTCGCCTGCGGCAACTGTACCATCAGAGAAGATGCGGAGAACTGCCGCAGAGGCAAGGTTGCAGAAATCCATCCCGCCAACAGGAGTCTCGCTGCCCGCAGCAAGTTCACCTTTGACAACGAAAGGCACGGCGGCAAGCGGCATCGCGAAATGCTCGGTGCTCTGCTCAGCCGGAATGCTCACGACAACTTTCGAAGCCTCGGTTCCCGCTGCTTCAGCGTAAGGAGCGTATGCGTAAATCTTGTCACCTGCTTCAAGCTTCCCGATTGTCTTCACCTGGAAAGTGCATGGCGTGCCTACATTGACATGTGCTTTCTCGTTCTGCTGTCCCTTCGCGAACGTTCCTATGCAGTCTTCCGCTTCCCACCCGACGCAGTTCTCACCGAGGGTCGTCTTCGACGCCGCCGAGGTCTCGAAAGTGTATATGTGCTCACTTCTGTCCGGAGCCGCCGGCTGTGCCGGTTCCTTCTTGCAGGCCGCTGCTGCAAGAAGAACTATAACGGATGCTAAAAATAAGTTCCTTTTCATTGTTTTAGTGTTTTTTACAGTTTGTATTCATCATCGTTAAAAAAGATTTCCGTGCGGTTGTTTACATCAATCCCCCCCCCGCTGAGGCAGAATCCCTGCTCATTTGTGAAGGAAAGGCTCGCCAATTGCGGCGGGAAATAGTCTTGCTTCTTCATGATAATGTTAATTAAGTTGTTTAAGTGTTAATAATATTATTGCTTCGGTGTGAAGCTATAAAAATGAAGTTCATCCATCGACACCCGCTTGATCTGGTCCTTGTGCCAGTTCTCGGTGATGACAATCCTGACGTAGCGTCCCTTGACCGGAGCGTCGTAGCTGTCAACTGGGAACTCGAAGCCGTCAACGGCCTGCCTCATGTCCTCAAGGGTCGGATTGCCGTCTTTTCCGTAGGTGTTGGTCCAACCGGTCGGGCAGTCCTTTCCTGACGGACGCATGACACGGCATCCGGTGCAGATCCGCGTCCAGCTGCCATCGGTTTTCCATGAGCCGTCGGCCGGAGCCCAGACTTTTTCGTCAGCAATGTTGACAGGTTCCTCGGATGACACCCAGACCTCGAACGAGCGCGGGTTGTAGCTACCGTAGGCGAAGATTGAACCGGATTCAGTGTTTCCGTCTCCGTATGCCTTGAAAGTGCCGTCCTCATAGATGACTCCGGCACGGCGTCCCCAGAACACAAGTCCGCTCAGATATAGTTCAGTGCCGAGATCTACAGTGAGACAAATCGGGCTGGACTTGAGGGAATTGGCGCTGCCTGAAGCATTCTTGCTTCCGCCGGCTGTATGCCACATATTTTCTCCCGAAAGGTTGTACTTCCCGTCAAAAAGTTTCTCATAGCCGTAGCCGCCAAGCATTCCGTGGTCACCGGCAATTATGTTTGCGTCCGACACCGCATCCGGCCAGTGCTTGCAGGCTTCAAGTGGAACCATGTCATAGACAGGAACATAGACAGAGGACTTTTTCACAACCGGATCGAGGGCATCCTCAACAGGGAGATATTCGGAAACAATCTCCACATCTGAGCCGAACTTCGCCGCGCCTGACGGGATGAGCGCAAATGTCTCGTCTGCACTGAGTTCAAGCGTCGCGTCACCGGATTCCGTCGGATAGACAAGCGAAGTCTTCGCGAGGTCCTGGTCGGAAACGGAAAGGAGGGAAATTCCGGCACCGGCACGCTTGAGGCTCACGAGTTTGGCGGCTCTCGCGGTCTTTGAGGCTGTGTAGCTGTCTCCGTAGACCTTTACTGTCTTTTTAGCCTCCGGAGAAAGGTTGCCGTTCTTGTCCTTTATTGCAACTGAGAAAGTGAGTTCCGCCTCCGGAAGCTCCGTAAATTCCTCCGAAAACGAAGAGGCGCCCTTCCTTATTTCAAACGACTTCTCTTCCGTTCCGTATTTCACGACAATGGAAGCGGTGCGCGGGTCGTCAATCGAGCAACTTACGATGGCTCTCTTGTAGCCGGGACGTACGCTCAGGTTTGCCACTGCACTGAGTGGGGCATCCCTCATGATGCGCACCCTGGAGAATGCCGAGGCTCCGGTGTAAAATTCATCAGTCGCGACCACCCTCCAATAAGCCGGAACTATGCCTGACTTCTTGTCCGGGTCAAGCGCCTTTGTCACATCGAGAAGTTCCTGTGCGAGAATCACAGTGGAGCTGCCCTTGAGGCCATCCCATGTCTTCACGGCCTCGCCGTTCTCCTCGGCGGCAAATTCAAGCCTGTAGGAGGAGATATGTAGGCTCTCTGACCACGAGAAGGTGAACGACTCCTCGTTGTCGAGATCCAGAATCTCGTTTTCCGCAGGCGCGGTGACGTAGATCTTTTCCGTAATGGCCGGAAGGACTTTGACTTTGAGCGTGCGCTCCTCGGAAGCGTGTCCCTGTCCCTCGACTGATGAAGTCACGGTCCAGCGGAGAGCGATGGTTCCGTTCGGCCTCGCGCCCCATTCCTTGAGAAGGATGTCGAGATCGGAAGCCACGATTTCCCTTGAATAGGCCGTGCCTTTGACAGGCCAGGTCTTGCTGTGGGCGGGATCCTCACCATTCAAAACAAGAGTGAAGCCGTCTCCGACACTGCTGTCTGTGCTCCAGCGAAAGAGGACATTCCCGTCGGCAAGGTCCACTGTCGCGTTATTTGCAGGAGCCTCAAGGATGATTGAGGTTTCCTGCTCCTTTTCCTTGACGCAGGACTGTCCGCCGGCGATGGCGGCAAGCACAACTGCCGCACCAAGGATATTCTTGAATGTCAGTCTGTTCATTGTATTAATTGTTCTGATATTCGTAAAAATGAAGTTCACCGAAGGAGATTCTCATCCTGTTGAAATAGTTCCATGTCCTGGTTATGACGATGCGGACATAGCGGACTTTCGGCGCATTCAGATCCGCAGCGAACTCATGACCGTTTGCAGCGGCATCGTAGTCCTCGGCCGTAGGGATGGCAGCGTCAATGCAGCCCTCGTCATACCAGAAGCATGTCGCGGTCTCGCCTGACGGTCTCTTGACGGAGCAGTCGGCAATCTTGGTCCAGCTGCCATCGGTTCTCCACGTTCCATCGAGAGGCTCCCATCTGGAGGCGTCATTGACATCGCCCGGAACGGTTGCCGAGCCCCAGACCTCAAAATCACGAGGATTGTATGCTCCGTATGCCCAATAGGACTCGTTGGAGGCTGTTCCGCCGCCGTCCCTTCCCGGCTTTGAAGGCGTTCCGCCGTAGCGTCCCCAGACAACAAGACTTGAAAGGTTTCTCTCCTCTCCGAGGTCAAGCGTGAGAACCACAGGGTGTTCAAGGATGTAGCCGACCGTTCCGCCATTGTCGGCTCCGGTGGTGTGCCACATGTTGAGGCTGTTGTTGGTGATGCCGTCGAAGAGCATGCTGAACGGGAACGACGCGTTGTAGTTGCTCATGTCGCCGAAGAGTATGCCCTCGTTGTCGGCAGCGTTCGGCCAATGCGCGCAGTTTTCAAGAGGAACCATAGAATAGGACGGGACAAAGACTGTCTTGTCCGATTTCACAAGAACAGGATCGAGTGCGTTCTCCACAGGGCTGAAGCGCGAATAGAGAGTGACCTCGGAGCCGAGCTTCATCTCTCCGTCAGGGATGAGTGCGGTCATGCTTCCGTTTTCAAACTCCATTGTGAGGATACTACCATCCTCTGACGCATATTCCACGTATGAACTTATCCTCCTTTCATCCTCGGTGTTTGCAAGGGCAATCTGCACACCTTCGCGGAAGAGTCCGCCTATTGTCGGGACAGGGGAAGTGAACGATCCGGAGAGCTTCTCCGCGTCATAGACCTGCGCGGTGACGTTCACCGCATCGGACTTGCCTCCGAAGAGGTCGACGCTCACAAGGGAAATCTCACGGGCGCCCTCGTCCAAACCGTCAAGGACAATGTCGTAGTCCTCGATTTCCTCGCTCGCCGGCACTTCCTGAACCTTGTCACCGCAGGTCACCACCACCTTGCCGGTGCGCGGATCGGTTACCTTCCACGTGAGCTTCGCCCTCTTGCTGCCCGGATAGACAACTACATCGGAAACCGGAGCTATACCGTCGGCACCGAGCCGAACGAAACGTATCTGGCGGAACTCGCTCTCCGCAGGAATCTCGGCGGTGTTTGAAACCACTCTCCACTTTAGTGAAACAAGCGGTGAATCAGGAAGATAGTCGGCGATAAGCGCATTGATTGCAGTCTCTCCGAGCGTGTATGAAGTTCCCCTTATCTCGGAGCATGCGGCAGGAACCGGAAGCTCGGCATCGCCGGTTGAAGGCCGGAACTGGAGGGAATAGACCTCTACACCTTCGACCGGACTCCACTTGAAATCTACCGAATGGACATTGTTCATATCCACGAGCGCCTTGGTGTCCGGAGACGCGTCCTCGATAACTATAGGCGTCGCCTCAAGCCTTTTGAACAGAAGCGGACGGAAGGCTGAAGTGTCAGAGACGGAGCCGTCCTTTGGTTCAATCCGCCAATAGACGGTGGCCTTCTGCTGTGAGTAATAGCCCCACTCGGACAGAACGGCGTCGATCTCAGAAGACTCGAATGTCTTCTTGAACTCGGAAGGCTTCAGTTCAAAGACTTTCGTCACGTCACCGCGAGGGTCTGCGGAAAGGACAAAGTTGCAGCCGTCCTTCAGCACGCCGGACACCTGCCACTGGAATGTGGCTCCTCCGGCCGAGAGGTCGAAAAAGGAATCCGCCTCTGGGGAAAGCAGCCTGACCGCATCGACACGCCCGTCATCGTAGCCCGTGCAGGAAACCAGGGCAAGAAGCGCAGAAATGATTATTATTGTTCTTTTCATTTTTCAACATACTTGAGGTTTGACTTGTAGATGACCGGATAGTCGGTCGTCTTGGCATCAAGGACATAGACCTGATAGGTTGTGCCGCCCTTATAAACCCTTATCACGGTGTGCCCTACGCCCTTGAAGGCGCTGAAGGCCGTGCCGAGCACCCTGGCAGGGCTGTCGCTGGTGATGTAGATGTCCCTCTCGCCGGTCCAGAGCATCTGGTCGTTCATGTTCTTCAATGTCGCGGAATAAGGATGCTCGACATGGTTTGACATCACGGCGATTACCTGCGGCTTCATGTTCTTGAGGAAGTCTGCGGTCGTGGCATCTTTCCAGCCGTGGTGGTTCGGAGTGAGGGCGGTCACCGGTCCGGCGATTTCGCTCACAGGAATCTCGAAATTACGCTCCTGAGACTGGTACTGGCTGAGATTCTTTCCAGGGAGGTCCCCGCCGTTGAAGTAGGAGAACTTGCCGTAGGTCATCTTTATGGCGCAGCTGTTCATGTTCTCGTCGAACAGGCTGACGTCACCGCTGTACATCTTCTTCGTTGCGGTTCCCCTTCCCGTCCAGACCTCTCCGTTCGCGCAGAGATTACGGATTTCAAACTCCGGATATTTCGCGGCATCATGCACAAGCACGAACTGGCTCTTGCTGCCGATGTCAAACTTCTCGGCCTTCATCCCCTTCCCCATTTGATATTTTGTAAATACCTTATAATCTTGGAACAGAGGAAATTCCTGTTCTATTTTCTTCGTCGAAGGAAAGTCGTATGAGGGATATGCCCTGTCGACGAGCTTATTGATCCTGACTTTTTCGCCGACCATCGTGAGCCCGGAAAGATAGTAACCGTTAGGGCCGTCAACCCCGAGAGTCTTGCATCCGACATGGTCGGAATGGAAATGGGTAATCCACGCATAGTCAATCACGCCGGGAGACGGAAGCTTTGCGGAGAAATGATTGATATAGTCCGCAATCCATTCTCCCACAGTCTTGTCTCTGTTCGGAAGACGGTCGCAGTCAGCGGAACCGTAGGCATCGCCGACATCACCCGCATCCTGAAGCATGGTGGTGCCGTCAGGCATGACAACGAAGACGCAGTCACCCTTGCCTGTGGCGATGTGGTGTATGTCCATATATCCCTCCTCCCAATCAGGAAGATAGGTCTTCTGTCCGCTCTGTCCACCGCCGCCCGGAGTGTCCGGTGTCAGGTTCTTGTCCTTGCAGGAAACGAGAAGCGCGGACAGCGCAAGCAGAAAAATAAGTGTATGTTTCATGTTATTGTTCATCCCAACCATAGTTTTGTGTAAGATTTTTGTTGAGCTGGAGGTCTTCGAGCGGGAGAGGATAGAGATAGTCCTTCTCCTCGGACCAGACCCTCCGGATGTTGGCGTTGACGATGATCTCTCCAGACTTCCCGTCAGAAAGCTTGAGAGAGGCAATGTTCGTATACTGGCACTTGCCCTCGTGCTTGGGCTCCGTTCCGGAGTATATGCAGAGGTCGTTTGTGCCATCGTGGTCGAAGTCTATGAAGCCCTCTCCGGCGATATACATTCCACGTGAAGGCTTGGTGAACTTCTGTCCTTCCTTCCAGCGCACTATGTCATAGTAGCGGAGACCTTCCATGAAGAGTTCAACCCTGCGCTCGCGCCTGATTTCAAGAAGAAGTCCCTGGTTGCCGCCTGCCGGGAGATTGGTGTAGAGCCCGGCAAGATAAGGATCCGGATGGGAGTTCGCCTCAGTGAGGACGAGATCAGGCATTCCGACCCTTCCGCGCAGCTGGTTTATTGTCTTGTTGATGTCCGCCTGCTGGATTGTTCCGAGCTCTGCCTTCGCCTCGGCAAGGTTGAGGAGGACTTCGGAATATCTCATGTACGGAATGGCGTTCGTCCCGTTTACCGTCGTCACGTCAGTCACATATTTCGCAATCTGGTAGCCCGTTGTGGTGGAGTTGAAGTCCGGCTGGAGCACTTCACTCTGTTCGGGATAGGTATAATTCTGCGTCCTTATGGTCTGGGAGAGTCTCGGGTCCCGGTTCTGGGTGGACTGGTAGAAATCCTCCTTGGCATACCCGGCCCTGTCCGTGTAGCGAGTGCCGTCCTTGCAAAGGTAGGAGAGGAAAGCGTCCCTCGGCATGCTCGGATGCCCGTTGGATGCGCCCTGAATGTGGAGGTTCAGATAGTGGTTCCTGCTGAGCTTGGAGTTGTAGGTCTTTGCAAGAATGAACTCGTTGAAAGGCGTGTCCGCAAGGAACATCTCACCGTAGGCCTTGCTTGCCGTGGATGTATGAACGTGATAGACTCCGCTCTTCATCAGACGTTCCGCGGCATCGGTGCAGTCCGTGAGGCATTCCTGCCATCCGTCATATCCGCGGTACTTCCGGAAAGTTCCCTCAAAGAGACCGACACGGGATTTCAGAGCCATCGCCGTGTACTTTGAAACGGTGCACGGATCAACCGCAGAAGGCGCGTTCTCTATTGCATAGTCCAAGTCCTCGATAACCTTGTCGTAGATAAATGTCCGGCTGTCACGCCCCTTCATCAGAGCCTCTGTGTCATGCTGGCCGATAACCTTGTCATACCACGGGAGGTCACCGAAACGCTGCATCATCGTGAAGTAGAAATATGCCCTCCAGAATCTTGCGACTCCGTCATAGGTCTGCCTTGCCGTCACGTCCTCGCAACGCCAGGAATTTTCAAGGAAGAAGTTGATATTCCTCAGAGCCGACCAGTCCCATCCGCCGCCGGAGCCCGGAGTTGTACGCAGGCCGGTGAACTCAGTGGGGACGGTGGTGGAGGCGATGTCATCTGCCTGACACACGTCCGTAATCATGCCCTCCGCGCTCGGAAGCACGGAATAGAAACTCCTACAGTAGGTCTCAAGCTCGGCAGAGGTCTTGAAGAAAGTCTCCGGAGACACGTCAGACTTGGGGTATCTCTCGAGAAAATCATCGTTGCAGGCAACCGCGCAAAGCATTGACGCGGCAATAGTTATGTAAAAAACTGACTTTTTCATATTTCTCCGCGGATTAGAATGATATGGTTGCACCTATGGACCACGTCCTGCTCATCGGATAGGTCCTGGCATCTCCGGAGTATGTCTCCTCAGGATCAATGTACTTTGTCTTGAGACCGGACCAAGTGAAGATGTTCTCGCCGCTGACGAACACCCTGATGTTGGATATTCCGATTCTCTTCGTCAGCTTAGGATCCACAGTGTAGCCGAGGGTGGCGTTTCTGAGCTTGCAGTACGCCGCATTCTGAAGATACATGGTGTTGGCCCTTCCGAGTTCGTAACTTACGAGATAGCCCTGCAGACGAGGGAAATAGGCATCCTGATTATCCTCGGACCAGATCTTGCTCTGGAAGTCGGACGGAATGAACGATGCGTAAGGCCTTGAGTACGGACCCCAGAACATCTCCGTCTCGTTTGTAGGGTACCAGTCCCGCTTACCTATTCCCTGGAAGAAGAGATAGAGGTCGAAGCCGAAATATGAGGCAGTCAGCGTAAGTCCGTACGAATAGCGCGGGGTGCTGTTGCCGATGATGCACCTGTCGCCCGGATCGTCAAGGGTGTTGGAGCCCTGGTTGATGACGTTGTCGCCGTTAAGGTCGCGGATCTTGATGTCTCCGGCATAGTAGCCCGGAACCTCGCGTCCCTGAATGGAGTGCGTGTTGACCCTGTTCGTGTATTCCTCCGCTTCAGCGTCGGTCTTGAAGAAGCCGTCATAGACATAGCCCCAGATTTCCCCGAGTTTCTGCCCCACCCTGTACTGGCTCAGAAGGTTGGTCGGATTGTCGAACTTCGTGATTTCAGCCTGGTAGTCGGAAAGGATTCCCTTCACGCTGTAAGAGAAAGGATGCGAGCCGATCTTGAAGGTGTCGCGCCATCCGAGGGAAATCTCGAAGCCCCTCGTACGGAGGTCCGCGGCATTTTCCTTGGGTTCGGCGGCTCCGAAGACGTTAGGAAGCTGCGCACCGGTGGTGAGCATGCCCGTAGTCGAGCGCTGGTAGATGTCGGCGCTGAAATTGAGCCTGTTGGAAAGCATGTCGATGTCGAGACCGAGGTTGTGGGTGGTCGCCACCTCCCATGTCAGGTTGTCGGCGACAGGAGCCGGGCTCGATGTCTGCTTGTGGATGTTTCCGGAACTGTCAAGCCACGATGAGTTGCTGATGGACATGGCCGTGATGTAGGCATACTGGGCAACGTCTTGGTTTCCGAGCGAGCCGTATGAATAACGTATCTTGATGTTGTCGAAATATCTCTTGAGCGGCTTCATGAACGGCTCCTCGCTGATTCTGTAGCCGGCGGAAAGTGACGGGAAGAATGCGAAGCGGGATTTCTTCGGGAATCGTGAAGATCCATCGTAACGCCCGCTGAGTTCAAGGAGATAACGCCCTGCGTAGTCATAGGTCACGCGTCCGAACGCTCCCCTCAGGGCATAATCCCACTGGTTTCCGAAAAGCTGCGGTGTTCCTGTCGCGAGCGAGAGGTCGTTGAGAGTCTCCGAAAGAAGCGAAGTGTTGGCTGCCGTCAGGGTCTTGTAGGTGACGCTCTCCTGGTTGAAGCCGGCCATCGCGCCGACATGATGGTTGCCGAAGGTGCGGTCAAAGTTCGCGTAGATGTTGGCAATATGGCTCAGGTGTCTTGACTCGCGCTCGGTGAGCTGGTCGCGGGAAAGCGCGTCCCAGTTCCATGTGACCATTTCCCCGACATTGAGGGAATACTGCACCGGAACGGAACGATAGTATCTGTCGAAATTCTCCTGCTTGAAGGTGTAGTTGGCGATGAGGTTCAGGCCCTCGATAATCTTGAACTTGGCCTCGAAAGTCGTCTGAAATTCGCTTCTGTTCTCCTGTCCCTTGCTCTTTCCGTTCTCCTGAATCGCGTGGAGGCCGAATCCCATCGTGTAGTTGGACATGCCGGAGTTTCCGGTGAGAGTTCCGTCCGGATTGAACGGCACATACTGCGGATGGTAGTGGTAGTAAGGAGAATAGAACTGCGCGTCGCTGGAACCGATCTTGTCATTTCCGGTCGGGGTGTAGCTCTGGTTGAATCCCTTCCAAGTGTATGAACTCCTGAAATACTTTGTGGTGTTGCTGAGTGTAAACCATTTGGTTATGTCGGTTCCGATTTTTGAGAGCACGGAATAGCGGCGTTCCTTGTCCGGAGCGACTCTGAATATGCCGGTCTCATCGTTGTAGCTTGCAGAAAGAAGGTAGGACACGCCCTTGTTCTTTCCGGAAACGCTGACATCGTGAGTCATCCTTGGTCTTGCCTTGGAGTAGAAGTAGTTGAACCAGTCGAAGTTGCCGTAGTAGGCGTAACGATCCTTGCCGGCAACATTCTCCACGACAACCCACGGACGCTCCGGATTCTCGACCTTGTCACCGCGCCGGATGTACATTTCGTTCCACTGGGCATCGGTGTAGTGGAAAAGGTGGGTTCCCTTGTTGTTGAAGAATGCCTGGTCGTTCAGCTTCGCGTTGTCGTAACCTGTGGTTATGAAATCGGTCGAGGTCGCGTGCGTCGCCCATCCGAAGTTGCATGAGTAGTTGACGTTGACGCTTCCTTCCTTGGCGTTCTTTGTGGTGACGAGGATGACTCCGAAAGCGGCTCTCGCGCCATAGACTGCGGAAGCGGAAGCATCCTTGAGGACGGATATGCTCTCGACGTCGTTGATGTTCACCCGGTCGATCTCGCCGGGAACGCCGTCAATCAACACGAGCGGGGAGCCGCCGTTGATGGATGTCGTGCCTCGGATGTTGAGACTTCCGCTCGTTCCCGGCTTGCCGGAACTGAAAGTGATGTTGAGGTTCGGAACCTGGCCCTGAAGGGCCTGGGTCATCTTGCTGATCGGGCGGTCGACCATCTCCTCGGCTGTAATCTGGCTCACGGCCCCTGTCACGTTCACCTTTTTCTGAACGCCGTAGCCTACCACCAGAACCTCGTCGAGGATGGTGTCCTCCTTAAGAGTGATGTTTAGCGCATCCCCCCCCCGAGCTGTCACATTGGCCGTAGAGAAGCCGATGTAGGACACGGAAAGGTCAACAGGGAGCCTGTCTACATAAAGGACAAAGTTTCCGTCAATGTCCGTGGTCGTTCCCTTGTTTGTCCCGGTAACGGCAATTCCCGCCCCGGCGAGCGGTTCGCCCTTGCTGTCGACGACCTTTCCCGTGACTGTCTTCACCTGCGCCGTCACCGCGACACAAGACAGGAAGAGAGCCAACAAGGAAATAATTGTTGTTTTCTTTAGCATACCTTTATTAGTTTAGGTGTAAATCCTGCAGTGGTTTCACTGCGCAAATTTATATATAATGTATCCAAAACAATGGTTCAAATAAATTTTCCTTTATATCTCCGTTAAAAATTGCAGTATTATCAATCCCCGCCCAAGGCCATGACCGCACAGGCTCCGCTCAGAGTTCCACTTCCGCACGGCAGCGGATGTCTGTGCATGACGCACCGACAAGCAAGGTGTAGACTCCTCTCTCCACATCCCACGACAACGAGGAGGCATCGTATGACGCAAGCTCCGAAACGGCAAACTCAAGTGTGACATACTCCGATGCGCCGGGTGCGAGAACACCTGTCTTCGTGAAAGCACGGAGTTCCTTGGCAGGCTTTTCAAGAGTCCTCCTGGGAGCCGCGACATAGAGTTCGACAACTTCCTTTCCAGCGCGAGTCCCGACATTCTTCACGCTGAGGCTGAGCCGGACCTTGTCACCATCGCGTGTGAGACGCGGCTCACCGTAGCTGAAACTCGTGTAGGAAAGCCCGTAACCGAACGGATAGGAGACTTTCAAGCCGGCCTTGTCGAACCAGCGGTAGCCGACATAGATGCCCTCGGCATAGTTGCACCAGTCATAGTCCTTGACATTTCCGGGGGCCTTCTCCTTGCCGAGAAACGCGTCAAAATTGAAGCTGTAGTCCTCGGCCCTCGGGAAGTTCTCGCTCGACTTGTGGTCCCGCCACGAAACCGGCCATGTCATCGGTAGCCTGCCGGAAGGGTTTTCCTTTCCGGTGAGGACATCGGCCACGGAATTTCCGCCCTCCTGTCCGGCCTGCCAGCTCAGGAGCACGGCATCCGGAATGTCCTTCCAGGAAGCGGTCTCGATGACTCCTCCGACGTTCAGGACCACGATGGTCTTCTTGCCCTCGGCACGGAATGCGCGGCTAACCTCGGTTATGAGCCGGCGCTCGTTCACGGACAGGTTGAAGTCCGCGTCCGTGCGGTCAAGAAACTCTCCCGAGCGCCGCCCCAAAGTGATGATTGCCACATCATCGGTCTTCGCATATCCTTCAATTTCACTCACGGACGGCACATAATCGGCTGGCAACGGAAGCGGAAGTTCCGCCATGAACGGATTCTCTTCCTTTCCTGCCTTGGCAGCCTCCTCATCATCCCGGGCTATTGCAGCCTCATATTTTTCCCGAAGGCCGGCGTCAACCGTCAGCCCTGCATTTGAAAGCCCTTCAAGAAGCGAGACCGTGTAGGCGCGGTTCACGTTGCCCGAACCCGAGCCGCCCGCAATGAACCTGTAGGAAGTGTTGCCGAAAAGGGCGACTTTCCTCTCATCCGCGGAAAGCGGAAGGGCATCATTATGGTTTTCAAGAAGAACCATGCCCTCAGCCGCGCTCTGACGGGTCACGGCAGCGTGAGCCGCAAGGTCCGGATTGTTCCCGTAGCGGTATTCCTTGAATGTCGGAGTCCGCACTATGAGCGAGAGTATGCGCGCGACGTTTCTGTCGAGGCACTTCTCGTCAAGGCTGCCGTCCTTCACGCCGGAGACAATCTCCTCGTACTGCGAGACTCGGCCCGGCTGAAGCATGTCATTGCCTGCCCTCATCTGGGCCTTGGTGTCCTTGCCTCCGAACCAGTCGGTCACCACGGCGCCGCGGAATCCCCAGTCGTCCCGGAGTATGTCCTGCAGCAGGTGAGGATCCTCGGAAGTATATAGACCATTTATCTTATTATAAGAGGTCATCACCGTCCATGGATCGGCTTCCTTCACCGTGATCTCATATCCCTTGAGGTAAATCTCCCTCAGCGTCCTCTCGTCGACACGGATGTCGACTCCTGTACGGTTGGTCTCATGATTGTTGGCAGCGAAGTGCTTGAGTGACGTTCCAACCCCGTTTGACTGGACACCGCGCACATAGGCAGCCGCAATCTTGCCCGAAAGCAGAGGATCTTCGGAATAGTACTCGAAGTTGCGCCCGTTGAGCGGATTGCGGTGGATGTTAAGGGCTGGAGCGAGAAGTACATCCACGCCATACTCGTGAGCCTCGTTTCCGATTGCCGCTCCGACCTGTTCGACAAGCTCCTGATTCCATGTCGAGGAAAGAAGGGAGGCTATAGGGAAATGGGTGCAGTAATATGTCCGTTCCTCACCCTCGCGGGTCGGGGCGATGCGAAGTCCGGCCGGACCGTCCGCAAGGACTATAGAAGGGATGCCGAGCCTCGGAATGGCGTGTGTGGCGCCGGCCGCGCCCGCAACTTTCTGCGCGGACGCACCGATGACGGCAGTGTGAATGTCAGTGCCCTTGTCCATTTCGATGCCGGTCACCAGAAGAGCCTTTTCCTCCAGCGTCATAGCCTTCACGACCTTGTCTATATTATGCTCCGATAACTGAGGCTCACCGCCGCAGGCCGAGAGGACAGCAGCGGCAAGAGCAAGAGCGCACATATTTCCACGCACTTTCATAATTCAATGACTTTCAATATAATTCAGTTATTTTCTCTATTTCTCCGACGCTATTTCACAGCCTCAATAACAGCCCTGTTGGCAGAACGCACCCTCGCGACATCAAGTTTGTTGACCTCGCGGTCGTATGTCATGAGCCCGTTTATTTCACCCTCGACGTCAGTCGTCTGGGTATAGACCGCAGCGCATACGCCCTCTTTCGCAAGCGGAACCAGCATTTCCGCGAACCTGACATACTCGTCGGTCACAGCCTCTGCATTGTCATACTTGACATACCCCCAGTTGGCATCCTCTTTCCAAAGGTGCCCCTCAACCGGAAGCGCGATTCCGCCATACTCCCCGAGGACGACAATCATGTCCGGGTCCCAGAGACGGATATGCGGCTCAGGATAGTAGTGGGTGTCGAGAATATCCCCGCAGCCTCCTGAAATCCAGTTTCCTCCCGAAGCCATGTTCACGAGGCGGGTGCTGTCCTGGGCGTATGTGAAGGCCACGACATCTTTCGTATCGAACTGTCCCCATGCCTCATTGAAAGGAACCCAGCTCACGATGCACTGGAACTTCTTCAGCCTGGCAATAATCTCGGACCATTCCTTGTAGAAGTTTGCCTTCGCCCCGTCGGATGCCGGAAAGTCGTTGCCCATATCGTAGCCATCCGCAATCCAGTCCCCGTATTTCGCATGTATGGCATACGATGGCATATCCTGCCATACCAGCAGTCCAAGCCTGTCGCAGTGCCAGTACCATCTGTCCGACTCAACTTTCATGTGCTTGCGTATCATATTGAATCCGTATTCCCTGGCCATCTCGACGTCATACTTGAGAGCATCGTCCGTAGGCGCCGTGTAGAGCCCGTCCGGAAACCAGCCCTGGTCAAGCGGTCCGAACTGAAAGACAGGCTCGCCGTTGAGAGCCATGCGCTTCACTCCCGAAGAGTCCCGGACAGAGCCGATTGAACGCATGCCGTGTAGGCCTGAACCTTGTCAAGCGTCCTGCCGTTCCTGACGAGACTGATTGCGACACCATACAGATAGGGAGAGTCCGGTGACCAGACGTGCACGTCCTCAACGTTCAGCACAAGGGGCTGACCGGGGACTGCCTGCGCCTTCGCCAGGACTTTCCTGCCGGGATTCGTGGTATCGTAGCCAACGCACCCCTCAAGGAGTTCCGCCACCACCATGTCGCCTGACTCAGTTCCAGCCGTCTCGACAGTAAGGCTCACGCTGCGGCTGTCAAGGTCAGAAACCGGAAGGTAGTCCACGACGTAAGCCTGCGGCACCGGTTCCATCCACACGCTCTGCCATATTCCCGATACGGGTGTGTACCACGCCGGTTTTGCCTTCAGAGCCTGCTTTCCGCAAGGCTGGAAATCGTTGTCAGTCGCGTCAAGCACCTTGAGTCTGAGGCTCTGCACGGAACCCTTGGCAAGATAGGGAGTTATGTCGCAGGTGAACGAGGTGTAGCCCCCTGTATGCCGGGTGACGAACCGGCCGTTCACGAAGACCTGCGCATCCCAATCGACGGCGCCGAAGTGAAGGAGCACCCTGGACTTGCGCCATGAAGAAGGAACCTTAAAGGAGGTCTCGTACCAAAGCGCGTCATCGGCCGTAAATGACCGTCCAACGCCGGAAAGTGAGGACTCGATGGAGAAAGGCACGAGAATCCGGCCGTCCGGAGTCCCGAAAGACGAGCTGTCCCTCGGCGTGACGGCGTAGTCCCAGAGCCCGTTGAGAGACGACCATTTGCTCCGGACCATCTGCGGACGAGGATATTCCGGAAGCGAATTCTCCGGAGAGACTTCCTTCGCCCACCTGGTGCGGATGTGGTTCCCCGCAGGCTGCCAGAGAGAGTCATCGCTCCCGGACGCACATGACGCGAATATGGCGAGGGCTAAGAAAAATAATGACACGTGATGTAATTTCATTGCTTATCAGTTTTTTATATTGATTATGTATGTCGTTTCGCAGTATGTTGCGCCACACGACGTTGCAGATTTTACAATGCGCTTTGTTTCGCAAATGTATGTCAAATTAATAGATTATAGTTGCATATTATTGTTTTTCTCTATACTTTTGTTAAAAATTGCAGCGTATTACACAAGCATTACAAGCTTGTGACAGACTGGTTAAAAAGGCGATAATAAACTGTTTCGGATGAAGCTTACTGACACAGAACGAAACAAATGCTTTGTGTTTCCGCAGAACGCGGAAAACAAGCGGGAAGAAGACAGGATTTATGCGATAGGATACCAGAACGTAAGACCCGGAGACAAGTATCTGCTCGAAGGATTCCCAATGGAGACGCAGTTCAATGACGACGGAGGACGTGCGGTGGATGCCTTCCAGCTCATCATGATCGCCGACGGAAACGGGTACTTCCTCGACAGGGGTATCCAATACGAGGTCTCCAGAGGAGCGCTTCTTCTCGTACGTCCTGGAATATGGCATTCCTATAAGCCCAATCCGTCAACGGGATGGACGGAATATTTCTTCGGATTCGACGGAGATATGATGAGAAGGGTCATCTCGGACGCGTTTCCGTCAGACAGCACCAACGTGTATCAGGTGAAGGACACGGAAGAGGTCGTGAAAATATTCCGGAAGGCGCTCGAATGGGCGCGTGCGGACACGGAAGATACGATGCTGTTCCTGAAGGCCCTGCTGTCGCTGCTCCTTTCCGAGATTGTGCACGGAAGATCTACAAACCCCAAGGACGGGCGCAGCACGACAAGGTTAGTGGCCAAGGCACGCGCATATATGGAGGCGCATATACACGAAAAAATCGACATGAACGAGATTGCCGACTCGCTCGGAGTCAGCTACACATCCTTTGCTGTGGCGTTCAAGACCCAGACAGGAGAGTCACCGGTCCGTTTCCTGAGGAAACTGCGCCTGCAGAAGGCACGTTACGAGCTGCAGAACACAAACATGTCGGTCAAGCAGGTCGCTCTCGACTGCGGGTTCTCGTCCACCGAATATTTCTGCAACTTCTTCAGAGAGGAAGTCGGGGATACACCTTCCGCCTTCAGAGAAAAAGTGGTCCGGCCATAAGTCTGTAAGCCATTGCGCGGTTTCACGAAAAATTTGTTATATTCGCAGCGGGTTATATAACAGACATGACATCGTACAAGCTCATACCTTACGGGATTTCCGATTTCGCGCAGGTACGCGAAGAGGACAAGTATTATGTGGACAAGACAATGTATCTTTCCAAGATGGAGGCTGCGGGGAATTTTCTGTTCCTCATCAGACCGCGTCGGTTCGGAAAGAGCCTGTTCCTATCGATGATGAGGTGCTACTACGACATCAACTGCAAGGACAATTTCAGCAGTCTATTTTCCGGACTCTGGATTGAGAAGAATCCGACACCGCTGATGGGGACTTTCCAAGTGCTGTACCTAGACTTCTCGCAGGTCGGGGGCGACATGAACAACCTCTTTGACCGCTTCAACAGCAGGACGGGAGCCGTGCTCGATAGTTTCGCACGGCGGTATGAGAAGTTCTATTATGACGGATTTGCAAAGGACGTGGAATCAAAGTCGGACTTCCGCTCAAAGCTGGACATCATAACGATACGGGCCAAGGAGTTTGGACATCACCTCTATCTCATCGTTGATGAGTACGACAACTTCACGAACACAGTCCTGAACGTAGCCGGAGAGGAGGTCTATCACGCGATGACACACGCCGAGGGATTCTACCGCGACGTGTTCAAGCTCTTCAAGCCGAACTTTGACCGCATTCTCATGATGGGCGTGAGCCCCGTCACCATGGACGATGTCACCAGCGGCTACAATATCGCCACATCGCTCACCCTCGACCCTGACTTCAACATGATGCTCGGGTTCAGCGAGAACGAGGTAAGGGAGATGATTCGGTATTATCAGAGCGTAGGAGCGCTGCATGCCGACGAGGACGCGCTGATTGCCGAGATGAAGCCTTGGTATGACGGGTACTGCTTCAGCCGGAGAGCGCTCAAGACCGA
>ERZ808252.1091-NODE-1091-length-21722-cov-3.988139_pt1 | contig 21722 bp, 19 predicted proteins | sample MGYA00521242_ERZ808252 | MGnify/ENA primary metagenome ERZ808252 (study PRJEB31516, sample SAMN03275581) | gut metagenome | biome: mammalia-associated habitat; material: feces | host: Papio cynocephalus | place: Kenya | collected 2012-08-07 ...
AGAGCGCCGATACAAACGCGGAGTTAGTGGATTGCCGCGTCCGCTGACGCGGACTCGCAATGACGAGGGAGGAGGGGGCAGCGGCGTGCGGACTCGCAATGGCGTTTTTTTTTACTGCGGAGCGGCCTTGAAGGGACGTAAAAAAAAGCGGCCGAAAGGCCGCTTTTTCTGCAGGATAGCTTGTTTATTCGCGATAGACGCAATAGCCGTCGGAGCATTTTTTGTCCGCCGAACAATCGTCATCCGTCGTGCATTTTTCCGTCGTTGCAACTTTGCAGTTAAATGGGGAATTGCTACTGCACATATATCCGCTCGGGCAACTTTTTGACGTGCATGAACAGAAATAACTGTGGTTAGAGGAAACACAACGCGGTTGCTGACCAGAACACGGGTTTTTCTCGCAAGGATCAACACATTTTCCGCCGGAACACATTTTCTTGTCGTGGCAATCTGCGTTAGTTTTGCAAGTTAAAGGTTTGCATCTGGTTGTCTCACATTCATATCCCTCACCGCAAGACGTTGTTGTGCAATAACAAACAGGTTTATGGGTAACAGTTAGGCATTTAGGCGTTTTTCCGGAACATGGGTTCGGGTCGCAAGGGTCAACGCATTTTCCACCGGAACACATTTTCTTAGCTACGCAATCGTTGTCACTTTTGCACGTATTCGATTTGCAGTCAAACGGTGAGTCCCCATTGCACGAATATCCGCTCGGACAACTGGTTGATGTGCATGTACAGAAATAGCTGTGAGAGCTTCCAACGCACCTCGGCTGCTGACCGGAACACGGGTTCGGATCGCAGGCCGGGACGCAGGAATGATCTTTGCAGTAGTCGGCATTTGTGCAGTCATTGCTGGTATAGCATTTGCCCGCCTGTAGGACGCACTGGTTGTCCTTGCAGTATTCATAGCTTTCGCAATGGCTGTTCGCGGTGCATTGAACGCATTTTTTGCCGTCCCAAGCGGGTTTGTCCGCGGGGCAGTCTTTCGCGGGGTTCTGGCAGGTATAGCACATGCCGTCCGAACCGACCGCGGCTTCGTTTTTCAAATTGCCCGCGGGGCAGGATGTTTCATATCCCATTTCCGCACATGTTTTCAGCACACATTCACCGTCCGGCGAACATTTCTGCGTGCCGTCGCAATCCGCGTCTTTGCGGCACTGGGGTTCGCAAGTATAGCACTGTTCCCCGTTCGTTGCCGTCCCGGCCGCGGTTTTCTTTTCATTCGCAGCACATTCTGTCGCCAGATTCATATCCGCGCAGCCGTTCGCGACGCAAATGCCGTTTTCCATGTGATAGCCGTCGGCGCAGGTGACGCACTGCGTCGTTTCGCTGCTGTTCGCAACGTTCGTGCATGTCGCACATTCGGCGGGGCAGGACAGACATTCGCCCGTTTCGGCGTTCAGATACATGCCTTCGCCGCAATCTTTGGCTTTGCACATGCCGTTTTCCAAGTCATAAGCGGCTTCACATTCGATGCAGGCATCGGCGGCCGTGCATTTTTTGCATCCCGCCGCGCACGGATTGCATGTGCCGGTAAGTTCGTCCAGATACTGGCCGTCGGGACACGTTTTCAGCACGCATTTGCCGTTAACCAAATCATAGGCGGGCAGGCAGGCCGTGCATTGCGTTTCCGTACATTCCAGACAGTTCGGATCCAGTGCGCTGCATTCGGCGCAATCGTGATCTTTGGGGAAAGTTCCGGCGGAGCAGTTAACCGGCTTACATTCGGCTTCGGTAGTTCCCGCGCCGACGCAGATTTCGTTGCCCGCGCAGTCGTCGTTCGAGTTGCAGCCGCCGCAGCCGCCTTTGCCGTTGGCCGTTTTGCCGTCGGGACATCCGCATGCTTCGCCCGCGGAACAAGAAACGCACTGCTTCATGCCGCTTTGTTCGACGCATTTCCACCCTTCGCCGCAGGACGTTTCCGTACAGGCGCAATAGGACTGATGCCCCGTCTTTTTGGGTTCGCATTCGGGCATGCGCGGGTAATCCGAACATTTTTCGCCGTCCGAATTGACGCCGCCCGAACACAGCTTCACGCATTTTTTGGTTTTGGCGCAGTATTCGTCGTCCTTGCAGTGCGAATCCGTTTTACACAAAGTCGGACCGACGCAATCGGTTTCCCCCGGCGCGCATCCGAGTTTTTTGTTGACCTTTTTAAAGGCGTCGAAACTGTCGTCCATTTCGCCCAGCTTTGCGCTGCGCGCGACGACAAACGCGTCCGCATCGTTCAGCAGGGCGGCCGAAGCCCCCGCCGACCAAAGCAGAACGCCAAGACAAAGAATTAATTTTCGCATGAGATATCCCCGAAAAATATTTACTATAATTCTACAGTATGGCATAACTTCAGCCGTTAATAAACAATTAAAGTTTTATGACGATGAAAAAGCTGTTTTATTTGTTCCGTCACGGGCAAACCGACATGAACGCCGAACGCCGCTGGCAGGGACGGCTGATTAACGCGCCGCTGAACGCAACGGGCGTGCGGCAGGCGGAAAATTTGGCAAACAGTTTGATTCCCTGCAAAATTCAAGCGATATTCACGTCGCCTTTGCTACGCGCCGTGCAGACCGCAAAAATTGTTGCGGACAAAATCAACGTTCCCGTCATGGAATGCGGCGGGCTAATCGAAGGATGCTTCGGCGCGGCGGAGGGCAAAACCATTTACGAAATTTACGCCCTTTTCCCCGACATCGCCCCGCGGTGGGAAAGTTTGGAGCCGGAAGACATGGACGTGTGCTTTCCGAACGGGGAAACAAAACGGCAGATTCAGACGCGCTGGCTGGCCGCTTTGACGGACATTGCCGAACAGTACCCTTGCGACCGCGTCGGCATATCGGGACACAGCGCCGCCATTCGCTGCACAATGCTGGCGTTCGGGCAAAAATATCCGCAAGTTCCGCACGGGACGCCGTTTTGCTTGGAATGGGACGGAAAACGCTTTTCATTTGTCGGATGAACCGAAGTTCGCCGCCGCGAATTCCCAGTTCAGCAGGTTGTCGACGACGGACTGGACGTAATCGGCGCGCTTGTTTTGATAATCCAGATAATACGCGTGTTCCCAGACGTCAATGGTCAGCAAAGGCGTTTGTCCGTGCGCCGCGGGGGTGTCCGCGTTTGCCGTTTTGACGACTTTCAGCGCGCCGTTTGTTTTGACCAGCCATGCCCAGCCGCTGCCGAATTGGGACAGGGCGGCAGATTTCAGTTCGGCTTTCAGACTTTCCAAGCCGCCGAACGTTTTTGAAACGGCGGTTTTGAAAGCGCCGTCGGGAAGCTTTCCGTTACCGTTCGGGGACAGGCTTTTCCAATAAAACGCATGGTTGAAGCTTTGCGCAGCATTGTTGAATATCGCCGACTTTTCGGGTTTTCCCGCCGTTTCAAGAACGATTTGCTCCAACGTTTTGCTTGCCAAAGCCGTGTTGCGAATCAGGTTGTTCAAGTTTGTGATATAAGTTTGATGATGCTTGCCGTAATGAAATTCCAAAGTTTTTTCGGATATAAACGGTTCAAGCGCGTTTGCCGCATACGGTAAAACGGGTAATTCAAAAGCCATTGTTTCCTCCTTTTTTCAAAGAAGGTACAGGTTTTCAAACGGTCGGTAAAGATAGCAATCAGAGCAGGTTTGCCGCCGTTTTGCCCGAACGCACCGCGCCTTCTATCGTGCAGGGCAATCCCGTTTTCGTGCCGTCGCCCGCCAACAGCATGGTGAAGTCGTCGTTTACGGCGGGGCGTTTTGTTTTGTGTGTCTGCAGCAAAGTGGCGCGGCGGTCGATTAAAACGCGGTACGGCGGCGTATTGTCCAGCGAATGGAGCAGAGGGCATAAATCGTCCCAGATGCGTTCGGCAATGTTTGCGGTATTCAGATTGTTCGCCGCGCTGATTGTAACGGATACAATGCCGTTTTTGCAAAATACCCAATGGGGCAGCATATCGACCAAGCCGACAACGGGCAACCCGTCGGGCAAAGTTGCATCCGTTTTGTAGTGGATGTTGACGATTGTGCCAAACTCCGCGTTTTTGGGCGGAACGGTCGAAATGATTTTATCGCCGGGGGAAAGCAGAAAATCCGCCGAATCCGACAAAATGCGGTCGATTTCAAATCCGCGGGCGGGATGATTGAAGTAAAATTCGACTTTGTCTTTCAGGTATTCGTAAACCGGGTCGACGACCGACTGCATCAGCGACGGATGCGCCAGATAGATTTGCTTGTCCCGCGCCGCAAAGCACAGCTTCGCCGTTTTGAACAAAAGGGCTTTGTCCGCCGATTTCGCGGGGGTGTTCAGCACGGATTCCGCCAGCAGTTTATACAGTTCGGGCAGGTGAATCAGCGCTTTGAGGGGGTGATTCAAATCAATCGTAAAACAGCTGAGGTTGCGGCGGTAAAATGTCAAGCTTGACCCAATCGGCTGTAAAGGCGTTTCCGTCGGGCATTGGCGCAGAATTTCCAACAGGGCGGTGTTCGCCCCCGTCATCAAGTGCGTGCCGTTGTCCAGCATGCAGTTCCATTCCTTGTCCAAATAGGAATAGCACCGTCCGCCCGCATGGTTGGCGGATTCCAGCACGACGACGCGATGCCCCGCTTTTTGAGCGTGAAAAGCCGCACTCAACCCCGCCATGCCTGCGCCGATGACGTATACGGTCATGCTTACCTGCCCGTCAGCCAAATGCGCAACGCTGTCAGCAACAGCGTCGATTTTGGCGTTTTGATACGCGGACGCACAACTTCCCAGCCGCGTTTTTGCATTGCGTCAAAGATTTTGCGATAGGCGGCTTGCATAATCACGGCGGGCTTCATTTGTTTGGCGTTCAGTTTCGCCAAAGCGGCATCGGCTTCCGCATAGCGCAACAGGGCTTGTTCCGCCAAAGCCGCGCGGGCGACTCCCAAATTCGGGTGGTTCAGAATTTCGCTCAAGTGCGTGTCGTCCGTGACGACAATACCCGCTTTGTCCAGACATTCCTTGGGCATATACAGGCGGCCGAGCTCCATATCCTCGTCCATATCGCGCAGGATGTTCGTCAGCTGCAAAGCTTCGCCCAAAGTGATTGCAAACCGCTGCGCCGTTTCCGAAAAATCGCCGAACACACACACGGACAGCATGCCGACCGCTCCTGCAACGCGGCGGCAGTACAGCTGAAGTTCCGTCATTGTCGGCGCGCGCATGCCGTCGGGAATGTCCATTTCCATGCCGTCAATCAAGGCGACGAATTCGTCCTTGGGCAGATTAAACGTTTTTATCGGCGCAATCAGCGCTTCGGCGATTCGTTGCGTCGGCTGTCCGCCCGTGTAGATTTTATCCAAATCGTCGCGCCAGACCTGCAAAGCCCGCCGCTTTTGTTCCAACAAAGCGGGTTCGTCGGCGATGTCGTCGATTTCGCGGCAAAACGCGTAAATCGCAAACATGGCGTCGCGCTTTTGCTGGCCCAGCAACCGCATCGCCCAGTAAAACGAACTGCCCGACCGTTTGACGACGGCTTCTACTTCGGCGGCAAGAGGTCTTGTTTCTTGATGCATTTGATTTTCTTTCGTGTCAATCCGTCCCAGACGCCGCGCGTTCCCGCCAGCATCCAGTCCGTTTTTTCCAAGGCGACTTTGCGTTTCAAAATGTCGCGCTTTTTCAGTTTTTTCAGCAGTCTTTGCGCCAAACGGTAAATGACGCAGACTTCCATTCTCAGCCCCCGATGCTGAATGACAAGGGGCAGGGGCGACCCTTCGACCAGCAGGCTGTCAATCGCCGCCGCCATGCGGTCGAACACGCGGCGTAAAGCTTCGCAAGTCGTATGGTCGCTGAGGGCTTCGTATTTGATTTTTTCGTCGCTGAACCAGTCGCGGGGAATATAGACGCGCTGACGGTTCTGGTAGTCGTCTTGGCAATCCTGCAGGTGGTTGTTCAGCTGCAAAGCGGCGCACAGCGCGTCCGCCGGCCAGTACGCCGACGGATTTTCACCGTGCAAATCCAGCATGTAGCGCCCGACGCTGCCCGCCGAATTGCGGCAGTAGGCCATGACGTCCTCCCATGTTTTATAGGTGAAGCCGATGGCGTCCTGACGGAACGCTTTGAGCAAATCCAAAGCGTGCTGATTGGTAACGCCCGTTTCCTCCAAGCTTTTGCGCAGGGTTTCGGCGCACATCGTGTCTTCGTCCGCGTCGCGCATACCGCGCAGGACAGCTTCCAAAGCGTCAAGGCGTTTCAGCTTTTCCATGCGCGGCAAATCGGAATCGGCTATATCGTCCGCCGTTCTGGCGTAATCGTAAAACGCCATGACGTGCGGGCGCAGTTTCGCCGGAATTAAGCGGGAACCGACGGGGAAGTTTTCGCCGTTCGCGTCTTTTGTGCGTTTGATGTCGTGCGTCATTTCAAACCTGCCTGTTCAAGCCATTGCGTCAGCGCGGCGGCCGCCCGTTCGCTTTGCGCGCGTTTGCGGTCAAGCCCTTTGATTTTGCGTTTGCCTTCGGGGACGGGCGGGGGCGGCATCAGCCCGAAATTGATGTTCATCGGCTGGAACAAATCGCTTTCCGCCGATACGGTGATGTGGTTCAGCATCGCGCCCAAAGCGGTTTCGGGCGGCGGCAGGACGATTTCCTTGCCCTGCATTTCCCATGCGGCGAACAGTCCCGCCATCAGCCCGACGGAGGCGCTTTCGACATAACCCTCGCACCCAGTGACTTGTCCCGCGAAACGCAGATTCGGACGCGCTTTCAAGCGCAAAGTCCTGTCCAAAACGGTCGGCGAATGGATGAACGTGTTGCGGTGAATCCCGCCCAAGCGCACGAATTCGGCGTTTTCCAGTCCTGGAATCATCTTGAAAATTCGCTTTTGTTCGCCGTACACCAGTTTTGTTTGAAAGCCGACAAGGTTCAGCAACGTGCCCTGCTTGTTTTCTTTTCTCAGCTGAACGACGGCATAGGGGCGTTTGCCCGTGTGCGGGTCAAGCAGGCCGACGGGCTTCATCGGACCGAACGCCAGCGTTTCCCGCCCGCGTTCCGCCATGACTTCAATCGGCAGGCAGCCCTCGAAGTAAGGGGTGTTTTTCTCCCAGTCTTTGAACGCGACCTTTTCTCCCGACAGCAGGTTGTCGATAAAGGTGTTGTACTGCTCTTCGTCCATGGGGCAGTTGATATAATCGTCGCCGTCGCCTTTGTCGTAGCGGGACTGTTTCCATGCTTTGGTCATGTCGACTGAATCGGCGGTGACAATCGGCGCGATGGCGTCGAAAAAGTGCAGGATGTCGCCGCCCGCGACGGCTTGGATTTGTTCCGCCAGACTTGCGGATGTCAAGGGACCCGTCGCAATGACGTACATGCCCGAATCCGCGGCGGGCAGTTCGGTCATTTCCGCGCGTTCGATTGTGACAAGCGGATGATTTTCAAGCGCTTCCCCGATTGTTTTGGAAAAAGCGGCGCGGTCGACCGCCAAAGCTCCGCCCGCGGGAACTTTGTTCAAATCGGCGGCGCGCATAATCAGCGAATCGCAGCGGCGCATTTCCTCGTGCAGCAAACCGACGGCGTTATGAATCGCGTCGTCGGAACGCAAAGAGTTTGAACACACCAATTCCGCCAGTCCGTCCGTGCGGTGCGCGGGCGTTTGTTTGACAGGACGCATTTCTTTTAAAATAACGGGAATTCCCGCTTTGGCTATCTGCCAAGCGGCTTCGCTGCCCGCCAATCCGCCCCCGATGACGGTGATGGTGTTTTGAGTCATAAAAAAGCTCCTTTAAAAAATCTTTGCAATAGAATATCCTTATATTCTACAAAGACAAGTGTATACCACCAAATCTTTTTTTGTAAGGGGCGTTTATAATGAATAGCTTTGCCATCGGTCTGCTGGTTGTCGTGTTTGCATATTATGCCGTTGTGCATTTGATTCCGGCTTTGCGGCGCAAAATCCGCGGCAAAAACGCCGTGTTCGTTTTGCCTCGCGATTTGGAAAAAAATATGAAAAGCAAAGATTTGCTGATTATAGACATTCGCGGCAAAAACGAATTTTACGGCTTGTTCGGACATATTGACGGCGCAATCAATCTGCCGTGCGCCGAATTGAAGCTGAGATTGGCCGAAACGGCGGACAGACTGGCGGGATTCAAACAAACGGCCGTCGTTGTCGTCGGTTTGCGCGACGAAAAAGCCGTTTACGATGCGTATGACGCTTTGAAACAAAGCGGATTCGCCGATGTCGCCCTTTTGGATAAAGGACTGGCGGGGTGGGTGCGCGCAGGACTGCCGACGGTGGAGCGCAATGTCAAAAAAGTTTGAAAGACTCTGTTTGTCGATTGGCGGCGTGTTGCTGACTTCCGCCGTTATTGCCGCCGCCGTTCCGAAAAACGTCGTTGTTTTCTTTTTGCCCGTGTCCGATTTGGCGCACACGGATTCCCTGCATGAGTCCAAAACAACGCCGACACGGTCGGGAACGCTGACAAGCACGGTGACAAACACCTTGCCGTCGGATGCTTTATCCAAGCCCAATCCGCACGGCATTGACGCGGCTGTCGGCGTTTCCCTGTACGACAAACCGGCGGAATGGACAAACAATCAAGCCGCCGACGCCGTTTTGACCCCTGCAAAAGTCATGATTTTGCCCCCCGAAACACTGAAAACAAAGCGGCGGTCAAAGACGTTTTCCAAACCCGCGGCGGAACCCAATCCCGTGCAGGTCAGAATTTATCCTTTGAAAAACCCCGTCAAAGCTGTTAGGGCGGAAGCAAAAATCCGCTCGCTTCCTTTTACGCCGTACGCCCGCCTGCTGCCCCCCGCCGTTGTCGAAAATAAACGGCCGCAAGATAAAAGCGAATGGACGGAATGGGCTTTCGGCGAACTGAAAGAATGTAAAAACGATATGACGGACGTCCTGTCGACTTTGCATTGGCTGATGTCGACGGATAATTTGGACAACGGCCGAACGGTTTGTTCCGCAAAACAGGCCGTGTCGGATTATTTGCGCAAATGCCACCCGTGGCCGGCTCCTTATTACACGCCGACAAACAACGATGTCCGCAAGAACGCCAATATGCAGAAAAGCGTCGATATCATCGAATCCGTTTACGGCAAGGAACAATGCGATGCGTTGGATTTGTCGCATGTCAACTTTGAAAAAGCGGAATTCGCCCAAGGAACAATGGCCGGAAACAATTTCTCAAATTCGTTTTTCAAAGGGGCGTATTTTTTAAATTCCGATTTTTCGGAAACTTTGTTTTACGGGGCGGAATTGGATGATGTTTTATTTAAAGACGTCAATCTGTCCAAATCATTTTTCAAAGGCGCGAAAATGCGCTTTTCGCATTTACATTCCGTTGACGCTTCGACGGCGAATTTCGATGAAGCGGATTTGAGCAACACGCAAATCCGCGATGCGGTTTTGACTTTTTCATCGGTGAAAAACGCCAATATCGCCAACACCGCATGGCAAGATGTCATGGCTTACCGGCTGAATATGGACAATGTTCAAGCCCGCCAAGCCGCTTTCGACAACGTCGTGCTAGACGGCGCCCTTGCCGACAAAGCCGATTTTTCGCAAATCACCTGCCGGAACTGTTATATGAAAAGCGTGTCGTTGAAACAGTCGACTTTTTACAAAGCCGTGTTTGACAATGCGTTCATGGATCACGCCGTTTTGACACAAGCCGATTTCAGAAAGGCCGTTTTTAAAGGCAGTTTGATATTTCACGATGCGGTATTTTACAAAGCCGATTTCGGCGGGGCGGACATTTCCGCGGTTTCCGATGTGCCTTTGAGCGAAATCAGACAGGCCGTCGTTGACAAAAAAACTTTGCCGCCCGAAAACTTTCCCGATTTCGATTCTGCGTTTTACGATGAACGGCTGTACCGTCAAAAATGGAAAAATAAACCGTTCCAATGTTCGCGTTCGGCATGCGAAGATGTTGTTTTGGGAAAATCAAGCGGTCAAAACATGGCGGTGAGGGCGATGACTTTGCTGGCCAATCCTCCGGCCGAGATGAACGACAGGCTTTGGGCAATCTGCACGTTGGGATGCTTGGCGTCGCGCGACAAAAAACTGGAAAACGCCGCGGCGGATATTTTGGCCGAATATATCAGACAAGAGCGGCATTGGTCGGCGCAAACCGATTTGTTCAAACCGATACAACCGATGACGGACGATGTGGATTTGGCTTTGAAAGCGTTGACGGATAAAAAAATTCGTCGGGATTTGGGACATCAAATCGATTTGTCGCAAACGGATTTGCGGCTGGCCGATTTGGAAAACGCCGATTTGCGCAATGTGAACTTTGCGGGATCGTATTTGGGCGGCGTCAATATGAAAAACGCCGAAACGGATGCCGAATATGACAACTTCGATCAAGCCGTCATCGACGAATTCACCCGATTGCCCGCCGGCATGGCGTCTTTTCAGCCGTACCGCCTGCCCGAATCCGAATATCCCGACTGGTGGAAACCCGCAACGGTTCGCGCGCTGGTTCACGGATCGCAACCGTGGAATCAAATCATTGAAAACACGCCGTTTTTGGATGAATACATTGCCGAATTCAAAAGGAAGACGCAATGAAAGCGGTGCTGTTGGCAATGCTGCTGCTGTTGCCCGAACACGTTCAAGCTTTGGATGCCAAGGCGGCGTACGAACGGGCGGAAGCTCTGGATGCCGCGGGAAAAAACACGGCGGATCTGCTTCCTTTGCTGGAGCAGGCCGCCCGAAGCGGAGAGGTCAAAGCTCAGCTGATGTTGGGAAAAATTTATCAGTTCGGCAGGCGCGGCGTGGCCAAAAATCCGGCTTTGGCGAAAAAATGGTACGATATGGCGGCGGCGCGCGGATCGTTGGAAGCCATGACGCAGCTTCAAATGATTTACATCAAATCGGGACATGAACATTTTAACACCGTTCAAGCGGAAGAAAACGTCAAATGGCTGACGGTCCAAGCGCGGCAGGGAAACGCGGAGGCGATTGTCAAGCTGGGCATTTTGGCGGAAACGGGAAAAAACGTTCCGCAAGATTTCGCTCGTGCCGCAGAACTGTACGAAACAGCGGCGAAAATGGGGCTGGCGCAGGCTCAAACCCGTTTGGGAATGTTGTACGAAGACGGAAAAGGCGTGCCTCAGAACAATGAAAAGGCGATAGAATGGCTGACAAAAGCTGCGGAACAAGGGTATGCCGGCGCGGGCAGAAAACTGGCGGAGCTGTATGCGTACGGTCTGGCCGATCCGTCAAAAGCGTATGCGTGGCTGGTATTAAGTTTGTCCGAACTGTTTCCGAATGTGCAAAATTTGGTTGAAGTGTCGCCCGATTTGGAGCGTTTGCTCAATACAATGACCCCGCAACAGGTCGAAAACGGACAGAAACTGGCCGGCGAATACGCGGAAATCATCCGTTCCAACAAAAAAAGAGCGGAACATCAAAAAAGTCCTTGACTTTTAAGCGTCAACCGCATATATAAAATCCATATCGCAACGCGATACAGTTTTTATCGCGGGATGGAGCAGTCCGGTAGCTCGTCAGGCTCATAACCTGAAGGTCGTGAGGTTCAAATCCCACTCCCGCACCCAACAAAAAAAAGCCACCCTAACAGGTGGCTTTTTTTTGTTGGGTAAAGGAGTTTGGTGAATGAACATCTCAGGTTCGGCCGAAGCAAAGCGCAGGCAACGCCGGAACGGCGGCCCCGAAGGGGTGAGGGGCGACTGCTCCGAATAAATCCCGCTTCTGTGAGTTAAATTAGTTGATTTGGTTTATCCAATCCAAATCTTCGCCGTTTTTTAATTCGTGGGGGACTTTGATGTATTTGCCCTCCAGATAGTCAATCATGGACGGGCTGAGTTCGGAAATGCCTTCAAACAGCATGGTGCGGTTGAAATCACGGGTCATCAAATAATCCAGAATTTCCCACTTTTCTTCGTTGATTGCCAGCGACACGGCGTTTTGTTCGTTCGCGACGACCAAAGTCGGGTTCGCCCCCGCTTCCATCAGCATTTTGACGGCGGGCAGATTGTCGGATTCGACCGCCATGAACAATAAAACGGCGATGTCCGCCCCCGCTTCAATCAACGCCGCGACGGCTTGCGCCAATTCCTGCGCCGAAGCATCTTTGTTTTTCAAAACGGTTTCATAAGCGGGCATGTTACTCTCCTCTTGTTCAAACGCCGCGAAGCATAATGCGCAAAACCCCGTTTGTCAAACCAAAGCGAAAAAATGTCTTGACTTAAAGTGAACTCTAAAGGTTATCATTTTTCCATTCAAGGAGCGAATCGGATGAACAGACGCGATTTTATCAAGAAAACAATGCAGACGACGGCGGCTGTCGTCGGCACGGCGGCGCTGAGCCGTATTGCCGTCGCCGCAAAAGAGCGGGAGAAGCAGAAAATGAAAATCCTTGTTTTAACGGGCAGTCCCCGCAAAAACGGAAATTCTAACACTTTGGCGGACAGCTTTATCAAAGGGGCGACCGAAGCGGGGCATGAAGTCGTGCGCTTTGATTCGGCGTTTAAAAACGTGCATCCGTGCATTGCCTGCAATTCGTGCGGCATGGACGGTCCGTGCGTGTTCAAGGATGATTTTGAATTCGTGCGCGACAATATCGTTACAGCCGATGCGGTCGTGTTCGCGACGCCGATGTATTATTTCGGCGTTTCCGCGCAGCTGAAGGCCGTGATTGATCGCTTTTACGCGATTAACAGCAAAATTCACCGTCCCAAAAAGGCGGTGTTGCTGATGACGTACGCCAACACGGCGGCTTCGCAGGCGAAACCGATTGAAAGCCACTATAAAGTGCTGCTGGACTATTTAGGCTGGCAGGACGCGGGGCAAGTGATTGCTTCGGGCGTGTGGCAGGCGGGCGCGGTCAACGGAACGCCGTATGTCGAACAGGCTTACAAACTGGGGAGAAACTTATGAAATTCGTAAAATATGCACTGGTTGCGACGGCGTGTGCCGTATCGGGCTTTGCAAACGCGGAGGAAACGATGAACGAAAAAACGGACGGGGTTTATGAGGAATTGTTCCAAGGAAAACGGACGGCGAGTCCGACCGATCCCGAATTGCTGGAAACTTTGCAGCAGTACATTTTCGGCGAAGTGTTCTTTATCGGCGATTTGGACAACAAAACGCGCGAACTGATTACGGTGTCGTCGCTGGCGGCTTTGCAGACTTTGCCTCAGCTGAAAGCGCACATCAACGCCGCGCTGAACGTCGGCAACACGCCTTTGGAAGTGCGGGAAGCGATTTACGCCTGCGCGCCCTTTATCGGGTATCCGCGCACGCTGAACGCGGTCGGAGCGTTTAACGAAGTCGCCAAGGCGCGCGGGATTGAACTGCCGCTGGAATCCGCGGCGGGGGCGGAACGCAAGCGGCTGGACGAAACGGCTTCGGCGAAAGACGCGGCAAAAGCTTTTTATGCCGATTACGCGTCGCGCAGCGGCTTGGAACCGAAAAAACGCGAATTGCTGTCTTTGGTCGTTGCGGCGGCTTTGGGCGCAAAGGACGAAGCCGAACACCGCATCAAAACGAACTTGAAAATCGGCAACGGCAAGGATGTCTTGACCGCCGCGGTTGTTCAGGCGATGCCGTACATCGGCGCGCCCGCGGCGATGAGAACAATCGAGGAAATCAAAGAGGTCGAAAAATGAAAAAAGCAATGATGTTCGGGGCGGCTTTATTGGCGGCTCTGGGTTTTGGAACGGCGCAAGCCGGGGAGGTCGACATGACAGGCAAAAAAGTTTTGGTCGCTTATTATTCGTACAGCGGCAACACGAAAACGGTGGCGGAAGCGATTCACGCCAAAGTCGGCGGCGATTTGTTTGAAATCAAAGCGGAAGGAACTTATCCAGCCGAATACCGTCCGATGACGGAACAGGCAAAACAGGAAATTTTAAGCGGTTTCCGCCCCAAACTGACAACAAGCGTTCCCAATATGGCGCAATATGACGTCGTGTTCATCGGATCGCCCAACTGGTGGGGAACGATTACGCCGCAAGTCAGCAGCTTCTTGGAAAGCTATGATTTCGCGGGCAAAACGGTTGTTCCCTTTATCACGCACGGCGGCGGCGGACGTCAGCGTACAATCGCCGACATGACCAATCAATGCAAAGGCTGCACGGTTGTCCAAGACGGCTGGCACGGATACGGAAACGACACTGACGGTTTGAGCGACTGGCTGGACAGGATTTCCAAATAAAGGTAAAACAATGAAAAACGCCCTTTTAAACGGGGCGTTTTTTTATAGAACTTGAAAACTTCTTCAAAATATGACATTATGTTATAATTTGGAGGGATGAAATGAGAAAGAAAAAACAGACTCAATCCGCCGAAATGGTGGATTATTTGATTGATACGGTCAAGGAAGTAATAGAGGTTGCGCGGCAGCCTGTTCCTGTTCTGGACAAATCGGGGCATCCGACGGGGATGACGGAATATCAATCGGCGACTGTGCTGAAGGGCTGCGAACTGCTTGCCAAGCTGCTGGGAACGCTGAAAGAGCCGGACGACAAGCCCGTTTCTGTGCAAATCGTGTCCTATCGGGATGCGGAAGAATCGGACGGATAATAATCGGGATTAAGGATGTCGGCCGTTTCCGTATCGCGCAATTTCGGGTTCAGCGCCAAATAGTCCGCCGCCGTTTTACCCAAAATATCGCGGACGTTCAACAACGCTCCGTTGGTTACCAGCGCGCGCACGACGTCTGGATTTGAATTGTAGTGGACGGCGTAAAACAAAGCCGTCCATCCCGTTTTCGGGTGCAGTTTATTCGGATTTGCGCCGTTGGAAATCAATACATAAGGCACTAAAGCGTCGGGATTATTTTTCGCGGCGATCATCAGCGCGGTCATGCCCGTTTCATCGGCGTCTTCTGCGTTTGCGCCCTTGTGCAGCAAAGCTTCAATCGCCATATTATCACCATCGACGACGGCTTGCAGTATCGGCGTATATCCGTCGGCGCGGACGGGCAGGGCAAACAGCAAAAGCAAAAACAACAGGCGCATAAAAATATCCTATGTTTTGTAAAAAATAACAGAATCGAAATCGCGAATCCCACAAGGGGCGTGCCAATGCGTGCACGGGACTGCCACGGGCTACGCCCTCACAGTTTCGATTCCTCATTTTTTTTTCGATAGGAAACCAAGAATCGAAATTGCGAACCCCGTAAGGGGGCGTGCCATTGTCTGCATGGGACTGCTTCGCTTTGCTCGCAGTTTCGATTTTTATTTATTATCAATCAGATAAATAATACCGAAATTGCGCGGAGCGTAGCGACAAAGCAATCTTGTGATTGGTCGGCACGGGACTGCTTGGCTCACCGTTTCGATTTTTCGCGGCAACGTACAAAAAAAGCCCGAATGAACGGGCTTTTTTGTTTCAAAACGAAACGCCTTAGCGCATTTTCGTTTCTTTGAAAACAACGTGCTTGCGCGCTTTCGGATCGTACTTTTTCAAGCTGAGTTTTTCAGTTTTCGTACGGGGGTTTTTCTTCGTGGTGTAGAAGTAGCCCGTTCCGGCGGTGCTTTCAAGCTTAATCTGTAATGTAGCAGGCTTTGCCATGACAATTCACCCATCAAAAAAATCAAAAACGATAGTCTGAAAATACCCTATTTCAGAAAACTGTCAAGAGAAAAATACGTCAAAGCGCCGTTATATCGTGTCGAATCCGTCAAAAAAAGTTTTGCGATTTCGTCATCCAGCGCGTTGTCGGATCGAATTTGACGCGGGCAGACGGCCAAAGCGCGCGCTTTCATTGCGGCGGTGCCTTTTCTCCACGGCAGCAGGCGCGTTTGCGCGGGCGGCACTTTGTCGATGTCAATCAAATTCAGCCCCGATGTGCAGATGTTCGGAAACACGCCGTATTTGTCCGGCGAATACCCCGACGGCAGCAGATAGCGCGCCGTTGTAACGGACAGTTCACCCGCGTTTTCGATTGAATCGACACTTTGCAGAACGCCTTTGCCGTAAGTGGGCGTGCCGATAACCGTCGCATGGCGGTAATCCTGCAGGACGCCGGCAAAGTATTCCGCGCTGGACGCCGTTTTTGCGTCGACCAGAACCGCTATCGGGTAAACGGGGCGGCTGCTTTTTTTTGTTGACCAGTATTCCTGTTTGTCGTTTTCCTTGCGTCCCTGAGTGCGAATCATCAACAAATCGGGCGGCAGGAACAAATCGGCAGTCAAAACGGCTTCTTTGAGCAAACCGCCCATGTTGCCGCGCAGGTCGATAATCAGCCCTTTCGCCCCCAGTTTTTCAGCGGTTTTCAGCGTTGCTTTCATGGAAGCCAATGTGCGTTTTGAAAAGGCGGTGATTTTAATCGTCATCAGCTTTGATTGTTCGTCAAAGAAATAAGCGACGGGAGATTCGACAACGGCGCGGCGCGTCAGCAATTCCCTGCGTATTTTGCCGTCCCTGCGAAGCGTCAACGAAACCGTCGTGCCCGCTTCGCCGCGCAGAGCGTTCAAAATTTGAATCCGCGACAAATCGGGAACGGCCTTGCCTTCAATCGCAACAATCCGGTCGCCGATTTGGATGTCGCCCGATGCGGCGGGGCTGTCGGGCAGAATTGCCGTGATTTCCAAAAATCGCCCGATGCGGCGGTAGCGGATGCCGATGCTGGCGGGATTTTTCAAAGCCGTCAGTTCCGTTGAGTCGTTACCCTCAAAATGCGCGTAAGAATCAAGCGTGCCCAGATAGGCGTTGATGAAAATGTTGTAAAATTCCTCCGCATCCGCTTTTTGCGCTTTGGGCGAAAAGGGACGGGCTTCCACCGCTGCCGCCAGCAGCAGGCGCGACCAGTCGTCGCAATCGTTTTCATCGGGCGCGCTGAAGCTTTTCAGCACTTTGTCGTCCGCAAACAAAATCACGCGCTTTCCGTCCAAAGCCGCCGTGATTTTCTGGTCGAACGTGGACAGGCTTTTGACAGCCGTTTCGGTCAGTTCGCGGGCGGTGACGGGTTTCAGCGATTTTTGGGTCGTTATATGGCAAGCCGCGGTCAAAACGCGTTCCATGCGGGGAATGGGCAGTTTGGTGTCGCTGACGACGTTTTCCCACCACACGGGCGCGGCGTGCGCCGTCGACGCTGTCAGCAAAGCGGCAAAAAGCACTCGTAAACGCATGGCTTATTTCCTTTTGCGCTTGGCGGGCTTGCGGGATTTTTTCGGGGCAGGTTTGCGCGCTTTTTTTACGCCCGCATCCAGCAGGTGAAACAACAGACCGCCCGTGACGGGTGTCGCTTCCGCCAAAATCATTTCGACGTGTTCGCCCAGTTCGTAGGTGTTGCCCGTGTTTGCGCCGTACAGGCGGTGGCGTTCTTCCTCATGCACATAAAAATCGTTGGGAAGCGTGCTGATGGGGATTAAGCCGTCCGCGCCGATGTCGTCGATTGTAACAAACAGCCCGAAACGGCTGACGCCGTTGATAACTCCGCCGAAACGTTCGCCGATTCTGTCCTTGAGATACGCGGACAGATAGCGTTCCTCGGCATCGCGTTCCGCAGCGGCGGCGCGGCGTTCCGTGGCGGAGATGTGTTCGCCGACATCCTCCAAATCCGCAGTCAGTTCGCCGTTTTCGTCAATCAAGCCGTCCCCGCCCAGTTTTAAGGCGGAAATCAATCCGCGATGCACCAGCAAGTCGGCATAGCGGCGGATGGGAGACGTAAAATGGGCGTACTTGTCCAAAGCCAGACCGAAATGTCCCAAGTTTTCGGGGCTGTAGCGCGCTTGGCTTTGGGATCGCAAAACCAGTTCGTTGACCATATAAGCACGGGGCGTGCCTTTGACTTTTTCAAGGACTTTGTTCAGGCTTTCTTGATCGGTATGCTGGACTTTCAGTCCGACGGAACTTAAAAACATCCGCAAAGATTCGGCTTTGTCCGCGCTTGGCGGTTCGTGAACGCGGTACATCGCGGGGATGTCGTGCGTTTCCAGCGTTTGGGCGGCGGCGACGTTCGCGGCAATCATGAATTCTTCGACCGTTTTGTGGCTGTCCAGCCGTTCGCGCGGGCGGATGTCGGTGATTTGCCCCTTGTCGTTCAGGGTGATTTCGCGTTCGATAACGTCCAATTCCAAAGCTCCGCGTTTTTCACGCGCGGCGGCAAGCGCTTTGTACGCGCCCTGCAAATCCAGCAAGTGACGGCGCAAATCGTCGTTCATTTCGGGCATTTTCCCGTCAAAAACCGCTTGGACTTCGTGATAGTTCAGCCGCGCGGCGGAGCGCATGACGGCGCGCACGAATTTCGATTTTTGCAGTTTGCCGTTTTTGTTAATCCACAAATGCGCCGCAATGCAGGGGCGGTCTTCGTTCGGTTTCAAGGAACATAAGTCCGTCGACAGTTCTTCGGGCAGCATGGGGACGCAACGGTCGGGAAAGTAAACCGAGTTGCCGCGTTCGCGCGCGCACAAATCCAAAGGTTCGTACGGGCGAACGAAATAGGCGACGTCGGCAATCGCAACAACAAGATGCCAGCCGTCTTTGTCGGGTTCGGCAAAAATCGCGTCGTCAAAGTCGCGCGCGTCCTCGCCGTCAATGGTAACCAGCGGAATATCGCGCAAATCGACGCGTTTTTTCATATCGGGCAGTTTGGCTTTTTTCGCCTGTTTCAACGCTTCCGCCGAAAATTCCGTCGGAATGCCGTGCAGGGCTATGGCAATCAAACTGGCGGCTTTGGGGGCGTTCGCCTTGCCGATGATTTGGACAACCTTGGCTTTGCGGGCAGTTTGTTTCAGTGCCGAACCGATGACCTCCGCAATGACGACGTCGCCGTTTTTCGCGCCGTTTGCATGCAGGGAATCGACGATATAGTCCTGATGCAGGCGGCGGTCGACTGACAGAATATGTCCGCCTTTGCCGCCCGTTGTGTCAAACAGCCCGACAACACGGTTCGGCTTGTCCGACAAACGGCGCAAAACCGCCCCGTGAAAGAACCGCTTGCCCGCGGGATGAAGCTTTAAAACGACAAAATCGCCTTCCTTGGGCGGCGGACGCAGGCGACCCAAATCTGTAATCAGAATTTGCGGCGCGGGCGTCGGCTTGTTCCAATTCAGCGGGCGGGCGACCAATTCGCCGTCGCTGTCGATGCCCGTGATTTCGCACGGACATTGTTCGGGCAGACCGTCGGCGGGAATCATTTTTTTGCCGTCCGATTTTTCGATTTTGCCCGACGCTTTCAGATTTTTGAGCATTTCTTTGAGCTTGACGCGGTCGTCGCCGCGAACGTTGAACGCGCGGGCGATTTCACGTTTGCCGACTTTGCCCGAATTTTCGTTCAAATAAGCGACAATGTCGTCCATCGTCGGCAGGGGCTGTTTGGATTTGCTCATCAAGCCTCCGTTTTCTTGGTTGTTTTGCGGGTCGTCTTTTTAGCCGTTGTTTTCTTTGCCGCCGTTTTTTTCGGAGCGGCTTTCTTTTCCGCTGTTTTTGCGGCTTTTTTCGTGCCGCCTTTTTCGGCTTTGGCGGCAAGCAGGGCAATCGCTTCCTTCAAAGTCGGCGCGCGGTTTTCGTCGCGAATCGCTTTGGGAACAGACGCAATCACGCTGCCGTGTTTGACATAAGGCCCGAACCGTCCGGAAGCCGTGACAATCGGCTTGCCGTCGGCGGGATGCGTGCCGATTTCCTGCGGCGGGACTTTGGGTTTCGCCGTCGCCAGCAGTTCCAAAGCGCGGGGCAGGTCGACGGTCAGGATGTTTTCCGACGCGGGCAGGGATTTGAACGTGTTGCCGACTTTCAGATACGGGCCGAAACGCCCGATTCCCGCCGAAACGGCTTGCCCGTTGTCATCCGTTCCCAATGTGCGGGGCAGTTCAAGCAAAGCCAGAGCGTCTTGCAAAGTCAGTTCGGCGGGCGGCATGTTGCGCGGCAGGGACATCCGTTTGACGGTCGATTTTTCGCCTTTTTTCTTGGGCGCGTCTTCGCCCTGCTGGACATAGTAGCCGTAGGGACCTTTGCGGACGAAAACTTCCTCGCCGTCGGGCGCGGTGCCCAGCAAGCGGCGGTCGGGTTCCTCCGCTGTCTGTTCTCCGCTTGTTTCGCCGCCGAATGGGCGGGTATAGCGACATTCGGGATAGTTGGAACACCCGATGAACGCGCCGAATTTGCCGATTTTAAGGCTCAATCTGCCGCCTTTTTCCTTGCCGCATTCGGGGCAGATTCGGGATTCGGGCGTCGGGAACAGATGTTCGGACAAACATTCCTGCAGCGTGTTCAAAACGTCTGTAATCGTCAGCGGTTCGACCGATTTGACCGTCTGGTCAAACGCGTCCCAGAAATCGCGCAGCAAAGCTTTCCAGTTCAGCTTGCCCGCCGACACGTCGTCCAGCGCATTTTCCAAATCCGCCGTAAAGTCGTATTGAACATATTTGTTGAAAAAGTTTTCCATAAATACGGTAACAATGCGACCGCGATCTTCGGGAATAAAGCGGCGTTTTTCCAAACGGACGTATTGCCTGTCCTGCAAAACAGACAGAATCGACGCGTATGTCGACGGTCTGCCGATGCCCAGTTCTTCCAGCTTTTTGACAAGGCTTGCTTCCGAATAGCGAGGCGGCGGCTGGGTGAAGTGCTGTTCGGGACGGACGGCTTTCTGTTCCAAAGCGTCGCCCGTCGTCAACGGCGGCAGCAGCGTGTTGTTTTCATCGTCGGCGTCGTCGGAATCTTCGAAGTACACTTTCAAAAAACCGTCAAATGCAATCGTCTGTCCCGTTGCGCGCATGACAATCAAACCGTCGCGGGACGGGCAGTCGACGGCGACTTTGTCGATTTCGGCGTTTTGCATCTGGCACGCCAAAGCGCGCTTGTACACCAGTTCGTACAGGGCTTTTTGGTCTTTGGTCAAAAAACGCGCGACGAATTCGGGTTTGCGGTGCAAAGACGTGGGACGGATGGCTTCGTGCGCTTCCTGCGCGTTTTTGACGTTGTTTTTGTAATAGCGCGGTTTTTCGGGCAGGTATTTGTCACCGAATTCCTCGCCGATGACGACGCGCGCTTCGTTGATTGCTTCCTGCGCCATTTGGATGCCGTCGGTACGCATATAGGTAATCAAGCCGACCGTTTCGCCGCCGATGTCGACGCCTTCGTACAGCTGCTGCGCCAGCTGCATCGTCTTTTTCGCGGAAAAGAACAGCTTGCGCGCGGCTTCCTGCTGCAAAGTCGAAGTCGTGAACGGCGGAGCGGGGGAGCGTTTGACCGTCTTGCGTTCAATTGCGCCGACGTCGAAATTCGCCGCTTTGATGGCGGATTCGGCGGCTTTCGCGTCCGCTTCGTTCGCCAAAGTGAATTTGCCCAGTTTCTTGCCGTTCAAAACGGACAGATGCGCGGTGAACAAATCGGCCTTGGGCGTCATAAAGTCCGCGTCAATCGTCCAGTATTCCTGCGGTTTGAACGCTTCGATTTCGTTTTCGCGGTCGCAGACCAAGCGCAAAGCGACCGACTGCACGCGTCCCGCCGAACGGCTGCCCGGCAGCTTGCGCCACAAAACGGGCGAAATCGTAAAGCCCACCAGATAATCCAAAGCCCGCCGCGCCAGATACGCGTCAACCAAAGGCATGTCGATGACGCGCGGATTTTTCATCGCGTTCGTAACAGCCGATTTGGTGATTTCGTTGAACACGACGCGTTTGACGTTTTTGTTTTTCAGTTTGCCGCGTTTGGTCAGTTCCTGCAAAACGTGCCAGGCGATGGCTTCCCCCTCTCTATCCGGGTCGGTTGCGAGGTAGACGGTGTCCGCTTTGGCGACCAAAGAGGCAATGGCTTTGATGTGTTTTTCGTCCTTGGGTTCAATCGCCCAATCCATGGC
>ERZ808252.1093-NODE-1093-length-21714-cov-3.741308_pt1 | contig 21714 bp, 41 predicted proteins | sample MGYA00521242_ERZ808252 | MGnify/ENA primary metagenome ERZ808252 (study PRJEB31516, sample SAMN03275581) | gut metagenome | biome: mammalia-associated habitat; material: feces | host: Papio cynocephalus | place: Kenya | collected 2012-08-07 ...
CATGCTAGTCTTAATCTGGCTTCTATGCATACATATTTATTAACAATGGGAGTACCATTTGATGATGTTGTTAATTATACTGTAAAATCGCAATTATTTAGTGACTTATACGAATTAACAAAAGCTAATACGTGGACGGACTCTACCGGAACGGTATCTCCATCTGTATTTAAAGCACTTATTGAAAGAGCAAAGACATTTTCAAAAGAGGCTATTGAATAGGGAAAAGGGTATACCATAATGGATGTAAAGCAATTATAGAATTTACATACTTGGGCAAAGGAGTTTAGAACTTTAACGGCGTTCTTGGGAATTAACCAAGGAATGAGTAACGGAATAGCGCAGGTAATATCTTTCAAAAATCAATTTGAAAATGTAATTATTAATCAAGTCAATTCTATCGATAATGGTACATTTGTACCATTTACAGTAACCTCTCTGCTGAAGCAGACTGTCCCTTCTAGATATGGAATACAAAAAAATAATAATACTGAATATATTGAGAAAATCATAAGACATCATGGGTTAAATCCGAAAGATGAAGAGCTTTAGAATTATTATATTGCAAAACTAATACATTTTGAGGAAAAGTATGGCGATGCTCCATTGCTTTTTAGTGTGGATATGAACTAGTATTATACTGATAATAACTATCGAGAGAAAGTAAAAGATTTGTATGATATTTTTAAATCTACAATTAATATTTTTGATGTGTTAGACAGTATTCCATCATTTAATGAAATGTTAAAAGCTTTTAATACTACTGTAAGAAAAATATCCAGAGGAGCAAAAGGGGATTTACTTAATAATAAACTAAATAAATTATATGATCCTCGCATAACAGATGTTGAAGTTCCTTTTAGTGTAAACGATGAAGTAGTTAAAGGAGCACAAGATTACTGTGATGATTATTTTATTTGTGATTTCTTAGTAAATGTGGTTTAGCCGGAATATGCTTTTACTTATGACATTAATCCCTCAGAAGAAACACTTATTACAAAAGAGGTTAATTTTGATACAAATGAAGGATTAAAATCATTTGAACAAGTTTTCAAAACATTGATAATAAAATTAAAAAATGCCAACCCAAGCGAATTTACAAAGAGTATAATTTAGTAGCGAACACGTGACGGCAGAATGCTATTTAAACTTAATTTTAATCTTGATATGCTAAATAAAAGTTAGGCTGGGGAGTAGCAGTTAAAATATAATCAAATTGCAGGAGAATTTAATAAAATACGCAATTTAAAATTATCCGATTTTCTATTAAATTATAAAAACAATAAGGGAAATACTTTAACAGTAGGGGATATGTTCTATTTGTATAATTTGATTTTTAATCTTGGAAAAAGAGGACAGAATTCATTCACAGCTTTACTAGATGGTTATACTATAGACAGTTCTGAAAACAGTTTAGTTACAAAGTATTTGCAAAATGTTTTATCTTTTGATCTAATGCAAAAGAAAATTGCTGCTACTTCGGAAAGTTTAATGCTTCATATTGCAAAAAGAAAAGCAGGAGAACAGCCTTTTAAAATAGCAGATAGACAAATTTTAGCGAAAGATTAGATTTTAACAAATTTTTCTACTGTTACAAAAAAGAAAACTTTGACAAACACTTATCAAAAATTATTATCCGCTATTCGAAGTGGTAAACTTCAAATAGAAATGGATTTAAATTGTTATTAATATGGCATGTTATGTTTTAAAATTTGACGGGGTTGCGGAGGATGTCCGCATCCCTGCCTCTTCGGAGGAATTTAATTTGGCAACATTTGCTAAAGATTTACAAGCATTATCTGAAAAAGAGTAGTTTGAATTAAAAACCTTAAAAGAAAACACTTCTGAAAATTAGCCTTTTGATTCTTCTAAAGTACTTTTCTACTCAGGAGGTGCAAAAGGGGCTGACACAATGTGGGAAGTAATGGCAAAAGAATATAGTCTGAAAACAAGGGCTTTTTTAACTACAGATATTTCTGAACTTTCCCCAGAGGATTACAATGAGATTGATTCCCAATATCAAGAAGTTATAAATAAATTGCATTTAAATAGAGCACAAAATGATTATGTTTTAAAGTTACTTCAACGGTCTATGTTGTAGGCTAACAATGCAGATTCTATTTTTTCAATGGCTCCAGTAAATCCTGATTTAAAAGGAGTAAGTGGAGGAACAAATTATGCTATACAAAGAGGTATTATCTTAAAAAAACCTATTTATAATTTTGATTTTGTTAGTCAAAAATGGTATAATTATGATTATAATAAAGATCAATTTGTTGAATTTAATCATATTCCTTTACTATCTTATAATGCAGCTTTAATAGGTTCAAGGGAGTTAGAAAAACCTTAGTATAATTTAATTGGAAAGTAGATGATGCATAAAGTTTTTGATAAATTTATGTCAGAAAGAGCTCATCTGGAGAACAATAAACAAAAAGAATAGCAAATTGACTCTAAAGATACAAGTTTAGTAATTACTGGAAGAGCTTCTGAAACAGCAAAAAAAGCAAAAGAACTTAACGGTATTGATACATTAAGGCATCCTGATGAAAACGGAATGCACTTTGGAAATCCTTTTTCACACTCAAAATATTCTAATGTTTAGATTGTTGTTCCAACAGTAAAATAGGCTGTAATTAATTTTGAAAAATGGTTAAGAGGAGAAGATTTTCATACTGTTGAGCCAAAAAGACGATCTTGGATAGTAGAACAAATTAAAAATAAGTCACTCTTTGGAAAACCTTTGGTATATTATACAAATACTGTTCCAGATAATAGTTATGGAAGATCGACATATGATTACTATGAAGCACCAAATCATGCTCATATTTTATTAAAATTAATTAATGAGTATGCTTTACCAAAAGCCGATCCTGTCAGTGTTGCTATTAAAAATAACGACTGGGGAACAATTAATACTACAATTCAAACATTAGAAAGTGATAATTCTGAATTATCCAAATCAGAAAAGAAAAGCATTAAGGATATTTTGGGAGATACTATGCCGAGAGTGTTAGTTGCATCGGAGCACACTGATCCTGTATTTCACGCTAAAAAAATAAAAGAATTAGTAAATTCTGAATTAGCAAAAGCTCCAAAAGACAGATCATTTCATATGATGTACATAATTACGAAGCACGATGGTCTTCCACTAAAAGAGCTTGCTTAGCTTAAAATACCTAAGTTTTTTCATTTTAGTATCACTTCTTTGGGCGGAACTAAGTACGAGCCTGGCGTCATGAAAATGGATGATATGCTGGATAGGATCGAAAAATTAATTTAGTTAGGTGATTTAAATCCTAATTTATGCACGATTCGAATTGACCCTGTTATTCCTGGTGTAACCACAAAAGAAAATATTTAGCACATTATCGAAAGGGGAATATCTATGGGAATAAAACAATACAAATTTAGTATTATGGATTCTTATGGATATACATCAACCAGAGAAAAATGTGAAACAAATAGAGATCGTTATATTGTATCTAAAATGACAGAGTTAGGATACGATTGGGATACTTATTATGGACGTAAATCAGACGGAACTGTAAATTTTGATGCTAAAGAAGAGTATATAGAAGATTACTATAGGTTTTTTGATAATCTTGCAGAACAATTTAAAATTTTTATAAATACTTGTGGAGAAAAAACAAGAACTATTCCTGGATTAAAACATATAAAAACTTTAGGATGTGTGAATGTCGAATCCATGAATGCTGCTTTTGGAACAAAAGACATTGCTTATACTGCTGGTGAGTAGCGCCAAGAGTGTAGTTGTTATGGTAATAAAATAGATGCTTTAAAGTATAATGACAAGTGCGCGTCTTCTTGTATTTATTGTTACGCAAAACATAATGGAGATAGAGCTGTAAATTATTATAATGAAGACGGTACTATAAAAAATAACCGATTTACTCAGATTGAGGAAACGCCTATTGAAATTGATTATAGCGGGCAAGAGGATAATAAATTTGAAGTTACTTATAAAACAAGTAGTGAAACTATTAATAATTTAAATAGATATCTTAATATAGCCCTTGAACAAACTTCCAATGCAGATCCTATAAAATAGCAGGATTTACGAGAAGCACTGTCTATAATTAAAAGTAATTTTAATAATCTTGGTATTCAAATGCATATTCTAGACAATGACTCCGCTATGGAATAGATTGGCTTGCCTAATAATACAGAAGCGGTTGTGAAAGATGGGGAAATTTATGTTAATTTATCAAGAGCTTCTGTTTCATCGCCTATACATGAGTTTATGCATTTAGTTTTTGCAGTGATGAAACAAGATAATTTTGAAGAATTTACAAACATTATGAATGGAATTAGAGGTATTTCTGATTTTTAGAAAATATTATAGGAAGTTTAGATGTCAGACTATTATAATAATTTAATAGAATCAGATCAATTAGAAGAAGCTTTTGTAAGATATCTTTCTGCAATCATCGATTAGAAAGTCGAAACTAATGATGAATTTGAATTGTTTTATGATAAATTCAATCCTGTTTTAAATGAGTTTATTAGTAAAACTTTTAATGTTCCGCATATAAACGACTTATTGTCATTTCTACAATAGCCCTTTGCCAATATAACTAAATACGGATCAGAATTATTTGTTAAAAAAGATTCAGAATCTTTGGGCTTTTCAGGAAATAAATATAAAGTTGACATTAGTGGTAAAATCATGCAATTTATACAAGATAATATGAATAAACTTATACAAGAAGGGGAGTGCAAATGAAATGTTATGTATTTAATGGGGTAACCCTAACCGAAGCAGAATTGTATAGTAAAATTAAATCTGAATTACAAAATAATCCGAATTTAAAAAATTTAAAATATGCAATTTTCAATATACAAGAAGATACTGAGAAACTAATTGATGAGGCACATAAAAAATATAACCAACCCAATTCTGTCGGAGTCCATAGTTTTATTAATATGGAACATAATTTACGTCAAGAAGATGGATCAATAGCACCTAGGTATTTATCTCCCTCATATAATCTTGAAAATCGTATTATTAATTCTATTAAAAAAGTAAAAGAGGAAAATCCTAATATTACAACCGATGAAGAAGCTCGATAGGAAGTGCTTCGACAAATTGCTGAAGAAGAAGGTATTAGCGATGTAGGAACTTTAATGCATGAATTATTTAGTATTGCTGTCAAGGCTCGAATAGATCATGGGGGTCAAGGTTGTTCCAGCGTTGAATTTTTAGATGCTTTGAAACAGGCAAAAGATAAAATTTTAAACAGTAAGGAATACACCGATGCGTCTGGAAAGCACCATAACTCGTTAAAAACAGTAATGGAAAGTAATACTCCTGGAGGAATTGACATTGATACAATTATGAGTATAATTAAAAAAACTTGCGAAGATGTTGAAGCTTCAATTTTTAACGGAAGGGATCCGAGAACAAAATATAAATCGGAGTATGAAGTAGCCACTGACGAACTTATTGGAGATATTACAGATGAGTAGGGAAATCCTATAAAAAATGTTCGAGGTATTATAGATTTGTTAATCATTAATCCTGACGGGTCAGTCGAGGTTGTAGATTTTAAAATAGCAAGCAGGCCTTATAATGATTGGTATGCTGCTAAATAGGCGGATGCAGACTATCAGTTAGCAACCTATAGACAAATTTTAGCAGCTCACGGTATTAATGGGAGCAAAGTAACTTTAGAGGTGTTTCCTGTTTATTTTCCTTTGGGAAAAATAAGCCAAATGAAGGCTGAACCTGTTTAGAACCGAACTGGAGTAAATACAGGGTCTTTTTCAAAATATTTGGATTGGGATTCTGGAATATATACTAAAAAAATTAAACAGTTAATTGCTACTAAAATTGTTCCACTGGCCTATGACGATATTGATTTAGATTCTAAGGTATCAGAGAATATTAAAAGTATTTTAGGTGAATATGATTTGTCTAGTGGGGAAATAAAAAAAGCGACACGAGAAGAGATTATAAAAAGTATTTGGACTTCTAAAATAAAAGACAAAGTTTATTACAATGTTATCGATAGAGTTACTGGTAAACGCATTGCACATCCGGATAGAAATTACATAATAGAGGCAATAGATAAAATGCTCCCGAAACTAAATTCTCTCTACGGGCAATAGGTATCTACATTACTTAAAGAAATTAAATAGTTTCAAGCCACAAATAATGAGAAAAAAGAATTTGAATTACTCAATTCTAGTAAAAATGCAAATATTGATATTTTTAATGTATTAAATGGGGCTTTTGGTAAATATTGTAATTCAAATTATTAGACAATAGAAATTCCTGAGTTGCTAGATCTTGGTATTTTAGTATTTTAGAATAAATCAACAGGTCTTGTATCTATAGTTAGAGTGACAGATAAAAACATTAGAACTGAAATCACAGTATGTGGAAACTCTACGGTGCTTGGTAAATTTGCATCCAATTCCGAGACCTCTAAGATGAAATTAATTTAGCCTCTTTCTTCTTCTATTTGTAATATATAGATGATTGAAACTATGTCGGCTATAAATACTGTTGCACCATTGTTATAGCAATGTAAAATAGATACTATTGAATTAGTTAACCCTTAGATAGGGCAAAGAGAAATTGGGGATTTAAATACATTAAAGGATAATTTTAAATTTTTAACAGGAAAAGCCTCTATTGACTATAATTTTGATTCAATTCTATATACAGCAGACACTTGGGAAGTAATGCAAAGTACCTTATCAACTATTATAGGAGAAGAAGGAATTGATAATGATTTGAGACAAATTGTTAGTAAAGTCGATACTGATACTTATACAATTCAACAAAAAGTGAGTCTTATTGAGAGGTGTATGCAGGCTTTGGAAAATAGATATTCTCAGCTGCGCTATACTAATTTCAAAGATAAAAGAACTTTTAACACACCTCAAGAAAAAGTATATTTGATTCTATCAATGGCTCTTTTATATTACAAAGATACTCCTGTTCAGTATGATGGTAAACTGTCACAGTGGTCATTCCATTTTGAAGAGATCATTAGATTATTAGGGTGTCCTTTTTTAAGTCAGTATAAAGGAACATTAAATAACGGATTTAAAGCAGTAGGCTTTTTACAAGGATTGGACATGAGTACCCCTGCGGATATGCCCAGCCAAAATCTAAGTGCTCTTTATCAATATTGGTTAATATCATTTTAGCATATTCGTAAAGCATGCCTCGATTCTGCAACATATGTTAATAAAATCACTGTAAATTATTTTAATAGACATGGAGTGTCTAAAACGCAAAGAGCTGTTTTAAACACTAGTAATGTCTGGGAAAATTTTATTGAAAAAGATCAAGATGGAAAATACACAAAAGAGTTAAGAATTATTAATCCTGCTAAATTAGAGAATAAAGAGGACAGCTTATTTCTTAATTAGATGCTTTGGGAAATTCAAAAGTATATTTTACCGGGTATTACAGAGGAATAGCGTAAATGGCACTATGAAGAGCATTCAAAAGAGATAGATCATTTAGCCCCTGTACTAGAGGCAAAAGATTCAGGAAAATATTATTATCTTCCGTTACGCAGAGCCACTACATTTGATAGAATGAGGCATCTTCGAGATTCAGGAGGATTGATTGGAGGACTTAAAAAAGTATGGGATAACCTTCAAGATGATTATGATCCGAGGTAGTTGCATACTTCTGCTCAAAAAGTAATAAACAGTGAATTTGGAGAAGTTACTGAGATGTTTAATTAGTATAAGATCTCAGAACGTGCTAGAAATAGAATTCTGGAAAGTGAAAATGTTTATGATTTTGAGGTAGATTTAAATTTACTTGCAATTGATGTTGCTTTTTAGAACTGCCGAAAATAGTATTTCGATGAAGTATTAACACATGCTTCTGCTATGGCAACTGTTTTTCATTACTTAAATGAGACAACAGATTAGAATTTTGATGCACAGTTGGAAAATTTGGATGATGAATCAAAAGTTATGCTCAAAAATGAAGTGGCTTTTAAACCAGAATTACATGATGCAGCAAAAGCAATAGGAGTAGCAAAAAGATTAAACTCTCTAATTGTACTAGGTATGCGCCCATTACAATTTTTAAAAGAAATAACTTTTGGGCAATTTACTAATTACTCTAGAGCGTGGGCGTTAAAAGGTTCTGGCCAAAGTGTTTCTGCAGCAAGTGTATTCAAAGCTAATATGCTTGTTTGGGGTTTATAGATAGCTGGATGGATGAAATCATCTGTAGGAGACTCTGATTTAGCATCATTTACCTTAACTCAAATGTTAAATAAAACATATGGGATTGCAAATGAAGATTTAAATATGATTAGTAAAAATAATTCTTTATCTAGGACAGGATTAAAACACGGATTTTCAAAATATATGTATATATTTAATAGTGCTCCTGATTTTTTCAATCGTATGTCTTTATTTACTGCAAAAATGATAGAAGATGGCTGTTTTGATGCACATTCTATAGACAAAGAAGGCAATCTTATATATGATATAAAAAAGGATAAACGCTTCGATAAATTAGTTAAATTAGGTTTAAATTCTGACAGCACAGATTCTGAATATTTAAAACAAAAATCTTTATACAGAGCAATGGTTAATCAATTTATGAAAGAAGGTTTTACTAAAGAAGATGGCTCTGCATTAGATCCAATGTCAGAAAATTTATATTTACCGAGAGCTTATACCGGCAAAGAAACACTAGCACTAAAAGAAGTTTCAGATATGGCCTACGGTTTCTATGATCATGAGGCAAAATCGTTAAATGATCATAAATTCTTTGGTTTAGTATTTAAGCAGTTTATGGCCTTCTGGACAGCAAGAATAAAACTGTGGACTTAGGCCCCCGGTAGTATTACAACTAGAGGAAAGTTTGTATAGGTTTACGAAAATGGAAAACCTGTTTTTGTAAAATACTCCGAGGATGCTAATGGTAAAATTGTCACTGAATATACTACCGAAAACCCAAATGGTGATTTAGAACCTTTAACACAATGGGAAGGAGAGTATGTTGAAGGGCTGATATACTCTTTAGGTTATACACTCAGAGATTTTTTTACATTAAAATGGTCAGACATTGTAGGAAACCCTTAGAGAATTGGTAATCTTAAATTAGCCTTGCATGATATTCTGATTGGTCTAATACTTTATAATATACTTAGACTTATTTTTAGTGGAGGAACTGGGAAAACCAAAGATATGGAACCCATTGAAAGAACATTAGTTAGAGCAATGTAGGATACTGGACCACAAGGTATGTGGGGATTATCAATTGTTCCTTCATTTGAAAATTTAAAAACAGACATTCCGAATTTGTTTACAGAGGATCCTGATGTTGCAGGATTTTTAAGTAGAAGATTTGGAGCAGTTAAAGATATAACTTGGTCTGCACAATAAGAAAAAAAAATAACCCCCTATCCCAGATTTCTCTGAGGTAGGGGGTTAAATTTTAATATATGTAACGTCGCAGTAATCTGCATCGTCCAAATTGATCAGGCGCAGATATAATTTCCATAAAAATCCAATTATTCTTATTGCATATTTGTCCTGCAAGTCTTGACCACTCTATAGGTATTGCTTGTCCTAATTGTAATATAGCAGATAATTGTTCACCTGTAACAGATCTACCATCCAAAGCAAGATATTCTGTAATGATTTCCATTCCCATTTCAGGAGATAATTCGCCTGTATCACACCATTGTTCAAGAGTTTTTCTTATCATTTCGAATTAAAATATTTAAGGAATTTTCTAATGCTTTTATCCTTCCATTGAGTTCATGGATTGTTTTATTCCTTTTCGTTATTCTTTCATCTATGCTTTCTGAACTGAGACAATGATTTAATCGTTTGATTTCTTGTTTCAATTCTTCATTTTCTTTTATTAAACGACTAACGACTTCATTCGATTCTAATTCTTCGATATAAGCATTAGCTTGTCCTAATTCCACTTTTAATTTGGAAATACACTCATCTGCTGCCCTTAAAAGATAATTATCAGTTAAATGCATTTTTAGTTTTTCCATTTTATAAATATTTCTGTAATTGATTTATTGCATCGGAACGTCTTAATTTTGTAATGGACTTGTCTTTTATTTGTCTAATACGTTCTTTTGTTAAACCTAACTCGTTACTCAACGTTTCTAGGTTTTTTGGTTTTTCCACCAAGCAAAACAAATTGAGAACAATTACATATTCTATAGGATTAAGAACTTGTTTTAGATTATCAATCAAATCTGTTTTTAGAGACTCTTTATTTACATTTTCTTCTATTGAAAACTCTTCTGAACTTGTAAGGTTGTAAATAGAAGTTGCCTCTCCGTCACCATTGACATTTTCCTCACTGCATACTTGAAGCCTGGAATAAGCCATTAAATCTGTAACTTCTTCTTCGGACCATCCTGTAGCCTCCATTAATTCTTCTATTGTAGGGGTTCTCTCGTTCTTCTGCTCATACTCATTGACAAGTTTATTAAATTTAATAATAGAATTCGTTTTTCCAATAGGAATCTTAATAGTTTTTCCGTTAGTAAAAATTTCTTTCAAAATGTAGTCGCGTATCCACCATATAGCATAAGAAAGAAAACGACAACTATAATCTATATTAAATTTATTAACCGCTTCAATCAAACCCATGTTTCCGACAGAAATGAGATCTTCTAAGGTTACCCCTTTATTTTGATATTGCTTTGCAATAGAAACAACAAAACGTAAATTAGATTCAATTAATTTTTTCTTAGCTTTCTCATCTCCTTGTTTGATTTTACAGAGCAGGTCTCTTTCTTCCTGCTCTGTAAGAATAGGTATTTTTGCAATATCTTTTAGATAAAGGTTTACAGAAATAGTACTTCTATCTGTTATCGATTGTTTAATTTTAAAATGCTTCACATTATATATTAATATAATTTGCTTTAATTAATTCAGCTAATTCAAAAAACGTTAAATCTATATCATCAAATGACGCTTCTATCATTCCGTTAGGAGAATTTAGTTCAAATTTCATTGTTATAGGATCATCAGATAAAATTATTTTAAAAATTTTACCTAAATACCATTCACCATCAATAAAAACTTTTGTTGCTTCAGGACTTTGCAGCATTAATACAGGACTGTTAGTGTCGATATAATCTCGTGCAATATTGATAAGATAATCTTCAGCGTAAGCATCTGCATTCTGTTGTAATTGTTTTGCTACCGCCCTTTGTAAATCAAGACTTTCTTTAGAGGTTTTCATTTACTTTAACATTGAATTCATTAAATTTTTGTTCTAGATAAGGTTTTAATTTATCAATAAACTCTTGGTCCATTTTTTCCAATTCTTCCAACGGAGCTGCCGATCTGGTCATTATTGCTGTAATATATTCCTCGTTATCCGGTAAGAACTCGGTTCTAAAATTTTCAATTAAACTAGCAATAATTTCAAAAGTTCCTTTTTTATTAATGTTGTATATATTAAATAAAAGGTTATTATCAACAAATCCTGTAGCTTCATATTCTCCATAGGTTATTTTAGTGGAGTCATCTTCTTGTAATTCACCGATATCATAACCTTTTTTAATTAATTCTTCCGTAGAAAGCTCTTTTTTAAGCAAAAAACCATTCATATTAAATTAATTCTGTTACATCAGATTCTTCTGGATCCGAAACCATATTATCTCTGATTTCGTCCATTAAATCATCTATATTCTTTTTATAAAGACTTTCCTCTGCCTTATCGATTGCTTCAGTTTCAGTCAAAGCATTCACTTCAATATCAATAAAAGAATGATAATATTTTCTTACATTAAATTTCATTGTATAACTGTTTTACTTGCTCAAACAAAACATCTAAAATAATTTCTGTAGGAAGCATTACTTCATTTCCCTCTTGATTTTCCCCTTTATAAGCATAAACTTGATACTGACCGTCATTTTCTTCTATTGTTAGATGATCTACATTATACCGAGTGCATACATCTTCAGGAAGCTTAATTGTTGCACTTTCAGTTTTATTTACATATTTTTTTAGTAATTTCTGAGCAACATTTTCAATTGCTTCATCCATTAGATTCATTTTTTCAGCCAGTTCATCCCACTTTTGTTGAATTTTTTGCTGATTTTTATACAAAATTTGATACTTTTTGTAGAGTTTTTTTATCATAATTAAAAAAGTTCTTCTATTGGTTCATTACCATTACTATATTGATCTATTGCTGCACGCAGTTTTGATTTTGCTTCAGAGAATTGTTTTCTAAGATTTTGAATTTCAGTAAGTTTTTCTGATGGAATGGGGTCAGGTGCTCCTTTACAATAAGAAGGGTAATTCATAAAAATTAATCCTAGCTCAGCACGTTCTTGATATTTCCAATACCAATCAATTATTTTATCCGGTTCTATATTATTATCAACATCGTAACGGATATCTTCGAAATTAAAAAACATATCGTTTACACAAGCAATTGTTCCCGGATCATTAGCAACCCAACAGTTTGTTTCATCAAATTTATCCCAAGGGATTTCTTGTTTCTTTGCAAATCGTCTCATATACTCGTTACAAAGAAGTTTAAATTCTTCTTTTAATTCCATTATTCATCCTCCGGTCTAATATGAATGGCAACAGGTTGACAAGGAACTCCGTCTTTTGATAATTCAAAATAAGAGTAAGTCATTTGTTTACCAATAAATTCATCTTTGTTTTTTAAATAATTTTCCCTAGTGGCAACATCACCTATAGGTTTGGCTGCAAAAACTATACCAGAAGGCGTTTTAAGTACAAAACACATATCTTCCGGTCTAAGTCCTTCTTTTACATCAACTATAGTAGCCTCAGCGTCTTTACGTTCTTTAAGTTTAATTAAATAATTAGCAGAACGTTTGTTAACCCCATATTCTCGATCAGGATTACGAGCACATAAACCTTCAAAACCTTCTTTAACATATTTGTCATGCTCTCTTTTAATTGAGATGTATCCGGTCATAAGTTTTTGGTCAAGTATTTTAATAGGATCTTCGTCTGTAAAGAGATCTTTCATAGCTTCCAGAACTTTCCATCTGTCTTTAAAAGGAGTTTTTGTATCGACATAATCATAAACCCAATATTCAAGTTGTTCACACTCATCTTTCCATTCTTTTAAACGAGCAAGCCCAGAAATGCGTTGTAAGGGCCAATCTACTCCATGGTGGTATAATTCCCCATCGAGAATAAGATCGGGGCTCTGATGAAAGATTTCAAGCAATTTTGGGTTACTTCTGATGTGTTTAGTTGCTACATTATATTCGCCTCCCCCTCTACTACTTGACATTATCATTCCGTCTTTATAATATAAAAGCATTCTTGTCCCGTTAAGCTTCCGAGAAACATACCATTCTTTATCCCAGATTGTACTACTACACTGGTCTGCTAATTTTGCCAGCATTGGTTTAGGAACACCTGACTGGTCTGAAACAAAATTACCTCCGAGAAATGATTTCATATCATCTTCAGTCAAATCTTCCCAGCGTTTCTTTGTGAGTGCAGAAAGTTTTGTATAACCTTTATCGAGGTAATTTTTAAGCATTGCGTTATATTGCAACGTGGCCTGTTCTGCAGCAGTTCTTTTGACTTTACCGTACTCTATTTGAATAATTGGACGGTAAGTCTCTTTTCCGTTATATTGGCCTGTAATGCGAAAAATAGAATAAATTTTTGAATAAGGGTGTTGATCCAATTGCAGTTTTACTTTCTGAATTCTATTTTTCGCGTTTAAAATTATTAAAATATCCTCTCTAATTACCATATTTAAAAACAAAATCCATAACTAATTCCTATACCAAAATAAGGACCGTAACCAACAGTGTTATAACGTAAATCATATTGTGCTCCAAAACCTAATTGAAAACCTATATTCCAGCGAGGTGTTTTCTTATAGGTTTTTATTCCATTTATTTCTTTAATAGACACATAAGGGTTTTCAGTTGTAACAAAAATATCATTTTTGTCAGTAACTCCATACGTAACTGGAACATCCATTGTTAACTCGTGTAGAGACGTTTTTATCTGTTGTTTATCAACTGTAACTTGTCCATTCATTGTTAACCATTGGTCTTTATAGTTAAAATTACTTTTAAGGATAGAATCTTCAATAAAAACACTATCACGCATAATTATTGTATCGATTTTAATCTGTCCTTCTATTTTAGTTAATTGTTCGGTCTTAGATTTTAATTGTCTTTCTATTTCTTTTAATTGTTTCTTAGTAACACCAAGCTGTTGCTCAGCGTTACTGAGATCACCTGTTAATATCTTTTTGGAGTATAAAAGTTCTCCATTCTTTAATTTGTAAGAATGTAACGAATCAGCAAAAGCTTCTATATTATTGCGATATTCTTTATTACGATTATTTGAACAAGTGGTCGACAAGGCTAATATAATACATGCGATAACAAGCACCGCTATTACAATATCCTTAAATTGATTCCAATTCATACTAAATTAATAATACCCTGTGTAATCACAGTAACGAAAGTTGATAAAAAAGCAGCAAGTTCCCAGATATAATCGGAACATTTTATCCATTTTCGGCCTCCATTAGTATAATTACGCAACAACCATCCTATCAGCCAAGCTAAGCCTATACAAATAGGAATAATATACATCATTCTCCAACAAACGACAGCACACCAAGCAATGGCAAACACTGCACATAGTTTTGCTGACCACATATGTACACGGTTTTCCAATTCAATACCTCGGAAAGCGGGGGCACTGCCAACAAAAACAATACCTGCGGCTGCTAGAAAAGCCAAAAATGTGAAGTTGTGCTCCCATCCGGGCATCGCATCAGAAATACCTATCCATCCTGGAAGCAAACAAAAAGCCATTAACCACATCATTGCAGTAAAGAAATATCCAAAATGTTTCTTTTTGCTTTCAATCAAATAATAAGTGTCAGACAAACTGCTAGGCATTCCGAATATTTTTACAACAATAGCATTGTAAACAACAAAAATGGCAAAAGCTAATAAAGCTAAAGTTAAATAAATCATTTCTTTTTAATTTTTGATTTTATTAAATAAAAAAGTTGTACTAAACAATAAATTATAGTCCAAGGGAGCCATATAAGAACTCCTGCTATTGCAACACCAATGTCTCTTCTAGTAAAAGATTCACCGTTTTGCATCGATGTATAAAAGCCGTGCATAACAAAAGCTGCTCCTAATAACAAATATATTATAATAAATAAAGTCATAATTATTACTTTCCACTGTGTCCAAAACCACCTTCTCCTCGTTCTGTCTTACTCAACTCACTAACTTCTTCAAATTCTGCGTGGGCAACTGGACTGATAATTCCTTGAGCAATACGATCACCTGGGTTAATTATGTAATTATCTGTTCCTAAGTTAATTAGAATGATTTTAACTTCCCCGGAATAATCAGCGTCAATAGTAGCAACCATGTTCGCCAAACCGATTCCATACTTAAGTGCAAGCCCACTTCTAGGTCTAATTTGCATTTCATACCCTTCAGGTAACTCAAAATAGAGCCCTGTAGGAACAAGTAACCGTTCCATTGGGTGAATTATCCATGGCTCATCAATATTAGCCTTAAAATCAAAACCTGCGCTTCCTGGAGTAGCATACTCAGGTAAGCGATGATTACTCTTGTTGATTACTTTTACTTTCATCGTTTAAGTGTTCATGAAATTTTTCTCTATCTTTATTGATCTCTTCAAATGATTTAAACTCAAATGTATAAACAGAGTTAAGTGTTGTAAAAGTGTGATTATTCCAATCAATTGATTGAATGTTGCTAGTGCGCCACCATTCATTTTGATTGGTAATAACACAACTAATTCCTTCGCCAAATAATTCAGTGTAACCCTTCTTGTGCAGTCCGTCCCTCTGTCTTACTACTGAAATCCATCCTGCCTTTGCATTATGAATTTGTTCGTACAATTGTTCAGTGGCTCCTTTTAATTGCATGAACTCTTCTTTTGGTAATTGTTTAATTTCCTTAATACCAAATTTTACTGTTTCAGTTTCTTCCATTTGTCTTCTATTTTATCAGTTACGTCTTCTAACCCATATAAAGGATTACCTTGTTCATCTACTTCTCTACTTAATTGCACTTCATAAAAATGTCTGTAACCTTTCTTACCAAGTGTTATAAAATCAAAATTACTTAGATCAATTGAAGTAGGTAAGTGCTCTTCTGGAAATGCACTATACCGAGTTATTAAATTCGTATTCTTTTTAAGATGTTTACAATATTCATTAATTTCTTTTGGATAATCTCCTACGAAATCAATGCCTGTAACATCTGGATTAGCTTCTATCCATTTATCGAGCAATTGTGCTGTAAATTTTTCTCCTGTTTTACTCTTATCTTGTAAATAAAATCGGAGAAAAGTTTCACGCATAAATGGGTATTTTAAACATTCGTCAGTATTATATTCCATTACTCTTTTTTAAACAATAAATCGTAAATAAGATTTATAAGATGAATTTTATCAATTTCTAAGTCCTCAATATTGATATTAATATCATCCTCATTTTCATCTTTAGTCATTACTATAATATTTGTTAAGTCGTCAGTAAAAAACAATCCTGTAATTTCGACAGCATCATTTAAATAATATCCAATAAATGTTCTATTAAAATAAATATTATTATTATGTTCTTTTGTTTTCCAGTATTGAAGCAAATCTCTCAAACAATCATCAGTATCTCTTTTCAAAAGGACTCCTCGATAAATAAGATCATCTATTTTATTTTTATGAAACTCTTTGGGAGGAAGGCCTTTTTCTACTTCTTTTAGTTTTTCCATAAGATCACCAAAGCTCGTAGCATCTGTACTTTTAGCCAATGCTGCTGCAATGAACGAGGTCCAATTAAAATTAATTTCCATATTTACTCCTTTTTACCGGCAATATAATAACCTATTACTGCAAATATACCAAAAAAGAAAGACAAAAATAATGCCAAAGTGGTGTTTCTGCCATTCTTTTCTGCTACTTTATAGCACCAATACATCATTAAAATGCCTACTACTAGTTGAATTACTATTTCCATATTGTTTTATATAATTATGTTAAAATAAAATAATTGTTGCCTGTAACGCATTTCTGGGGCTCCTATTGAAATAATAGGACCACAACCAGTAAATGTATCACAGGCAACAAAAGAGAAGCTTAGAAGTAAAATAAATAAAACTTCAATTATTTAGCACAAATCCACCTATCTTGCAATTGACACCCACTTGGATGCGGTTTACTAGCTTCAAAATTCCATTTCTTAAACGGAGCTAAATACAATTTGGCAAGAGGAACCCATAAAATGTGATCAATAAAAGAAAATTTACATCTTTTCATAGGAGTTATTACGATTACTTCTTCTCCTTCTTTCAAGTTTATTCCAACAATAGTGTTCCAAATTACGTGTTTAGATAATAGTTTTTCCATCATTTTCATACTATAAATTATTTTATTATTTTATTATTTTCCACTTTTAGTTCGATTACACTTTTAATTCATTTCGTAGATCTACTAAACTTTTACCATTATAAGAAAAATACTTAGGGCCTTGATAAGCTTCTGCCACATTTCTCATATTATCTGGCATAAAAGTTACACAAAACCCAGAAAGTGAATATTCTTCATTATTATAAGAAATTGTTTTGTCATCAACGACAATACACTGTGCACCAGTTGGTATAAATGTTACATATTCGCCTGAAGCAATATTAAGCATACTGAATTTAAAATTTGCAGCTCTTTTATCTTTATTTATTACTTGTGCTGTGTATTTTGCACAAGTTTTTAAAATAGACTCCTCATAATCGTATATTTCATCTATATTATTAATAGTAACTTTATAGGGATTCTCCTTATCAAACAATTCTATTTTTAAGCTTTTAAGGTTATTAAAATATAATTTAATTATCGGAGTTGCCATATTATTTTTATATAGTACACAGCATTTAGAAATCTGATCACGCATAGTTATATCAGAAGATGTAATACTATTTCTAGCAATAGATTGCACAATATAAAAAGCCTGCTTTTCTTCTTCGGTCGTAAAGATCTTAGATTCTTTTGTTGTTCCAGATTCTTCTGCTTCAACTGCTTCTCTTAATTGTCCAGAAACGCGTTCATTAACATATTGCTTTAGCGCTTTCTTAAACAAATTAGTAAGTTTTATAGTAACAGATTCAGTATATCGACCTTTATAAACAGTTTTAGTACATAATTTTATAATATCTAATGATGGTTTCTCAAACATCATTTTTACTTCCTCAGTAATGCCCGTAATAATTTTTGAGTCTGCAGCTTTTTGATTAATATTTTCAGCATTAAAATTACATAGAGAGAATTGCTCCAGAACTTCAACGTCTGCAGGAGTATAACTATTTAATGAAATTTGAAAAAATGGATAGTCATCCATTAAATTTTTATTATCCAAATCAGTATAAAATTGATAGGTAACACCGTTTGTTAATATTGCAAAATTGGCTTTTGTAGAAACAAAATAGCGAGAAAGCTGATTTCGATGTTGAGTAAGATCAACATTGAAACCTTTACACTCAATAATAATTTCAATTTTATTTTTTATGAGTAGTGCATAATCGACTTTTTCGCCTTTATTCTTTACAATATCACAATTATACTCTGGCAAAACTTGAGTTGGGTCAAAAATATCATAACCAAGCATTTGAATAAAAGGAAGTACTAAGGCTGTCTTAGTACTTTCCTCTGTTTCAAGATTGGAAGAAATAAGTTTTATTTTATTTTGTAATTTTAATAGTTTATCTTCAATCATAATTATTCATTATAAAGAGTTTTAACAATATTCGTCATATAGCGAGCAAATTCCATTTTATCAATGGTAATATTCTGAAGAGTTTCTTGTGTTTCGTCTATAAAATTAAAAATGATTGTCCAAATACCTTCATTATTTTTAGAAAAAGTCAATTTACTCCATTTTCCCTCATTACATAATTCCATTGCAGGATCAGCAATTAATTCAGTAGAATGAGTTTTAGTACAATATTTATCAATTAGAACTTGAAGAAAGTTATTCAATTCTTGTTGAATACGCTGTTTGCGCGTTTCAACTTTAAGATTTGCTTTTTGAACTGCTTTGAAACGATTGTATATACTATTAGTTTTCTTTTGCAATAATTTTGTTGCCATGGTTTTTAAAAATTTAATAAGTTTAATTTCGTTTAATTATCTATATAAAAATATATGTTTTGAAATAAAATGTGCTTTTTGGTACGAAATTAAATTTAACTCCAAAAATTCATCCGGCAATTTATTTTTTGCCATAATGTTATATTTTAAAACTCTACAAAGATACAAAAAAATTTTGAATTATACAAAAAAATCTCTAGATTTCTCTGAAGATTTTTTTATTTTTTATATTCAGGAGTAACACTTAAAGTAATACTAAGATCTCCATTTTTATCTATTTTAATATCTTGTAGCACATCTTTAAGCACCTTGCCTGATGAGTCATAATTAAAATTGTGATTATAAGGCTTAACCAGTGCTGCAATATGATGAGGCAATAAATATATCTGATTCGTAAGACTTTTCAAGTATTTGCTTACGACACTCATCTGTTAACGAATTCCAAAGTTTTTTTTGTTATCATTTTACTATACCCTTATGAAATTCAAACGGGTATTGCTCCGATGTAAGCATCCACTCTACTTCATCTAGGTTAAATCCAAGACCAGTAATTATTGCTTCCCAGTCACCATCATATACTTTTCTTTGAGTGGGAAAACAATGAACAAAACCGGTATTATAGTCCATTATTATTAATGTGTTCATTCTTTTTAGATTTAATCCAATTACTAATTATCTCGTACAACATTACCAGTAAACAAAACCCGTTACTTACTATTAGCGGTAAATTACCAGTAATAATACCATTAATCATCCAGCAAAGATTGCCAATGCTAACCAGGTATTTAACCCAGTTAGCATTTTTAGCAAGCATTCCTGCACCACGAAAGAAAGTGGCAATCCATGCAATTATTTCAGCAATTATTCCCATAGAATAATTTTATTCTCTTTTAAAGTTTTGTGAATATCTATAACACGTTGATTACGTGAACCTTTCCAGGCTAGAGAAGGATCCTTTTCAGCTTCTATAAAAGGGCCATCCACTAGCACATCCGATCGAAACAACAATAATTGAAAACTTTTATTGTCTTTATATTTCTGTTGTAACTCTTCCCACGTGTATCCTGTCCAAATCCAAACTGTTTTATCTGGAAAAGCAATAGTATAAGCAGTAACCAAAGCACAAAGATCTTCAATATTTTGCTCTACTAAAGGCTCTCCTCCAAGAATGGATAATCCTGCGATATAATCGTGATCTGATAGTGTTTTAATGATTTCAAAATCCTTTTCTGTAAAAAGTTTTCCACCATTAAAATCCCAAATTTCACTATTAAAGCACCCGGGACAATGAATTGAGCAACCTTGTAAAAACAAACTTACCCGAATTCCCGGACCGTTGGAAATAGTCATTTCTTCAATTTTAGCAAGTCTCATTACTTAATATGTTTTACTCGGTGCTCTACTTCGTCTTGTTTGCCTTCATTAAAAGCAGTTTTATAATCTCCTGTTAAATATCCTGTTACACGACGCAGCCTGGAAATATCACAGCTGTTACACTCAGGGCACTCATTTCCAATTTCATCTTGATATCCGCAATTATTACAAGTGTCATTAGGAACATTTACAGCAAAATATGGAATATCGTGATCCATAGCATAATTAACTATAGTTTCTAGTGCTTCAATATTATGTTTTGTTGTTGAAGGTAGTTCAACGTAAGTAATACATCCAGCAGAACTATATCCTGTTAGTTGACTTTCTATATCAATTTTCTCAAAAGGATTGCATTTATGCCAAACGGGCACGTGCATACTATTTGTAAAAAATTCTTTGTCCGATACATTTGGAATTACTCCATATTTATCCCGAAATTTCTTTAATGCCGTATAACACAAATTTTCAGCTGGAGTGTAATAAACACCAAAATTAAGTTTATATTTCTCTTTAAATTCAGCGCATCTGTCTTTAAAAAGCTGTTCAATTTGTTTTGCTAATTCCATGCCTTTAATAGAAGTATGGTCACAATCAATAAGAAGCTGCAATGCTTCCGCGAGACCCAATTGACCTAAAGCAAGTGTCCCATGTTTAAGTGCAGAAATAATTCCTTCCTCCGGTATATATCCAGCCATAGTTCCGTTTTCATACATAAATTTAGCAGAAGCCGGAGATTGAGAACAAATCCAGTTAAATCTTTCAATCAGCATATCTTTGGCATCAGAAATAGCTAAATTTAACTTTTTAAAGAAATTTTCTGTAATTTCTTCTTGACTCTTATTTTTATTTTCTTCAATGGTTTCCATTGCCAACGTTGGCAAAATAATTGTAACTGGGCAAATATTTCCACGCCCGTCTTTTAATTGACCGAAGCCGTTGATATCCCAACCATTAGCCGTCCTACATCCCATGGTTGAAAAGTAGGTTCTAGGATCGTTTTTATCATAACCGGCATTTCCCGACCAATCCACATTTGCATAATTAGGATATAACCGTTGAGAAGTTGATTTTAATGCTAACTGATAAAGATCATAATTAGGTGTTCCAGGTCTATCGTTAACCCCTTTCATATATTGAAATATTCCACAAGGAAATATAGGAGTGCGATGAAATTTTCCAACGCCATTAATAGA
>ERZ808252.1094-NODE-1094-length-21689-cov-4.901174_pt1 | contig 21689 bp, 16 predicted proteins | sample MGYA00521242_ERZ808252 | MGnify/ENA primary metagenome ERZ808252 (study PRJEB31516, sample SAMN03275581) | gut metagenome | biome: mammalia-associated habitat; material: feces | host: Papio cynocephalus | place: Kenya | collected 2012-08-07 ...
AACACATATAGGAATAAAAATCACCTATTATTTCAACTAAGTTTGGAAAGAACCAAATCCCTCTTGACAAAGAAGGATTCCCATGATAACATAACAGTGTTATGTAGAATAAAAGAAGGCAGGGATGGAATTGGCAAAAGAAGTGAAAAATGGGGAAACCCGGCACACGTTACTGCAATGTGCGAAAAAAGAATTTATGGAAAAAGGATATTCCAAAGCTTCTTTGCGTTCTATCTGCAAAGAAGCGGGAGTCACGACGGGCGCGCTGTATTTTTTCTTTCAGGACAAAGATGATCTGTTTTGCAGCCTTGTTTCCGAAAGTCTGATGCGGATCATGCAGCTGATCAAGGAACATCAGCAGTTAGAGGAAAATGAGGCGAAAGAGGAAATTCTTTCCAGCAATCATGATATGGACAGTGAGAGGATTTTGGTGGAAGTGCTCGTGCATGAGATGTATCAGAATCGTGATGAGATGCTTCTGCTCGTAAATGGTGCGCAGGGGTCTTCGCTGGAAAATGCGGTTGACCAGATTATTGATGAAATGGACGCACACAATCTGCATCTTGCGCAGGCGACCTGTCAGGAACTCGGTATTCCGATGCTGGAAGAAAGTCTGGTTCACTGGATGTCGCACAACCAGATCGATATGTTTTTGTATATGTTAAAACATATCGAGACGGAAGAACAGGCATTGGCATTTGGCAGGCAGGCGATGGCATATCTGGTAACCGGATGGTTTGCGCTGTTTGGTGTAGATCTGACGGAAAAGTAGGCTTTATTGATCGGATAGAGCCTAAAAAAATGAGATTAACATAACAGTGTTATGTGATGAAATGGAGGAAATTATGTATCTGCAATTAGAAAACGTGAAAAAAAGTTATGGACAGGAAGGGAGTTATGTTGAGGTATTAAAAGGTGTTACGACAGGAGTAGAACAAGGAGAAATGTGCGTGATTCAGGGAACTTCCGGTTCCGGAAAATCGACCCTTCTCAACTGTATCGGCGGTCTGGATACGATGAATTCCGGATCAATCTGTGTGGACGGCATCGAACTTGGCGGGATGAAAAATGAAGAACTGTTAGAGTACCGTAGAGCTAACCTCGGATTTATTTTCCAGTTTTATAATCTCGTGCCGAATCTTACAATCCGCGAAAATATACAGGTCTGTGAGTATTTGACAAAAAATCCGCTCCCGGTCGATGAATTGATCGATGCCCTTGGATTGACGGAACATCAGAATAAATTTCCATTTCAATTGTCGGGAGGACAGCAGCAGCGCTGTGCGATCGCGCGGGCACTTGTGAAAAATCCGAAACTGCTTTTGTGCGACGAGCCGACGGGAGCGCTGGATTCAAAGACGTCAAGAGATATTCTCGTATTGCTGGAAGAGATCAATGCAAGATACGGTACGACGATGCTTATCGTCACCCACAACAACAGCATCAAAGATATGGTGCACCGCGTGATCTATCTGAAAGACGGAGAAGTCCGCAAAGAATACGAAAATGAAGTCAGAGTACCGGCAAAGGATTTGGAGGATTTATAATGCAGAAGATATTGAGAAAAAGGGTGCTTCGCGATCTGAAGAAAAATGCGTTCCGTTATGCGGCGCTGGGATGCCTGATCATTCTTTGCATGTATCTCATCATCTCCCTTGTGGGAGCAGGCGAGACGATCGTGCGCGGAGTGGAAGAAAGCGCGGAAGAAAACCAGCTGGAAGATGGACAATTTACCTGTTTTGCTCCGCTGTCCCAAAAAGATATCGAAAAGATACAGAGTAACAATGTACAGCTGGAAAAGATGTTTTATCTGGATTATACGGTAGACGATACCGCATTACGTGTGTTCAAAGACCGCGAAACCATTGATAAGGTAGTCATCAGTGAGGGAAAAAAGGCGGAAAAAGCGGATGAACTGGTACTTGAAAAACGCTATGCCGCCCAAAATGAAGTGTCTCTCGGTGATGTGATTACGTTAGGTGACAAGAGTTTTACCGTGGCAGGGATCGGTTCTTCGCCGGACTACGATGCGCCGTATAAAAACCTGTCCGATACGATCGTGGACAGTAAAAACTTTGGAACCGTGTTTGTGACAAAAGAAGCGTATGACGGATTGAAGAAGGCAGGAAAGGCAGCCCAGTCGGAAGAATATCTGTATGCCTACCGCCTGAAAAATAACATGACGGATGAAAAAGTGCGGGAGCTGTTAAAAACATTTAAAATCGATGAAGAGGCGGTTCAGGATGACTATTTTCAGGAATACTGGGACCGCACGGTGGGACAGCTGGATGATATGCAGAGAGGAGTCAAAGATCTGAAAAAGGGCGCAGAGGAATTGTATCAGGGACTTCGGAAATTAAACCGCTATAAAGACGATCTTAATATGGCACCAAAGACAATTTTTTACAATGCCCTTGAACAGGCGCAGAAGTCGCTGCAGGAAAATGGCTTTGATGTTACGTTGACAGAGGACAATTTTGAGAGCGAGATCCAGAAGATTGCAGATGATAAGGATGGCGTGATGGCGCTTACGTTGTCGGACGCGCTGGATGAATTAAAGGCACTGAAAACGTACAAGGACAGTGTAAAAGAGTATACCGATGGCGTGCAGGAAGCCAAAGACGGAGCGGAAGAATTGCAGGACGGCGTGGGTGATCTGAAAGAGGGAACCGACGATTACCTTGATGACATCGATACCCGTCTCAGCAATATGGAAACTTTTGTAAAATGTGACGAAAACATAAGAACGCTTGCTTCGGTAGACGACCAGCAGATCAATATTTCCGCCGGTGTCATATTCGGTGTCATCATACTCATTTTGCTGGCCTATGTGATTTCGGTATTTGTCGTTCATAATATCGAAAAGGAAAGTTCCATCATTGGAACGCTGTATGCGCTCGGTGTGCGGAGACGGGATCTGATGTTCCATTATCTGTCGCTGCCGGTCATTATTACGACGGTGGCAGGGATCCTCGGATTTCTGGCAGGAATCAGTTCGCTGGGAATCCCAAACCAGATGCAGGACTGCATCACCTATTATTCGGTGCCGCCGCTGGATGTGATCGTGCCGCCGTATCTGATCATTTACGGAATCGTAATGCCGCCGATCGTGTCAACCATTGTCAATACGATCGTGATCCGGAAAAAATTGTCACACACGGCATTGTCACTCATGCGCAATGAGACGAAGAAGCAGCATATGAGCAAACTTCAGCTGCATGAGATGAAATTTGAAAAAATGTTCCGTATCCGCCAGATGGTGCGTGAGGCAAGAGCGGGAATTACGGTGTTCTTTGGAATGTTTATCGCACTTTTGTGTATGATGATCAGTCTGGACTGCTACGAATTGTGTGTGCATGTGCGCGACAGCAATATTGCGGATACGAAGTACGAGTATATGTATACCCTCAAATATCCGGAAAAAACGGTGCCGGAGAAGGCAAGCCCGGCGTACGCGAAGACGTTAAAAAAGGAAATATATGGGTATAGCTGGGATGTGATGGTACTTGGCATAGAGGAAGATAATCCGTATTTTGACCTGACACTTACCAAGGGAAAAGGTACGGTTGTTGTCTCGTCCGCGATGGCGCAGAAGTATGACCTGAAAGAGGGTGATACGTTTGTGCTTAACGATGAAGAAGAGGGAAATAAATATGCGTTTGAGGTAACAGGAATCTGCGAGTACGCGCCGGCATTTTATGTCTTTATGGATCTCGAGAGTGCGAGAGATCTGTTTGGACAGTCGGATGATTTTTATAATGTATTGTTTTCGAATGAAGCACTCGATATCCCGGCAGGACGTCTGTATGCCACGACGACAAAGCAGGATATCGAAAAATCAGCGAGCATTTTTGTGAATCAGATGCAGAGCATGATCGTAACGATCAATGTCGTGTCAACGTTAATCTTTATCATCGTTATGTATTTGATGATGAAGGTAATGATCGACCGCTCGGCGTACAGCATTTCGCTGATGAAAGTCTTTGGATTCCGCGATGGGGAAGTGCGCAAATTATACCTGAATGGAAATTTCTATATCGTTTTGGCAGGAACGGTGGTTCATATCCCGCTTACGAAGGCCATCATGGATTTCTTGTATCCGAGATACATGGTGAGCAATATCTCTACTGCGCTGGATCTGTCATTTGAGCCATGGCTGTATGCAGTGCTTGTCGTTCTGATCTTTGTCTGCTATTTTGCCATCAACCGTGTTCTGGTGGGCAGACTGAAAAAGATGATCCCGGCAGAAGTGCTGAAAAACCGCGAATAAGTGTGTTGTAATCGCTCCCCGGATATAGTATAATAATAGAAAAATATTCGGGGAGCGGATCTATGGCGAAAGGAACAAATCAAAAATTAAAACTGCTGTATCTGATGGACATTCTTTTAGAGAAAACAGACGAAGATCATGGGCTTACGATGAAGGAGATTATCTCGTCACTGGAGCGGTATGATGTTTGTGCGGAGCGGAAAAGCGTTTACCGGGATCTGGAAGAATTGAAACGGTATGGGCTGGATATTCTTTCCTACAATGACAAGAGAACAACGATGTATCATGTCGCGTCTCGTGAATTTGAGATTGCAGAGTTAAAACTGTTGGTGGATGCCGTACAGTCCTCCAAATTTATTACGGAAAAGAAGTCCAATGAGCTGATCAAAAAACTGGAAAGTTTTGCCAGTAAATATCAGGCGCAGGATCTGCAGCGCCAGGTGTATGTGCAGGGAAGAGTAAAGACGATGAATGAGAGCATTTATTATAATGTGGATAAAATTCATCAGGCGATCGAGAGAAATCAATCGATCACATTTCAGTATTGTCAATGGAATGTGCGGAAAGAATTGGAATTAAGGCACAACGGAGAACGGTATGAAGTCTCTCCGTGGCAGTTGATGTGGGATGATGAAAATTATTATCTGATCGGATTCGAACACAAAGCCGGAAGGATCAAACATTTTCGCGTGGATAAAATGCAGGATATCGAAAACTGCGGTCATAAGAGGCAGGGGGAAGAAGCTTTTCAGGAAGTGGATGCCCGGACGTATTCGAAAAAAGTGTTTGGTATGTATGATGGGGAGGAAACGTTCGTAAAACTGAAATGTAAAAATGATCTGGTGGGTGTCATGATCGACCGCTTTGGAAAAAATGTTCCGTTGATTCCGCTCGATGATGATTATTTTCAGATCAATGTGACAGTGGCAGTCAGTCAGCAGTTTTTCGGATGGCTGATGGCAATTGGAACCGGTGTGACGGTGATCGAGCCGGAAGAAGTGAGAGAAAAAATGATAGTGGCATGTGGGGAAATGCTTGCCTGTTATGCACAATAAAAAAGTGTGGTCATTGACGGGAAAACCGCCTTCGTGACCACACTTCTTTTCTGCTTATTATTTGTCTTTAATTAAATGAGGCAGCTGATCGATCATATTAGCAAAGTCTTCAAACAAAGTTCCCTTTTTCGTATCCGACTTATTGATCTCCGAGATCCGGCTGCTAACCTGGGTATAACTGGTACGGCTGTTGTTGATGTAATTTAACATCTCATCGACACCCTGCTTGCTCTCTGTGACAGCGGTGTCAATCGCATTATGTACATCTTCGATACCGGTTACTTTCGTGCTGATGCCGTTAAAGATGTTGTGTGTACTGTCTACATTTTCAATGCTGCTGTGAAGTGCCTGCTTGGAATCATCCAGCGACTGATTCAGATTGGAGGTGCTCTTTTCCACATCGGCAATGCTGTTCTGGACATCATTGATCAAAATCTTGATCTGGTCGGCAAGTTCACGTACTTCATTGGCTACAACGGCAAATCCGCGTCCCTGTTCTCCGGCACGCGCTGCTTCGATGGAAGCGTTCAGCGCCAGCAGGTTTGTCTGATTGGCAATCGCGGTGATACCATCGGTAGATTTACGGATCTCGGAAACGGATTCCAGCAGTTTCTCAAAGGTCTGGTTCATTTCGTCAAAACGCTCCGTAACGGTATTGGAACTTTCTTTCAGAACTTCTACCTGATTCTGTGCCGTGCTTACGGATTCCTGAATCTCCGACTGTACTGTCGCAAATTCATCACTGGCGGCAACAATGCCTTCAAAAGAAGTGTTCATTGCCTGGCACTGGTTCAAAAGTTCATCATTTTCGTCCGAAAGTGTCTGAATGCTGGCTTCAATCTCCTGAATGCCTTTAAACGTTTCCAGACCCTGGGTTGCCAGTTCTTCGTTTGTCGCTTTCAGATGATCGATCGTAAGAAGGATCGCTTCGGTATTGTCTGCCATAGGTGTTTTTTCTACAGCAGTAGTGGCCTCCGCTGAAGCCGAAAGTTCTTTTGTTTTCTTTTTAAATAATGGTTTCATAATGTCCTCCATTCTGATGTAAAAATGTGGTTAATCAAAGGTGATACAGCACATTGTCTGATTTACATGTTGCTTTTTATAATGTTCTCCAAGTCCGACGATACCTGTATGGTCTGCTGTAGAGTTCATTTTTGTTAAATACTTGTCCAGATAGTGATCCTCTTTAAAGAGGAGATAACGGAACAGGCAGTTGACAGAAAGAATTCCCTTGATATCCGGGAGATCTTTTTTCATTTTTTGCAGTGTTTCCGAGATGATCTTGTCATAATCTCCAATTTCCATCAAAGTTAAAATGTCAAGGTTATTTACCTGCTTATAACATTCCAATGCGTTATCTTTGATGTCTTTGATCGAAATCAGGTACGTTTCGCTGCCATAGACACGTCCCAGTGGATTTTTAAAGGTCTGTGTGGCGATTTCTTCTTTTGAAATATGTAAAATGTCGCGGTAGAAATTTTCTGCCGGTCTGCCGTCTACTTCGATCAGCAGATTGTTGTCCGGATCGGTCTTTGTGGCAAGAAACTGATCGCCGGTTGCGGTGTACAGGTTTTCTTTGTAAGTACAGATCTTACCGGTTTTGTTGCGAAGAATCAAAAAGCCGCAGGCATCTTCGTAGACTTTTCCGTTGACAGCGACTTTTCCACCGTCGACAGTTCCACCGATCAGAGGAATGTTTCTGGATGCCAGCATCATATTGAGAGTGGTTACCAATTTTCCATCATGACCGGAACAGATGTCAAAGCAGGCAGAAGTCCCGGAAACGGCATTTGTCTTTTCGATGGCTTTTTTCAAACGGGTAATGTATTTTACCGGCATTGTGGATAACTGCTCTAACACATCTGCCGCACAATCGGTTCCGTACAGGGAAATGACGGTTACACCTTGCTCGATCGTATGAGTACCTCCATAACTCATCGCTATGCCGCCGATACTCGGTATTCCCGGAAAAGTCTTCTCCAACTCCGCAACATGGGATTCCAGAGATTCTGCTGTTGTCAGAAGAATCAAAGCATCCGGTTGTATAATGTTCTCTACTGCTTTTGTCAAATTCCCCGAGGTGTCATAATGATACTGTAAATTCATGAGTAAACCCCCTTCGTTTTATATAATGGTAACGGAATCGTTACTCTATTTTCATACTACTATAATAAATCAAAACGCGGCAGGAATCAAGGGAAAAAAGTAATTGCATGAAAGAAAAAGTTGCGATATAATCATTGCTGGAATATATTGACGACGATGGAGGAAAAAAGACAATGGAAAAAGTGGAATACTGGGACATTTATGACAAAAATAAACAGCGCACCGGCAGACAGATGAAGCGCAATGACTGGTGTTTAAAGGATGACGAGTACCATTTGACGGTGCTTGGTGTTGTAGCACATAAAGATGGAAGATTTTTGATCACCAAACGGGTGATGACGAAAAACTGGGCGCCGGGCTGGTGGGAAGTATCCGGTGGCGCTGCGATGGCAGGAGAAGAGTCAAAGGAAGCGGTTTTTCGTGAAGTGAAAGAAGAGACCGGATTAGATGTGTCGAACTGGGAGGGAGGATACCAGTTTACCTATCACCGTGAAAATCCGGGCGAAGGAGATAATTATTTTGTAGATGTATACAAATTCATCGGAGAATTTTCCGAAGAGGACGTACATCCGCAGGAAGCCGAGACGGATGGGTTTATGCTCGCGACAAAGGAAGAGATTGAGGCATTTGCGAGGGAGGGCGTGTTCCTTCATTATGATAGTATTAAAGAGGTGTTTTAAGGGAGTTTTAAGGGGATGGTTTAGTCAGAAAAGGAGTCTGTCCGTTCTCCCCGCGGGACCGTTTGCACTTAGCGGACACACGCAGCGGTGCGGGCGGGCAGAGGACGCCCTTTGCGCACCGGCGGTGTCCGAAATCCCGTGGGGGAGAACGGATAGACTCCAGTTTCTGATTAAGACATCCTTAAAACAAGATAAGAGAATTAGAGAAGAATTCTAAAATAATCATAAATTCAAATATTTTCATTGACAGATGGATCTAAAAGAGTATAATATCATTAACAAGCTAATGATTAACATTTAAATCATTAAAATACTAATCAAAATCACAGAGAGCACAAGTTAATCAAAAACGAAGGGAGGATGAAGTGTGGAACCAAGAGGAAGATGCCACATGCGCATGGACACGGAGACGGTGATCCGGGGGGCGAACCCGGTGAAGCTGGTTATGTTTATCAACCAGATCCATCGCAGGAAGATTGAAAAACTGTTAGATGGAACCGGGCTGCACAGAGCGCAGCACCGAATGCTGATGACGTTGTCGGATTGTCCGGTCACATCCCAGGTTGAACTGGCGAATATACTGGAAGTGTCGGCGGCAACGGTGGCAGTTTCATTAAAAAAACTGGAAAAAGGCGGCTACATTCAGAAGTCCCAGCAGGAGCAGGATTCCCGCGTGCGTTTTGTCGAGCTGACGGAGAAGGGACGTGGTGTCGTTGACAAGAGCAAAAAAATCTTTCATCAGATGGATGCCAAACTTCTGGAAGGATTTGACAAAGAACAGCTGGAGGTGCTTCAGAGCCTTCTGGGGCAGATGTACCGCAACGCCAAGAATATAGAGTAAAAGGAGAAAAGACAATGGGTAGTTATAAAAAATATGTCACTCCCTATCTGTCGGCCTTTATTTTAGGACCGATTTTTATGATCGTGGAAGTGATCGGAGAAGTGCTTCTTCCGAAGATGATGTCATTGATCATCAACGAAGGAATCAAGGGGGGAGCCGGAAGTGGTTATATTATCACACATGGAATTATCATGGTGCTTCTTGCCCTGTGTATGATGGGCGGTGGAGTGCTTGGTGCTTATTTTGCCGTTAAGGCATCGGTAAATTTTGCCGGTGATCTGAGAAAAGATATCTTTGCAAAAGTACAGCAGTTTTCTTTTGCCAATATCGAAAAATTTTCAACCGGTTCGCTGGTAACGAGATTGACGAATGATATTACAAACTTGCAGAATGTGATTTCGATGGCACTCCGAATGCTCCTTCGGGCACCGGGTATGCTGATCGGAGGATTGATCATGGCGATCATGATGAATGCGAGACTGGCGATCATTCTTGGAGTGGTAATTCCAATTTTGATCGTATCGCTGGTTATCGTAATTGGAAAAGCATTTCCAAGATTTAACATCATGCAGACGAAAATTGACAGTCTGAACTCAAGAATACAGGAAAATATCACAAACACACGCGTGGTAAAATCGTTTGTGCGCGATGAATTTGAAAAAGAAACTTTTAATAAAGCCAATGAAGATCTGAAAGAAAAGAGTTTGTCGGCGATGAAGATCGTTATTTTGACAATGCCGATCATGACACTTGCGATGAACATTACGACGATGGCAGTGGTATGGTTTGGCGGACGCCAGATCATCGTTGGGGATATGCCGGTCGGCGACCTGACGGCATTTACCACCTATATCGTACAGATTCTTATGTCTCTGATGATGGTTGGAATGATCATGATACAGGGATCCCGTGCGCTGGCTTCTTCGAAGCGTATCAAAGAGGTTCTTACGACGGAGATTGATCTTAATGACGAGGAAGCAAAATGCAAAGACAAAAAGGTGGAAAACGGCGCGATTGAATTTCGCAATGTCGGATTCCGTTATTATAAGAAGAATCACAACAATGTATTGAAACACATTTCCTTTAAAGCCAATCCGGGCGAAGTGGTCGGAATCATCGGTTCGACCGGTTCCGGAAAGAGTTCTCTCGTACAGCTGATCCCGCGTCTATATGATGTTGACGAGGGAGAAGTGCTTGTGGATGGCATCAATGTCAAAGATTATTCGCTGGAACATCTGCGAAACGGCGTGGCAATGGTGCTTCAGAAAAATACACTGTTCTCCGGAAGCATTATGGAAAATCTCCGCTGGGGGGATGAAGATGCGACGGACGAAGAAGTGTACGAGATGGCGCGTTATGCACAGGCAGACGGTTTTGTCCGCAGTTTTTCCGATGGATATGACATGGAACTGGGACAGGGCGGTGTCAATGTGTCCGGTGGACAAAAGCAGCGCCTCTGTATCGCCAGAGCACTTTTGAAAAAACCGAAAATACTGATCTTAGACGATAGTACAAGTGCGGTAGATACTGCGACTGAAGCCGAGATCCGAAAGAGTTTCTCGACGTCTTTGAAAGACGCGACAAAGCTGATCATTGCACAGCGAATCTCGTCCGTAGAACACGCCGACCGCATCATTGTAATGGACGAGGGCGAGATCGTCGGACAGGGAACGCATGAGGAATTGATGAAATCCTGCGAAGCCTATAAGGAGATTTATTATTCGCAGAAAGACAAAGATGAGGAGGTGTCAGCATGAGTGGAAAGCCAAATAAACCAGCCGGAGGCCCGCCGATGGGAGGACCGGGACATGGTCCGGGCGGCAGGCACGCGAGAGCGATGGGCGGCAAGCCAAAAGAAACCAAACAGACGATAAAACGCCTTCTTGGTTATCTCGGAAAAGATAAGAATCACGTTATCATTGCGCTGGTGTGCGTTGTGATCTCCAGTTTATCGACACTGGCAGGTTCGTATATGCTGTCGCCGATCATCAATGGAATTACGGAAACGTACGATAAGGCATCGAAAGCAGCCGGCGATGCCGGCGTCATTATCAATGAAGGATTGAAAACATTAGGGCTTGGCATCCTTTTGATGCTTGCCATTTACGGCATTGGTGTCATTTCCATGTATTTACAGCAGCGGATCATGATCGGTGTTTCCCAGCGTGCGTTAAAGACGCTTCGTAAAGATCTGTTCGATCATATCCAGACACTGCCGGTACGTTATTTTGACACCAATGCAACCGGAGATATCATGAGCCGTTTTACAAACGATGTCGATGTCGTCGGTGAAATGCTCAACAATACGGTGATCCAGTTGATTCAGGGATTTATCAGCATCGTGGGGACGGTAAGTATCATGCTTTATATGAACGTATGGCTTGCCCTTCTTACGATCCTGCTTGTGCCTCTTATGCTGAAAGCCGGCGGTTCGATCGCAAAGCGCAGTTCCAAATACTACCGCCAGCAGCAGTCGGCGCTCGGTAAATTAAATGGTTACATCGAAGAGACGGTAACCGGCCAGAAGGTAGTAAAAGTATTCTGCCATGAGGAAAAGGCAGTAGAGGAATTTACGGATCTCAACGACGATCTTCGTAAGAAACAGGTCAAAGCGCAGTTCTTCGGCGGTATCATGGGACCGGTCATGGGAAATATCGGACAGGTCAGCTACGGTATTACAGCGTGTGTCGGCGGCTTGTTCTGCCTTGCCGGACGGCTCAGTCTCGGTGGATTGACAGTATTTGTCAATTATTCACGCCAGTTCAGCCGTCCGATCAACGAGATTTCCATGCAGATCAATACGATCTTTTCCGCGCTTGCCGGTGCAGAGCGTGTCTTCAAAGTCATGGATGAAGAGCCGGAAGAAGCGGACAAACCGGATGCAGTGGAGATGGACGATGTCAAAGGCGAAGTGATCATGGAAGACGTTTCCTTTGGCTACAATCCGGATAAGGTGATCTTAAAGCACATCAACCTGTATGCACATGCCGGCCAGAAAGTGGCATTTGTCGGTTCGACCGGTGCCGGAAAGACGACGATCACCAATCTTTTGAATCGTTTTTACGACATTCAGGAAGGAAAGATCACGATTGATGGCAGAGACATCAAAGACTATGCCAGAAAGAGTCTGAGAAGTCATATCGCGATGGTATTGCAGGATACGCACCTGTTTACCGGAACGGTTCGTGAAAATATCCGCTATGGACGCCCGGATGCGACGGACGAGGAAGTGGAGCAGGCAGCAAAAACCGCCAGCGCACATTCGTTTATCATGCGTCTTGAAAATGGATACGATACGATGCTGGAAGGTGACGGTATCAACCTGAGCCAGGGACAGCGTCAGCTGTTAAATATTGCCAGAGCCGCCGTGTCAAAAGCACCGATCCTTGTACTCGATGAGGCGACAAGTTCGGTCGATACCAGAACCGAGATGCACATTGACCACGGTATGGAGCGCCTGATGAAGAACCGTACGACCTTTGTTATCGCGCACCGTCTTTCCACCGTGCGGAATGCCGATTGTATCATGGTTCTTGAACAGGGAGAGATCATTGAACGTGGAACCCATGAGCAGCTTCTTTCTGAAAAAGGAAGATATTACCAATTGTATACCGGCGCGGTAGAATTGGATTGATAAAAATTTTCAACGATTTGGGACTTCTTTCAAAGATTGCTCCCGAATCGTTGTTTTTTTATAATTTACCCCTTGTAATTTGTAGAAAAGTTGCTATGATAGAAAGTAGAGAAAAAATATTAGGAGGCATATTGCTATGTTTGGTTTTGGTCAGTTGATTGACATTTTGAAAAAACACCCAAGAAAAATCGTTTTTACAGAGGGAAGCGATCCGCGTATCCTGGAAGCATCTTCCCGTCTTTTGGCAAGTACATTTCTTGCCCCTGTATTAGTCGGTAACAAAGAGGAGATTGCAAAGGCAGCAGAGGAAAGCGGCTTTAATATCCGCGGCGCTGAGATCATTGATCCATTGGAGTATGATGAAATTGATGAGATGGTGGACATGCTTTGTGAAATCCGTAAAAATAAAGGAATGACACCGGAGCAGGCTCGTGGAATTTTGTCTCAGGCAAATTATTTCGGAACGATGCTTGTGAAGATGGGAAAAGCAGATGCGTTGTTAGGCGGGGCAACATATTCGACCGCAGATACGGTTCGTCCGGCATTGCAGATCATCAAGACAAAGCCAAACAATTCGATCGTATCTTCCTGCTTTATTCTGGTTCGTCCATCCGCAACCGGTGAAAATGAAGTGCTTGCGATGGCAGACTGTGCGATCAATATCAAACCGACCGAAGATGAACTGGTTGAGATCGCATTAGAAGCATCCGAATGTGCAAAGATTTTCGGAATCGACCCACAGGTTGCATTCCTCAGCTATTCTACACTGGGATCCGGTAAGGGCGAAGATGTGGATAAGATGCGTAATGCCGCAGAAAAGGCAAAGAAAGCAGCACCAAATCTTCCAATCGAGGGAGAACTTCAGTTTGATGCCGCCGTAGCACCTCGTGTAGCACGCACCAAATGCCCGCAGTCGGAAGTGGCAGGACATGCAAACACCTTTATCTTCCCGGATATCAACGCCGGTAACATCGGTTATAAAATTGCACAGCGCGTAGGTAATTTCGACGCTTACGGCCCAATTCTTCTAGGTCTGAATGCACCGATCAATGACCTTTCCCGTGGATGCAATGCAAGTGAAGTATATTCGATGGCGATCATTACGGCAGCATTGGCATAAAAAAATGAAACAGGGGCTGGGGAGTTTTTAATCGTTACAAAAAGGATATGACGGCCGGAGCAGAGTGTGACAAAAGGTATGCGCTGCCCCGGCTGCTATTGTAAATTGGAAATATTTAGCAGGAAGAGGATGCGCATGAGAAAGAAAATGACCGAAGACGAAAAATATATGAAAGAAGCCATCCGGCAGGCAAAGAAAGCGTATGCGCTGGAGGAAACACCAATCGGCTGTGTGCTTGTCCACGACGGAAAGATCATAGCCAGAGGATACAATAAGCGCAATAAGAAGAAAAATACGCTCGCACATGCAGAACTCATCGTGATCGATAAGGCAAGCCGGATTCTGGGAGACTGGCGGCTGGAAGAATGTACGATGTATGTCACGCTGGAACCCTGCCCGATGTGTGCCGGAGCCATCGTACAGGCAAGAATTCCCAAAGTGGTGATCGGCAGCATGAATCCGAAGGCGGGCTGCGCCGGTTCGGTCCTGAATCTGCTGGATATGCCGGGGTTTAACCACCGGGTAGAAGTGGTGAGGGGAATTTTGGAAGAACCATGCAGCCGGCTGATGAGCAGTTTTTTTAAAGAACTTCGGTTAAAACATAAGAAATCTACTTGAAGAAAGCATTTGTTTATGCTATAATATTTTGGTACATTTTTAGAAAAGGAGATTTTCACAATGAATACTAAGTTAAAGGGCGTTTTACAGCTTCTTGTCATTCTCCTTGTAACTGCTGCAGTTTGCGTTGTGGCATATACGGGGATTGGAGGAGCAAAGCGGGGTAGTGCAAGAAATATCCGCTTAGGACTTGACTTGGCAGGTGGTGTCAGCGTTACATACGAAGCGACAAAAGAGAATCCAACTGCTCAGGAAATGAAAGATACTGTGTACAAAATGCAGATGCGTGTACAGAACGAAAGTACAGAAGCTTCTGTTTATCAGGAAGGAAGCAACCGTGTAACAGTTGATGTTCCGGATGTTGATGATCCGCAGGCAGTATTGGACAAGCTTGGAAAAGCCGGAGCATTGGAATTTGTTCTTTACAGCAATGTAACGGTTGGAGAAGATGGAAAGACGGCGACATATGACAAAAAAGATGTCATCATCGACGGTTCCATGCTGAAAACTGCAGAAGCAGCGACACAGCAGGATTCCACGACAGGTCAGACAGAAAATGTTGTAAAACTTTCATTTAATGCAAAGGGAACAAAGAAATTTAAAAACGTAACAACAGATCACGTAGGTGAGCAGTTCTCGATCATTTATGATGGCGAGATCGTATCCTCTCCGGTTATCCGTGAGGCAATTGACGGTGGAGAAGCCGTTATCTCCGGAAGTTTTGATGAATTTTCCAAAGCAGAGGATATGGCATCGACTCTTCGTATCGGTGCTCTGCCACTGGAACTGAAAAATATCCGCTCCAATATCGTAGGAGCAAAACTTGGTGGAGATGCGCTTAAGACAAGTTTGATCGCCGGTGCGATCGGTCTTGCGCTGGTAATCATCTTCATGATCGTAATGTACTGGATCCCTGGTGTAGCAGCTTCTCTTGCGCTGTTATTCTATGTAGGAGCATCCGTTCTTGCAATCAACGGTCTGGATGTGACACTGACTCTGCCGGGTATCGCCGGAGTTATTCTTGCGATCGGTATGGCGGTGGATGCAAACTGTATTATCTTTACCCGTATCCGAGAGGAACTGGCAACAGGAAAGACGGTTCGCTCTGCGATTAAGATCGGATTTGAGAAAGCACTGTCTGCGATCATCGATGGTAACGTTACGACATTGATCGCTGCCGTTGTTCTTTATATCAAAGGATCCGGTACGGTTATGGGATTTGCCCAGACACTGGCAATCGGTATTATCCTTTCCATGTTTACGGCGATCTTTGTAACAAGATGGATTTTGTATGCATTTGTAGGACTCGGATTAGATAATCCGAAATTCTACGGAACACAGAAAACAAGAAAACCGATCAACTTTGTTGGAAATATTAAGAAATATGCGATCATTTCCGGATGCCTTCTTCTTTTGTGCATCGGCGGACTGGTTATGAATATGGTGAAAATGGGACAGCCTCTTAACTACAGCCTTGAGTTCTTAGGTGGTTCCTCCACATCCATTACCTTTACCGATTACCAGGGCGAAGGATTTGATGCTTCCGGTAACGCAAGTGCCGACTTCAAAAATGAAGTAACGGATGTTGTAAAAACCGCGGCAGATGTATCCGAAGCAGAACTTTCCGATGTATCCGGCGAGAAAACCTTGATCGTTCGTACAACGGCATTTACCGAAGACCAGCAGAAGAAAGTAATTGCTGCCGTAGAGGAAAAATACGGCGTGAGTGATAAGAGCATTGAAGTAGAGACGATTTCTGCTTCTGTAAGTAATGAAATGCGTATGGATGCGGTTGTAGCCGTACTTATCGCCGCAGTAGGTATGTTGATCTACATCTGGATCCGATTCAAGAACCTTGCGTTTGGTGCAAGTTCCGTTATCGCACTTCTTCATGACGTTATGGTCGTGCTTATGGTTTATGCAGTCGGAAGTGCATCGATCACTGTCGGAAGTACGTTTATCGCTTGTATGCTGACGATCGTAGGTTACTCGATCAATGCGACGATCGTAATCTTTGACCGTGTTCGTGAGAACCGCAAGAAACTCGGCAACACGGACTTGGCAGAAATTGTAAATACAAGTATTACTGAGACATTGAGCCGAAGCTTTAATACTTCGATCACAACTTTGATCATGGTACTTTGCCTTGCTGTTCTTGGTGTGGATTCCATCCGTCAGTTTGCAGTACCGATGATGGCAGGTATTATTTCCGGATGTTATTCTTCTGTATGTCTGGCAGGTACGGTTTGGTACTTCATGAACCGCAGTGCGCAGAAGAAAGCCAAAGCGAAAAAAACAGGCAGTAAAAATAAAAAGAAATAATTCATAGGATCCGAATGGGATATCTTGATGAATAAAATAAGAACGGTTGTGCATACTACATAAAAATAGTATGTGCAGCCGTTTTTTTGCAGTATAGACCTGTCCGGCGGCGCAGATGTTGGAGGAATTATGGACAAAATGATTGGAAAGCGGAGCGTGCAGTTTGAGGTGCCGCCGTGCATTATCGGAGCCGCTTCCGTAGCCGGAGAAAAAGAGGGAGCCGGCAAATTTGGAAAATATTTTGATATCGTGGAAGAGGATCCGCTTTTTGGCGGAAAAACTTGGGAAGAGGCAGAAAGCAAGATGCAGCATATGGCGGCGGATATTGCGATCCGCAATGCCGGCCTTGAATCGGAGGACATCCGTTACATCGTGGCTGGGGATCTGCTTGGACAGCTGATCGCGACGTCGTTTGGAATTATGAACCTAAATATACCGATGTTTGGCGTTTATGGTGCCTGTTCTACAATGGGAGAATCCATGGCGATCGGTTCGATGCTTGTGGAGGGCGGTTTTGCAGAGTACATTGTTGCCATGACTTCCAGTCATTTTGCCAGCGCAGAAAAACAGTTCCGTTTCCCCCTTGCGTATGGAAACCAGCGCCCGTATTCGGCGACGTGGACGGTGACAGGAAGCGGCGCGGTTGTGATCGGACGGGGAGACGGAAAATGGAAACGGAAAGAGACCGATTACGTGTGCATCCGCGGTATTACGACCGGCGTCATCACAGATTACGGCATCAAGGACAGCATGAATATGGGCGCCTGTATGGCACCGGCGGCCTGCGACTGCATTTTGAACAATTTCAAAGACTTTGGAGTAGAACCGGACTATTATGACAAAATTATTACAGGGGATCTCGGAACGATCGGACAGCGGATTTTAAAGGATATGCTGCTGGGGTACGGATACGATATCAGTAAGCAGCATATGGACTGCGGGACGGAAATTTATTATAACGAAGAACAGGATACGCATGCCGGCGGAAGCGGCTGTGGATGCAGCGCGATCACACTGACCGGGTACATTTTGAAAAAGATGCGGAAACATGCGTGGCGGAGAGTGTTGTTTGTGCCGACGGGGGCGCTTTTATCGACCGTCAGTTTCAACGAAGGAAATTCGGTGCCGGGAATTGCGCATGGTGTCATGCTGGAGTGTGTGTGAAAGGAGACGATACGATGGAATATTTAATTTCTTTTTTGGTCGGAGGGGCAATCTGTGCGGTGGTACAGCTGTTTATGGACAATACGAAACTGTTACCGGGAAGGATCATGGTGATTCTGGTATGCCTGGGAGCGGTATTGAGCGCACTGCATCTGTATGAGCCGTTTGCTAACTGGGCGAAAGCCGGTGCGACAGTGCCGTTGATCGGATTTGGACACCTTTTGTTTGAAGGAGTAAAAGAAGCCGTAGATAAGCGGGGCTTTATCGGCATTTTCTACGGCGGCATGGAACGGGCGGCAGTCGGCATATCCGGGGCGCTTGTCATCAGTTTCCTGGCTTCCCTGGTATTTAAACCAAAGATGAAGGGATAAATCGTTTCGAATTGTTGCGAAAAAGCATTGAGAAATATGAAAAAACAAAGTATAATGAGGTTAGTGACGGTCACTAACCTTTTTTATATGGAAAAAATTGGAATGGAGGGTGTTTATGAAAAAACTGGAAAATAAATACGTTTATGCGGGGATTACAGCATTTTGTGTCTTGATGGCAGTTTTGATCTGTGGGTTTATCTTTTTGAATTTTGATACCGTGTCTGCGGCATTTGGCAAATTGAACTCGGCATTGATGCCCATTTATATCGGATTGGTGATCGCGTATCTGTTAAGTCCGATGGTGAATGGCATGGAGAGAGTCATCTTTATTCCGCTGTTTCGAAAGATCAATAAGACGGATAAGAGGGTCAGAGGTTTCGCCAGAGGAATTTCAATCGTACTCGTACTGGTGCTTGCCATCGCCGTGATCTTCTGGCTGACGATGCTCGTTGTGCCGGAAGTGGTTGACAGTATCACCAATCTTGCAAATAATCTTCCGGAATATTACCGCAACACGATCCAGGTGGCAAATGACATCGGGAAAAAGCATCCGGAAGTGGCGCAGTATATGAAAGAGAGCACGGATACCGTGTATACGCAGGTTCGTAACTGGGTGCAGAATGATCTTCTGCCGGCAAGCACGGAAATTCTCGGTACGGTGTCCGATGGACTGCTCAGTGCGCTTGGCATGCTCTTAAACGTCGTCATCGGAATCATCGTATCCATTTATCTGATGGCAGGAAAAGAACGGTTCTGCGCTCAGGCAAAGCGTCTTTTGTATACTGTTTTTCCGGAGAAACGTGCCAATCGGATCCTTGCCTTTGGAAAAGATATCAACTGGTCCTTTGCAAAATTTTTCAGTGGAAAGATCATTGATTCTGTCATTGTGGCGATCATCACTTTCATTGCTCTGAGCATTGCTAACATTCCGTATACGGCATTGATCAGCGTGCTTGTGGGAGTTACCAACATTATCCCGTTTTTTGGACCATACATCGGGGCGATTCCAAGTGCGCTGCTTGTCTTTCTGGCTTCGCCTTTTAAGGGAGTGATCTTCCTTGTACTTATCATTATCATTCAGCAGGTGGACGGCAATATCATCGGTCCCAAGATCATCGGAGAATCGGTTGGACTCGAAAGCTTCTGGATCCTCTTTTCTATCCTGGTGTTTGGTGCCCTGTTTGGACTGATCGGTATGATCTGTGCCGTTCCGATTTTCTCTGTTTTGTACAAAACGGTAAAAAGATGGAGTCATCGCAGGCTGGAAAAGAAAGGACTTCCGGCAGAAACCAAGTCATATTTTCGAAAATTTTAACTTAAAAAACTGGTATATAATGCCAAAAACGGCGAAAATACGTACGGTATAAATAAAGTATTATGATAATCATAACGCAATAATAAATTGTAAACGCATAGAAAAGGTGTTATACTTCTTATATCAGAAACGATAAGCCCCCGGAACGCTGGGTGCTTCTCAAAGTAAAATATAAGGAGGATAATGTTTTGGGAAAGAAAACAGCAAAAATGTTAGGTCTGGTTCTCGCCGGATCGATGGTGGTCAGCATGATATCACCGGCAGATGCTGCGTCTAAGATGACGATCAGCAAGAAAAAGGTTACGATTGCAAAGGGTGAAAAAGTTACTCTTAAAGTGAAGAAAGCAACGAAGAAAGTGAAATGGTCTGTTACCAAAGGAAAGAAAGTTGTTACATTATCAAAGAAGAAAAAAGCAAGTGTTGTTGTTACCGGAAAGAAAGCCGGTAAAGCTGTTGTAACAGCAAAAGCAGGTAAGAAAAAGGCAACTTGCAAGATTACTGTAACCGCAGCTAAGAAGAATAATAATGCAACACAGGCGCCGGAGGCAACGACAACAGTTACCAATGCACCGGCAAGCCAGACTCCGGCAGCGACTGCAAAGGCAAGTACAGCGCCGACAGCCAGTGTGGCACCAACGGCAACGGCAGCACCGACAGCAACGGCAGCACCAACGGCGACAGCAGCACCGACAGCGACGGTGGCACCGACGGCAACAGCAGCACCAACAGCGACGGTAGCACCAACAGCAACAGCAGCACCGACAAAGGAGCCTGCACCAACAGTTCCGCCAACACTTGATCCAAATGCAGCAACAGGCTCTGTTGAAGATATTGATATTGATATGTCAAAATTACCAACAACTTCATTTGAAAGTTCACCAATTGCAATAGATCTCAGTAGTTTAATTCCATCCAATATGGATCTGTCTCTTCTTAGCAAGATTGAAGTGACCTATGAGAATGAATTTGCTTCTGAAGACGCAAAAGCTATTTTTAAAGCAGGTAAGATTGCAGTTGCCAAAAATGAAGAACAGTTAAATGGGTATGATGATGGAGTTGCCCTTACATATGATATGAAAGCGGCTGGTGGTACGACAGAGGTCAGCCTTTCCGGATGTACGGGATTTTGTCAGGGAATCAATATCCAGCCTTTTGATGAAAGCTATGGTTGGCCGGAAGGACTTACAAAAATTACAGTTACAGGCATCAAATTAGTTGCAAAAGCAGGTGCGGTTTATCCGGGACCAGGAGCTGTGCCTACACCAAAACCAACAACAGCTCCGGAGTTTGAATCTTCCGAATTCCATTACGATGGATTGGATCAGGCATGGATCGATGCGAACATTGACCCATCCAAACCGGTTGTTGCGATGTCATTTGATGACGGTCCGGGAAGCTACAATGGTTTCGTAGATTATGGTATGCAGATCCAGAAGGCTCTTACCGAGGCTGGCGCACACGCAACATTCTTCTATATCGGACAACATATTGAACATGATGAAGACTCCAGAAATGAAGTAATTGCTGCCAAAGAAGCCGGATTTGAAGTGGCAAACCATTCTTATGATTCAGATGGTCTGAACGGAAAAGATGCCGATGTGGTCAAAGAAAAGATTGCAAAGACAGATGCATTGCTGCAAGAATTGACCGGATATAAGCACTTCCTGTTCCGTGCACCAAACGTAGCATACAGCCAGACGATGTTTGCAGTGATTGAAAAACCATTTATTGATGTATCGGTTTGGAGTAACGATTATCAGGACAAAGTAGGTAAAGACAAGATCGTTGAAAATGTTACGAAAGATCTGAAAGACGGTGCGATCATTAACATGCACTCGGTTCATGAAAAGACCGCTCAGGCAGTACCGGAAATTTTACAATACTGCAAAGACAATGGCATTCAGGTTGTCAGTGTCTCTGAATTGTTCGCGATCAAAGGCAAAAAACTGATGACAGGTGTGAAATATTTTAACGCAAATTAATTCCTGCTGTGCAGGGAAAAAGATGATCGAAGAAAATCATCTTGTATAAAGGGCCGCAGATCCGCAGGAATGCTGTTTTGTAAAGGAATGGCATCCGGCGGATCTATGGCTTTTTTGATATCAAACTGGCACAATAATAAATTGCCATTTTATATAAAATCCCATCTTTAACACTTGTTGGAACAAAAAATCGCTGTATCCCTTATACTTA